>Ga0157366_1000330_pt1 | contig 22482 bp, 28 predicted proteins | sample AttbisABBM1_FD_113149 | JGI IMG/M metagenome (GOLD analysis project Ga0157366, IMG submission 113149) | Fungus gardens microbial communities from leaf cutter ant in Botucatu, State of São Paulo, Brazil - Atta bisphaerica ABBM1 | ecosystem: Host-associated > Fungi > Mycelium > Unclassified ...
CTTATTTGAGGCTTTCTAGCACAACTTATTTTGTGAAAATTGGTCCACTAGTTATGAAGATACAAGCTGAATGAAGTTTATAACAGAAATAAGTTTCTCTTAGCCTTTTTTATCTTTTATCCTTCTACTTTTCTGTACCTTGACAATCTTCTATACTAAAGCATATAAGTATTTTCCAAATATAGACTGTCTGAAAAATATAAATTATTTTCTCTAATCTATCTTAAATGATAATAAGACTACAAATATGTCTAAGTTTATTTAGCTCAGTAATTTTGAAGTAATCACTTAAATTAAACTTAAACCAGTAAATCTCCCCAGAACTACAAAGATTAGCAACTTGTAATATAGCTAGACTGCCAGCACTAAACCAACTATACCAAAAGATAATTTAATGAAAGCTTATACTTTTCAGCCAACTAGCAGTATTTATGCTAATTATAAGAACTCAGATAAGCCACAAACTTATACAACTGCTATGTTATTCATATATATAAGTACTATGAATATTTTTTTTTCATTTTCTCACAAAACATACAAGTAGTTAACAGTAATAAACTTGACAAAACTAAGTTTGATGAAAACCTTATTCAACTTAATCTTCTACTATTTCTTTGCTTACTTTAGCCTATAAAGTACCTTCAAGAGTTTTCAGTGCAGTTTTCCATAACTGAATCTCTTAAACTTCTCTAGTATTTTTATATAAATTTTCTTTTCCAATTCTCTATCTAAAAAAGTTAGATAAGCTACAAGTACTAAGAAAATTTGGAGCATTGCAAATTTCATAACAAATATGAATATTGTTTGGATAATTAGTAAAGTCTGCAATATTTTCAACAACCTTTAGAAAAATCTAAGTATCTCTTAATATGTACTTCTAAATATAAATATACTGTTTATTTTTAGAAGAATCTAAGAGAACAGAGTAAGATTTCTAGAAGTGGTAAATATCCTATATAACTAAGAAATACATTCTAATCTTCTAAATTAGCTTACTTTAGGAGAAATGATAAAAACAGTATGATCAGGAATATTTCTGATGGAAACATCTAGAATATTAGCTTAGAAAGAAAAGAGGGCTACCATTAATATTAGATAAAAGGTTGAACTCAGAGATTAACAGTGGAAGGTAGCAGAATTAAGAAAATAAGTACTGTAAACTTTAATAATAGTGTTTAACTTTAGGTCAAGAAAATGAATACTATAAGCTTTGTTAGTAGTATTTAGTTTTACTAAGAATTTGTAAAAGATCTTTTACAACAATGTAAGTATAATACTTCTTAAATTTTCTATTTCATCTAAATTTTTCTTGTAAATGACTTTTTCAGAAACTACATGCTTATTCCCAAGAGATTTATTAATCTACTCAATAATATTATTCTTGACTAAGTTGTTGTATTCAGTATCAATAGCTTTCTCACTGTTTTAAGCAAGAAGATTGATGAGTTTAAGCCTATGTTTTCAGTTCAACAAATGTTTAGCTACTGTCTACAGTAATTGTATCTGAACTCATGCTATTGAAACTGTAATAGTTTACTAGCCTTCTAATTTAGCTAGATGTTGTGGCAACCACTAGTCATAAAGACCAATAATCACACAAACAATAAATCTCTCAGTAGGATATTAAGTAGAGATCACAAGAAAACTTGGCAAGGAGTCTCTGCTGGATTACTATCCTATTTATATAAGTTACACATGGTCCATGCTACAAATAATTACTCCTGCCCTAATGTCCATGCATTATCCATGAGTGCACTATGTATACACCATAAGATAGCTGTGTAGGTAATATGCTCCTTGACATCATCCATTTAGCCCACTTCAGCCTGCTCTAGTCTGTTCTAGGCTTTATGACATCACATCATGTGACATGTCATATGACTGCAGTGTCACATGCCTCTTCAATCATCATCATTAATATAATAAAAGAAAAGTAAATCCAAAGTAAAATTCAATATAAAATCCTGAAGAATATATAAAAGAATATTACTGCTTTACTGTATCATAACACTAGAAAGATTTTTTTAAATAGCAAACTATCTTATTTTACAACTTTATAAATCTCTATTTCTATATCTGAGAACCACCTAGATCTAGAGTAATTGCTTATGGTCTCTATTTCTCCAGATACTATCTTAGACAGAGTATTATAGTATACTTGAATTTTATTTTAACTTTTTTTTCTTTTTATCTATTTTTCTTGATTTAATTTGATTTCTTTCTTAGTCAATGAAGAAGCATGAATGAAGCATGAAGCATGTAGCCATGGTCACATGATGTGATGACATAGGGCTAGAACATGGTAGAAGAAACTAGAACAATAATGTCAGGATGGATATCCACAGTATATTATCCTCATAGTATGGTTAAAGTAGGGCCAACTGTCTTAGGTTAGTGGTTGTCACAACACAAAGTATCTAGTATATAAGCCAGATAGTTACACTATAATTCTTATTCTGAAAATCAACTAAAACTAACACTATCTTCCAGTATTGGCAATGACACATCTCCACCCTCCAATAACCCTTTCCAACTTCTAAGTATGATCTCTGAAATATGTGACAGTCATTCCTCATCTGTGTTCCACATGATAAGTTGCCACTCGTCCACCTTCTGGGAGTTTGCTACAGATCTTGGTTGCCAAGGTGTGAACCATGTCTAACACTATGTGATAGTGGATAGAGAATAGAAGATCACCATCTATTTACTCCAGCCTAAAAATTATAGCTCCTCACAACTTACCAGATAACAGAAGCCACTGCACTTTCCTTAAATGTGTGTCTTACTCTCTTGATATCACTCTGCTTACTGCTTATCTGTGTCCTGATGTTGTATAGGCCACACAATGGTAGCTAGCACAACACATGAACTAAGGCCAAGACCATTAGCCAGCCAGTTAAGCTAAGAACATACCCTATGCTTTTCCAATTAGACACGACATTGTATTTCTATGTCATTTGAAGAATCTGATATAACGATATACAATTTATCAGGGGGTGAGCAGGCGTACGTGAGACCCGGTTGAGTCAGCATCGCCGTGATTACGCACGCGAGCGGCAGGAGTCACGTCTTTGCTCTACAACTGAGCCCTCCCTCCACTACCTCCATGCTATCCCGCTCATTGCGCTCTGCCTCCCTTGCATCATCTCATAGGTTTGCACTCAGGTCAACTCTTTCCTCACGTTTTTATGCTACCCCAACCCCAACCCCGAACCCCAATCCCGACGACTCGCATAAGCAGCCAGACAAGAAAAGGAAACAGGATGAATCGGGCATAAATACTCAACAAACAGACAAGAAGACCTCAGATTCCACGAGACCTCAGAAACCGGACCTTCCGAAAGCCTTAGAAGGTTTCTTTCAACAATATCAGCAGCGCAGAAAGGAGTCATCATCGTCAAAGGAAGACTCGTCTGACAATGACAAGAAGCATGGAGCACCTCCACCACCCAATAACAATGGCTTCGCCAACAACCAGCTGGCGTGGATTGTTGCATCTGCCGTCGCTTATATGGCATATTCAAATTCTAGTGCATCATCCGCGCGAGAAATAACGTGGCAAGAGTTCCGCAACGCATTTCTCGACAAGGGGCTTGTAGAAAAGCTGACAGTGGTTAATAACCACCGAGTTCGTGTTAAATTGCATCCTAATGCTGGCGGTATATACGCCCCGGGTCCACTTGGTGGAGTGGAGTATTACTTTTATATTGGAAGCGTTGATGCGTTCGAGCGCAAGCTCGACGAAGCCCAGATTGAGCTGGGCATCCCAAGTCATGAACGAATACCCGTTGCTTATCACGAGGAAATCTCCACCATGAACACCCTTCTCAACTTCGCCCCTACTATCCTCCTCCTCGGTGCTCTCTATTGGCTCAGCAGGCGAGGCTCCGGTAATGCAGGTAACGGTATCTTCAGCATGGGTAAAAGCCGGGCCCGTATGTTTAACAAAGACACCGGTGTCAAGACCAAGTTCAAGGATATTGCTGGTATGGATGAGGCAAAGGAGGAGATTATGGAGTTCGTCAATTTTTTGAAGGATCCCGCAAAGTACGAGAAATTGGGTGCCAAGATCCCCCGAGGTGCGATCCTCTCGGGCCCTCCTGGAACTGGTAAGACACTGCTTGCAAAAGCTACAGCTGGTGAAGCCTCCGTCCCCTTCCTATCTGTCTCGGGATCTGAATTTGTCGAGATGTTTGTCGGTGTCGGTTCTTCACGAGTGCGCGATCTCTTCCAATCCGCCAAAAAGAATGCCCCTTGTATCATATTCATTGATGAAATTGATGCTATCGGCAAGTCTCGAGCTAAAGGAGGCAGTTTGGGCGGCAATGATGAACGGGAGTCTACACTCAATCAACTACTTGTCGAAATGGATGGTTTTGGAACCAACGAACATATCGTCATCCTTGCTGGTACTAACCGGCCTGATGTACTTGACCCTGCCCTCATGCGCCCGGGACGGTTTGATAGACATATTGCCATTGACCGTCCAGATGTTTCAGGACGCAAGGGCATTTTCATGGTTCATCTCCGCCCACTGAAGCTGGAACCAGACCTTCAGAAGGACTTCGAAGCACTCTCCCAGAAGCTCGCCGTCCTCACACCCGGCTTTTCAGGTGCTGATATCGCTAATGTCTGTAACGAAGCTGCTCTTCACGCCGCCCGCAAAGGGTCTGAATCAGTGAATTCGGTTGACTTCGATACTGCCATCGAGCGTGTTATTGTTGGCTTGGAGAAGAAGAGTCGAGTGCTGAGCCCTGAGGAGAAGAAGACTGTTGCGTACCATGAAGCTGGACATGCTATTTGCGGATGGTTCCTTGAACACGCAGACCCTCTATTGAAAGTCAGCATTATCCCGCGTGGAGTTGGCGCTCTTGGATACGCACAGGTAATTTCTATCTCATAAAATGCTAGACAAAGACTGAAAGGATATTTACAGTATCTTCCACCCGACCGTTATCTCTTATCTACACCCCAAATGATGGATCGCATATGCATGACTCTCGGTGGTCGTGTGTCGGAAGAGATCTTCTTTGGTGTTGGAAACATTACGACAGGTGCTCAAGATGACCTGCAGAAGATCACACGAATGGCATTTGAGGCTTGCGCAAACTATGGCATGAACGATGTCATTGGGCCCGTCAGCTATGGTGGCGACCGTGCTACGAAAGAGAGTTGGACAAAGCCCTTCAGCGAGAAAACAGCGGAGATGTTGGATGCTGAAGTTCGCAAGATGATCTCGTAAGTGTATCACCTGACTTCATTTGGAAAAATATTCATGGATCACTAGGTCTGCATATGAGCGAACCAGGGAACTTCTTACCCAGCACAAAGAGGACGTACACAAGGTCGCCCAGCTTCTATTGTCTAAGGAAGTTATCACCCGGTTGGTTTACTTTTTTAAACGCTTACTTTGCCCACTCATCAGCTTCTTAAAGTGAGGACATGATTGAAATTCTTGGAAAACGACCGTTCGCCTCTAAGGACGACATGGACAGATGGCTTGACGAGCACCACAAGCAGGCCAAGATTCCACCATCAGTGGAAGGCGAGATTGACGGTCCTCTACCCAGCCCAACACCTGTTCCAATTGCAAAAGCGCTGGATGACCCCAAGATGCTATTTAAACCTTTCGCCTAAATGACGTTTCACTGTTATATATTTCATCCCTCTGCCAGGATGGAGTCGCTTTCCTAACAACTGACTCGCACTTATATATTGTCCATCATCATCATCATCAGGGTTTTGTATTTTACTTACTACACAGTCAATCTCCGCGCATCTCTAGCCTTGCCTTTGGGTCAATTTCCTTGAGTAATGAATGATTAGATTGCAAACGACTGTTTATTTCATGCCCCTTTCATGACTAGCAAGTTAATGAAGTGTGATATAGAACTTCGTCATAAGATGTATCGGAATCCACTCCAGTCGTCACCCTTATCGTTTTTCGCAGCTTCTATGCTTTCGTATTTTCCATTGCATTCTTGAGCATTTTCGTTGTCAAGTCCCTCAATGATTTCGTCACGCTCACCGCGTTCGCGCCTGAGATTCTCCAGACGAAGAAAGTAGGCATAGAGGATACTGCTGAAAAGGCCAATCATGATGTATACAAGGACTATTCCGTGGCCTAGACGATACCAGGGCTGGTCTTTAGCCCGGTACTACATCTTGTAAAGGTCGCTTCTTATACATAGAGGACAGGGGAAAAACTTACAATGTTTGATGTGACGGCCCCGTTCAGGTTTCCGAAACCTATTGCCATGCCCAGGGTTACACTCCTCTTGTAAGAACCCTCGACATTACCGGCCACCCATGCAACCGAGTTTGCTGGGCGTATAGAGTATAAGCGCGGATGTAAGAGAAAAATTCTGGAGCACGGCTTACGAATAGTGGGATAGATGGCTCTGCAACCGCAGACAGACATTGAATGTTCGAGGTGGTCTGGATCAGGCAGTTCTAGACTCACGAAATAGCAAGGTAAACGGCAAAATATGATAGCACTGGTGTCCTTGAGCAGATAAGGATAATGTACCCAGCCGATCCGACACCAAACAAACATCTGGGGAGTCATGAGCTCAAAAAAAAATAGACCACAAGAGAAATGCATACACGTTCACAAGACAGCGCTTATTTAGCCGGTCAGCATACACGCCAACAACGAGGGTCATCAAACAACCCCAAGCATATACCGGGACAGAGAGTAAGTTTGCCTTTGTGGCAGTGAAACCTATATACATCTGATGCTGGGAAAGAATGAGAATGTTGGTATTTACCTAATTCATTGATGATAGATGGTGTGAACAACGAAAATGCGAAGAGAGGACCATCACTGAGAAAAAGGGATCAGCAGATATCCACAAATCGAGTCTTGTGTGACCTACAAACCCATGTATATCGCCACTATTACGGAAATCAATGGGATAGAGAAATATTAACTGATATTAACGCACTGGCTATCCATGTCTTCCAATCCTTTAAGCTCTTCCACACGTACTTCATATGAAAGTTCTCTCCAGCAGCGCCTAACTTGTTGTCGTCTTGCAGACGGCGGATTATGAAAACCTCTATTCACGTCGAGTTGAACGTCGTAGTCAACTGTGAGACGGAGGCGTCCAGAAAAAGACATACGCTCTTTTTCCGAGAGAAAAGCAGCCGTATCTGGGAAATCCTGTATAAAAAAGTAGGAAATCCCTCCAGCTACGACGGTGATAAGACCTTCCAGGATGAAAATCCACGCCCATCCTATATTGGATGGCTGTGAGATGCAGCTCGCCACCTCGAGGACCACGGGAAACACAATATACCAGGCTTCCCTCCTACACCGTCCATATTGGCTATTGCGGCTGCGAGAAGACCACCTGAACTCTTGTGAGATATGAAATTCATGGGTATGAATTCTGGTGCGACTTACTAAAGGCACCTGCAACGGTCGCGGAGGAGAAAAAGATGGCGACTTTGGTGCCAGTTTCCGAGCGTTTATACCAACTGCGATGGCCCAAAAGAGTCTATAGTGTACCAACAAATCTAGAAGGAACAGACCTCGAAATGTAGAAGACAATGCCTGGATACAAGCCAGCCTCCATGAGTCCAAGCAAGAGTCGCAGTGCTGAGGATATTCAGAAACGAGATCATCCTTCCGAACTGACGAATGACTAGACTTGCCAATCAAACCTCCATAGTTATGAATTACTCCATGGAGGACCTTTGGAATGGCTCAAGCGAGCAAGAGGCACTGAGCTACGTTGACTGACCATTACAACGCCCCAGAGTACCATCATTGTCGAAAGCCATATAGAGGGTTTCAATCTCCGTAGTAAAACATTGCTAGCAGGCTTCGAATGACAATGAAAACTGTCAGAAGGATCAAAAAAATGCGTACACACCTCAAAGAGTGAATATGGGAAGAAGAACAGAGTTAGTGCTATAAAGTATTGATTATCATTGATTCCCAAGTCCCTTTCCAGGTTGTAGAGCTTCCAGAACATAAGCCTAATCAGAGCCATTAAAAGATTGCGTACTCTCGCATTTCCAACGTTTCCGCGGTCCAGATAGCTGAGCAGATACAAGAGTGCAAGCCAGGGTATGACATGCCAATCAACTTTCCTCATCAACTTCTTCTCATCAATGCCTGACGCATCGATCTCGGGACGATAAACTTGTTTCGTGTGATGATGGTAATCAGACTGCGAGTAATCACCAGAGCTGCCCATGACGAGAAAAAATATACAGTGAAGTTCAAGCGGTCAGAAGGGACAATTTTACCAGCTAAAGCCGGGTTGAGCCGGACTCTTTGGTGAACGCAACAATTGCAGCAACTGGTACAAATTCTTATTTCAAGAAAGTCATCGAAAGGCCCTGCAATAAACATCCACACCCAGAACATCCTCTAAACCCTGTAATGCTTCCTTCAACCACATCTTTACTTGCTCCGTCTCCTTCCCTGCCACTCTCACAACGGCACCTTCTCTCACGGATTCTTCCGCATCACGAAAGTCAACCTGGCTGAATGACCATATCAAATCTTCTGGTACTCTCCTCTTAAACACTGTAATGGCCTCAAAAGTCGCTCTGAGGTTCTCGACAATGTTTTGTACCTCGGCGCCGTAGAGTAACACCATAGCATAGCATGAGTACGGTGCAAGTCTCTCCCCAAGTGCTCGCTTTGGCAGACTATCGGACTGACTCTCATCAGCTTCTAAAAGCATAACATCTCTCGCCCATCTCTTCCCACCGATAAACACTTCATTTTCCGAGTAATACCTGGTGAATGCCCAATCTTCGCCAAGTGCCTTCCTTCCTGACGTCAGCCAGTCGAGAATCACAATTGATGCATCAGGTGCAACATCGAATTTCTGAATTTGGTTGTACGATGCGGAACGGAAACATGTCACTGGGTCTGGAAGGAGGAAGAGGCTCGATCTCGACCGAACAGTATACTGTATCGTCTGTGAAGTCAATGAATCGTCCAAAGGTGTTGGAGATGATGTATGTTCTAGTGGTCGGATGCACGCGAGTCGTTGCCCAGGTCTTGTCTTGAAAACTTTTGTGGATCCCTTCAAAGTAGTTACGGAAAGCGCCAGTACACTACATAGAATTCCAAATACCCACTTGTGATAAAACTAAGAGTTTACTGCCATCCTTCAATTCCACGTCAAGTTCTACCCGATCTCCAGCGACCAATCCACCACCATACGATAAGAGATACACAATCGCAACTTTTTGTGAGCACACTCGTGGTGACAACAATTTCAGTGGGTAAGCTGCGGACAGTTCCTCGAAAATTGCCTTGGTACCGTGAACACCCAGGGTAATCCGTCCACCACCAACCGCAATTCTTTTAATTTCCGGAGCAGAAAAGGTTGATGCCGAAACAGCAGTCGAGGTCATCAAGCTAGATGTATATCAAAGAAGAGGAGAAGAATGTTCTTATATTGGAGGTGATCTTTCCCAATCATGATAGGCTCGAACAGTTCACCTCAATCGCACCGAGTAGATCTTCAACTTACTCATGGGCAAAAAAATGTAACAGATGTATTCTGGTGATAATACGTGACAAGTCCTTTGACTGAATTGTACACACCGAAAAGAGGTCAGGAGGTTACAAGTTCTTACGCTGACAGGATAATCAAGATGAATCAGATCCAAGGAATGAGGGAGGGATTCACTAAATAAAAACAACAAGATACCATTAAGAAGGTCGAAATCAAATGAATGAGGAGGAGCCTATGAGCTTTAAAGACTTGGGGGAACAAAAACCTTGAAATAAGGTGAGAGACAACATAGTTGATGATAAATATATATCATAATGGACTAGGTGAAGGAACGCGGTGTATGATTGAAGAGGTGAAACGAAAGACGTAGAGGGTGAAACCAAAAAGAGATGAAATAGAATGTTGTGGAGGGTCAGTACTGTCGCGTTGCAAGCGCACGGATTTCGTATAGATGCGATCGGTCAGGTTCAGGGAAAGTATCGTGTCTCGACAAGGCTGACTGCCAGCCCTTCATTTCTAGACGATGGCGTTCCTCTGCAGCTCTGCAGGCATGCACGAAGGCATCGTCTATGTCACGGACAGCCAAGGACGCTCTCGATCCCCTATCACTTTCTGAGTCAGACAATACTTGAGAACGACTTCTCGCCGGGCTGACGGGGTCTAAACGACCTTGTGACGTCGTGGTTGTTGAACTTCCAGTTTCGGAAGGTGTGCGTTGCATGCTGGCGCGTATAGTGCCATTCTTAGAGTCCCAATCGTTCTCGTTCTCGTCATCTGCCAGGTTGGCGAAAACGTCGGGCTCGCTTTCTTCTGGAGGCAGTGCTGATATCCAACACATTCGCTGAGGGTCGAATATCATGTTACCCACTCTTCGAGCACCGGATGCAAAAGATCCCACTGGCGATCCTATTGAGGACCCAGTCAGGTGGGTGATGAGAGCAGGCCTGGTGGAGGTAGCATCAAAATCTTTAAGAGCCTGATCATTGCCTTCCCATCGTAGAATTTGAGGATTCCATTTCATGTCACCAATGACTGGAAAGCGATGAGCATACATTTTTGTGCAGCTTCAATAAACCTACCTTTGGATGCACCAACACCTCCGAGATTCCTGATAAGCGTCGGTTTTCTCTTGGTCTGGTTCAAAGGTGAAGTAGCCTTTTTCTTCTTTGGAAGTGTTTCAGAAGGTATTAAGACTTTGGATGAAAGGTCGATCCGAGTATTTGTTCGTCGCAGTGTGTTCGTCGCAGGAGCTAATGGAGCCACTATGTCTATAATAATGTTTGCTTAGGTTTAAACATGCGAAGGAAGGACAGACCATTGCTAGTGGACTCCGTGCGCCTCTTCCTCCGCACTGTGCCTTTGTTATCACTTTCTGTGACTGGTGCGGGTGGAGATGAGGGAATAGCCCCAGGTACTCGGTTCCCTTTGGGCGGGACACGGTACCGACTCTCCTTATCTCGATCTGTTGGAAGATCATCAAAGCCATCAAGTTCGGTACCATCCCCGTAAGTTCTCTGTCGTTTCGGACGCTTAAGAACTTTAGTTGCTGGGAGTGTTACTGGGGCAGGCAGGGGAGTATTTGATAGTGCAGGTGCCTTGGATATCCGAGAACTTGAGCGTCGAAGAGACAAATTTGATGGAGGCCGTATGGGCGGAGGTATTGGGGTAGGTTCTTTGGAAATTGGTGAAGGGGTAGCAGACGAACCGGGAAACACTTGCAAAAGGGATGGTCGCGACTTTGATTTCATCTGAGCTGGCATTGTTAGACGAAGGGCAACAGAATTGGATGAAGGTGTAGGGGGACGAGTTGGAGGAATGGGGTGTTCAGTTTGTTTGGCGCCCAAGCCCCCCTGTGTTTTTGCGATAGAAGAAGCTGTAGGTATTCCATATCGAGCACAAGACTTTGGTGCACTAACAGGTGGTTCTGGAGCATTGGCATGGCTCACCTCCATGAGAGAGGACAATGACGCCTTGCGAGCGAGTCTGCGCGAAGCCGGCGGGATGGGTGGCTTTAAGCCATTATGTGATTTCTGGCCCCGTAAACTGCCTGGTTTAGATATGAGAGGAGCGGAAGAAGACTGTTTTTGGGTCCCAAGGGAACTGAAACTGGACTGGCTCCGTGGAGGTGGTTGTAGCGGCGGGGACGGCGATAGTCGAAGCTTTTGGAATTGGCGCACGGACGACGGCGGCGGAGCTGTTGGGGACTTGGCCCTATCACTCCTTAACCGTGAGGGTGGACGAAATGAGGTTGATGGTGGTCGTTGTGGGGGAGCACTATAGCTGCGGTCAAAGTGGCGACGTGGTCGCTGGATTTGTGCATTCTGGAGCAACCGACTTGGACTTAGGTCAACATCATCATTGAGAATCAAACCCGCTTCGAAGTCATCTTCTGGGTTTGGACTTGCTACTTTGACGTATTGTGTCATATATGAGGCCTTTTTCTTCAACTCGAGGATTTTATTGAGTTGCCTGCTGCCATTACCGGACTCAAAGATGGCGGCAGGAATTACAAGACCATCAAGGTCTTTCTGTTCGTCATCCCCCTCAGATTCTGTTTCAGGAAGTGATGTAGAGGTTACGGAATTGGAGGAGGGCGAAGCGTCAGCAAATCCAAGCGTCGAATATGTATCAGACGATTGCGAAGACGAGGTCTGATCTCTGTCGCCCCATTCCAGAGAAATCTTCGAAGATCGGTGGTGAAGCGAGAGGGAGGGAAGAGACAACTGATTTAGATCCGAAGGTAAAGCAAATCCATCCTCGAAGTCGTCTTCGATAGTTTCGGTAGCTGGTAGAATTCGCGCTTGCGTCTTGAGGGTATCTAGAGTCTTAATGGTGGATACACCCTCATCGTCGCATTCATTTGCAGAGGAAGTAGGAGGTGGCCGTATCGTAGATACAGAGGATCCTTGGGACTGGGACGTGAGTGAGGAGGCTAATACTGATCGAATGGATATCCCAGCGATGATTGCCTGAGTCTTGGCACCACTAGCCGGACCAAAGTCCATCTCCATGTCTGATTCTTCAATTTCATCCTCTTTTTCGGATGGAGTTGTTATGGGAGCACCGTCGGGTAGATCGAAGTCTGCGTCCGGCCATTCCTCGTGTGAAAGACTAGGAGCAGGGATGGTGTGCATGTCTAGGGAGATACAATGAAAGGTTTCCGGCAATATCGTGGTGGCAGTGGAAAGAGAATGTCGGAATCTGGAAGCGGTAGAGTCTGGACAGGTATTCCGCAAGAGAAAGAGAAAGGAGAAAGACGAAAGATTGGAAATTTACCAGGGAGATTTAAAACACAGGAGACAATGGTCCTCGCACAGCACAAAGTCGCTGTTGCGAGGACAGGCGCAATGGACAAGCCAGCAAGGGGACAACCGTCGTAAACAGCCTTGTCACATGTCACATTTATATTTATTAATATCTAGTATGGCATCAATCTCCTCAACTCCTCTGCTCGCCGCTCAATCTCGCTCTCTCCCCCCTCAGAATCAGAATTATCGCCGCTCTCTTCCACACCCCCCATATTCCAACCTTCTAGCACTTCATCCAATCCCTGTCTCAATCTGAGTCCCCTTTCCGCCATCAGATCCGCGAGCGAACCGAGTTCATGTGCAGTGAACACACTCCTCAACACCCCAAACGCCATCATGTACAAGCCTAAGAGTCGCTCAGTCATCCATTTACAAGACAACGCGGTTGAGCAAACCTTTGTAAAATGGACATTCACCGATCGCACGGTACAAAAGTCCTTTGGCCCTCTCCAAATCACCGGCTCGGATTTCAAATTCAAGGTAGATCCGCCAGATCACCGAGCTCGCTCTAGTTCTGGTAGTCATCATATAAATATGTCCACACTAGCCAGCCCTGTAAAGACACACCTCTCACTTTCCACAGCTCCGGCCAGTCCGCTCCGAGTACGTTCAACCTCACTCTTCCAGCGACCTTTTTCCCATCCAGCAATCCAAACTTCCTCGATCCTGCGAGCCACGTCTTTTGTCTTTCCAATATCCACCTCGTTATCCCCTAACATGCCTCGAACATTCCCCCAGACACCCTGACCCTTTTCTCCCTCGAGGAAGATACTCAAAATGACCGAGTTTCCAGGGAATGCCTCGAGGGCTATTGACGCCCGCTCCCGCAATATCATAGGAGGCATCGGGTTTTTGAGGACAACTCCGTACCGGTACAGCATCACCAAGCCCCCCATCGTCATGCTCTCCCGTGCAGCGTTGGTCTGATCTTCTAGATGGAGATACCTGTCAAAAACTTGAAGCATCGACGCCGCATCTTTTACAGTAATGATTTCTAACAAAGCCCGCAATTTTACCCAGGCTTCCCTCTCCTTCATTTTTGTCGTCTCAAGGGTGGAAGAAGTCAGTGCCTCGGCTGCATCTTCCAGTTTTCTTTTTGCCTTGAGAAATGCCACACCAGAATTTGTGACCTCTATATCCATCGAACGAAAAATGATTTTGGTGACTTCCTGGTTTTCACCAGCCAGCCATTCTAACTCGGCCCAATTATACCATAATATCGGCAAGCCGAGAGCTGTAGCAGGAGGCCTCAAGGAAAGAAGGACAGTCTGATATATCTTCCTGGCGTCGTCGAGTCGGCCGCGCAGTCGCTCTAGTTGAGCATGAGCCGCCCAATGAAGTAAGGAATCTTGTGCCATAGAAATCAAAGACTTGGACAGTTTGAGAGAACTGTGGCCCTGTAGTTAGTAATAGACAGCTATCATCAAAGATAGTCACTCACTTCTTCACATTTATGGTGGACTCGAATCCAAGAGCCATTTCATCCCATGTAATATCTCTATTTTCCGTCCTGAGCTGTGCAAAAACCCTCCTTATCAATAGCACGTCCAACCTTTCCACGTCCTCCTGATTCCACCAGCTTCTTAAACCTTTCGATGGATCAGCTACAACATCCAAACAATCAACAGCCGACTTCCCCCATTCTTTGACAGGAATACTAAAACTGCTTGAGTACTCCTTCTCCCGCCCAACTACTACACCAGCTGCAGATTCCGTCATGACAGCTGTCTGATCTGACAATGCAGGAAAAATTGCATCGAGATGTGACTGCGTCGTCAAATAACCAGCACTCCACCGATCATCCCAGTTCGATACGGAATCCGTCGTTAATGAGGCAGCAAAACCTGGGACAGGCAAACCGAGGAATGACAACCACGCCAACCGGAACGCAAGCCTCGTTCCAAGATATCTAATGTCAAATAAGAAGGGTCGAACGTCTGAAAATAGGACGGTTGCAAAAGGGTCGATTTCCGCCACCTTATCGGAAGATTTAGCTGGGAGAAACGACGATTGATCTCGTTGGATTTCATTGAATGACCATTGACGGTAAGGATCTAACTGTACGACGTCCGATTGAGGGAGTTCGATCTCGCACGGTGATGGAGCCTCTGGTTTCCCTAAAGCGTACCATTTTGCCCAACCTTCAGCACCTTCCTCACCAACCCTGGCAACCTCAGAATCCCAGAACTCTTCGAGTTCCGAGAATTGAACTTCGCTAGTCACTCCAAAGTTCAGTGGACGTTTGAAAGTGCTATAATGGTCGAAGGATGTACTTTTAGTGTGGGAGCACGAAAAACAACATCGATACTCACAGTTCCGCTTGAGCCTGGAACATACCCATTGCCTTCTCTGTGAATCCTGCCAAAAGTTCATTCCATGAGTCAACCACGAGTATCATAGCTAACTACCGACCTGCATCTCTGTAGAGCACAGCTATACGCCAAAATACTCTCAGCTTCGCTAGCTCTCCAACTGCTCCTTCATCGCTATTAAATGCGGAATAGACACGCAAAACCTCATCAAGGAGTCCATTCATGCTTTTCATAGTACGTATACGCCATTCCAACCATTCCATCCAGATTTCGACCCCACCTGCCTTGAGAGCAATTTCCCATTCGGCTTTTAGTTTATTTTCTGGCCAGATCTCTTCTCCAGCTTTCATATACCGCAGCCAAAGTAACTTTGCCGATTCATTGTTAGTATTTACCGTCAACGCACGGGATAGAATAGACACAGTGATTTCTGAACGAGCCTTTCTTGCATTCCGGGATAAAAGTGGAATGGTTGAAAGGGTGTGGTTTAGTAAAGAGAGCCATTTGTCCACAGCTGATGGGTTCTTTGCAATTTCTTGTTCAAGTTTCTTGATTGCAATTTGCTGCGACGTTAGAGTAGGCGAAGAATCAGAACTTTCTTCTCCAGTATCACCCTCGGCGACTGGACCTGCGGAGGATTCAGAGTCCGAATCCGAGTCTCGAGCGGTAGTGATGGCACGATAGGACTCTTCAGGATTCCTACGTCCTCTCCGCGAAGGCAGCTTAATCACCCCATCAACTTCCTCGTATTTGGTAGTAGTGGATGAAAAGATTTTCTTCGTTGGCGGAAGAGCGAGAAGCGAACGAGCACTCGAACCCGAAAGACCTGACATAGACAGCTGAAACCATTCCAGCGGCGGAAAATCTCACAGGATAGATCTATTTACCTTATGTGTTCCTACCAACCCGACTTCTATTCCCTGAGCAGCCCTTTGAAAGACAGTCCAGGCCTTAGACAAGCCAAGTATTTGCCTGCCACCTTCACCATCATAAGACGTTACGAAAGTTATTTCAATGTAACATACCATGGTGTAGACGATATTTCGGTACGTCCCCTGCATATATACCGCCATATTGCAGACAAAGATTATCACCCTTGGTATCTGTGAAAAAAATCTTAAAAGACTCGTCGTGTTTCTGAAGGTCAACATCAGCTTTCTGTCGATCGAATTCGAGGTTGTCGAAAGATAGATGTTTAAATCTATCACTATCTCGATGGTTGTGTTTGGATTTGCGCCCATCATCATCATCTCGTTCACGTTCTCTATCTTTCTCTCTAACTCGTTCCTTGTCCTTACGTCTGTGCTTTTCCCGACTGTCGTCTTTCTTCACACCTTTGTCTCTCAACCGCTCACGTTCTTTCCGTCTTTCCTTCTCTACTTCCCGACTTCCACTTCTTTCCTTCCTCTTAGTCCTCGAAGACTGTTTTCTCTTTTCCCGTGAAGGCTCAGAATCGAGCTGTCTGCTGCTCGGTCCGGGTTCATTATCGGGAAATGTGGAAAAATAAGACGGAAATGATGAGAAAGAAGAAGTCATTATAGCTAGAGAATGAGGATTGAAACAAGTTGAGGACGTTCCAGGACGCGGCAGGAATCAATGCATTATGTAATGTATGCTTTCGTACTTTTTCAGGTCTGAAAAAGCATCCCTAGTAAACTCCAACATAGTCTTCCAAATGCGTCCATTAACAGAAGAAGAATCAAAAGCTGTTTTCACCAAACTTGCCAATTACATTGTCTGTCTTCTGCTATCTCCCATTTTGATCATACCTAATATCATTGCAACAGGGCAAGAACCTCGTTCATCTCATTGACAGACCCGATGAACCACATTGCTTCCGTCTACATAAGGATCGTGTTTTTTATGTCTCTGAGTCTTCTATGAAAATGGCGATATCTGTAGCAAGGCCGAACCTTATCAGCCTCGGAACATGTTTTGGGAAATTCAGTAAGAGCGGAAAATTCAAGCTGCATGTGACATCTTTGGATTATCTGGCACAATATGCCAAGTACAAGGCAAGTACGACGTAGATTGAGAGATGTATACTGAGAGATAATTATTAACTTAGATTTGGATAAAGCCTAATGGTGAAATGCCGTTCTTGTATGGAAACCACGTCTTAAAAGCACACCTGGGACGGATAACGGAAGATACACCAGAACATCAGGGTGTTGTTGTGTATAGTATGAACGACACCCCACTGGTACGTTGAATAATCTCGCTAAAAGTAGTCAGCCTGATCACTGCAATAGGGCTTTGGTGTGACTGCTCGGTCGACGGTTGATACTCGAAAACTAGATCCAACATCAATTGTTGTCTTTCACCAAGCGTGAGTACTCGCATTAATATCTTCATTATCGATGCTGAGCGACGAAACTTTGCCAGTGATGTTGGAGAATATTTACGTGACGAGGTTCGTAATGTATCAGACAAATCACCGTTCATACGCTAACAGTCGCTCCTAGGACACCCTCTTTTAACCATGGTATCGACTTCATCCCTGATGATCTTTCTAGAATCTTCTTTTTGATGGTGTGGCCCTCTTTCACGTTCGTCAGTAATCTTCACTTGTGTCCCAATGTAGGAGAGCCACCGCTCCCACCGCTCCCAAAAGGCCATACAAGTAATGACCAGAATCTTACCACGATCCGCGTGCAGAGATTTATGGTTACATTTATACTCCCAATGGTGGAGTGCATTATCGAAACCCAAGAGCAGCACTGTCCCATCATGTACAGTCTCGATATATGACTAGGTTTGAACACGCGAAGTATCCCAGATAAATGAGGTTCTCTGCTTTAAAACAGGGACCATGAGTCCCCAGTCAGTTATTCGAACTAGAATTATTGAGAACCGACGTGCACAGGTAGGTGGTCAGCTCACCACAGATCGGTCCTAAGCAGATCGGTCCGAAGCATTCGAGGTGAACCACCAGGTTGACAGAACAGAGGTAAAATTAAAGCTACTTTTCTTGCAGCTAATTCCTATACCGGGGATCTAGCCTCAGGAAAATGGATACCAGCCAGTCCTTGATGCATGGGCATTTCGCACCGAACCCTAGACTTATCCGCAAAGTGGGGCAGAGGGAATCTTCATTGCCGTCAATCAGACTCTTGGTCGCAGGGCTGCGTGAATACGAGCGGCCACATGCGACTATACGGGTATCCAAAGTCGAAGGTTAGACTCAGGTCGTCGAGCCTGACGATGATCACGGTGCTTCTTTTGGCCAAAGTAATGTGCCATTGACAGTCTACATCGTCGCAGTCTCTGGATAAGTTGGTTACATCAATCACTAAGACAAATGTTTAGATAGAGTGGAGCGCATTATAGGAAGAGGATGAATCCATGGATGTCTGAGGGAGACTAGTAGGTACTGTACCTTCTATGTCGATAGTGCTCACCTCGACTACTCCTGCTCTATTTGTTTATTTCTTAAGTGCATTTGTTCTTTGGTCATATTCATTAATTCTAGATGTATTGAATCTGTTCCCAATCCTACCTCCATTATTCAAGGTACCACGTAGATATGTTGTAGACATGTTGCTGCCTGATGATCACGGGACCTGCAACACAATATCATCTGCAATCTCCGAGTGACAGCACGGGGCATTTGAGCAGAAGAGTACGGTGTTAAGAACACAGTCGAGGTAATACTGCCGTCACAAACGTTTTAAGGAGGCAGATTTTAATGGCATAGTGATTGAAATCGGAGAAGAGTTCGATCCAGGGTCGGTCTATATACACAGCACAAAAGCCTTTCTCCGGAGGCTATGGCATGTGGCGGATCAAATTGCGGATCAAATTGCAAATGTCACACTGTACGTGTCTGGTCATCATGTATCAGGCTTCAGGGCCTTAGGTCCGTGCTTCATCCTCATCCTTGCCCTCGTCATGGCTTCAATCTCACGAAATATATACGAGAAATGGATCTCAATATCTGATGCAGACCTCTCTATTGGCCATATTGAAGACCTGAAACAAGCTCGCGACGACCTCTGGGTAGCTGCAGCTTGCGTCGACCGCATTCTTGATAGTGTTACCCTTCAGAGAGCACTTTTGGAGGCAGGCTTGTCGAGAACTGCTGGTGCTATAGAGAGGAGCAAAGATGCAACTGCATTTGCTCATAGAACTTCAGAAGAAGAAAGGAATAGCGCTTTAGTGGGTCACTTCTGTGCCACCACGGCCGATGCACAGCTTTGTTGTCTTCGTTCAGTCCTCCTTCAAAGGCTGGACCGCCTCAACACGTTCTCAGAAATGCAGAAGGAGGCGCCATTGGTCGAAGAGGATATTGAGGACACTGAAGCTGGAGAAGAAAACGGGGTTGAGGTCGAGATGGAGGACGACTGGGATGACCCCTGGGCTGAAGAGCCCATAATCAAGCCAATCTCTGCATCAGTGCTTAGAAAGCCTCTGCAGATTCCCTTCTCTCTGGGTACTTTCCTAGTAAATGATCTATTGTGGTCAGCGTGCCAACTCGCATCCGAAGAGTGGTTCAGTTCTTTACGAATCCTGTTGGATAAGCACGGCTCCTATCTGTGGCCGTTCCGCTTAACAATATTGGATAGCGTGCCAGAATACGTTCATCCATCCGAATACCAACAAATTGCTCTCAGGTTCGACTTTCCCTCTTACAAAGAACTCGAGCCCTCTTTCAACCCCTGGAGAGCCGAGGTGGATCTATCTGAATCAGAAACATTTCGACGAGCTTTGAGAGATAGTGGAGCTGGATTTTCTTTCGGGTCGATAGATACTCTATCCCCTTCGGTAGAACCGCAGCAGCCCCTGGATGCAGACGCTTTTGGCACATGGTACAAAGATCGTGCGAACAAAATAATTGCATCTACGGGTATGGTAGACAATGCACTGGCATTAATTCAATATGGTGCTTCCCAAGGGATTCCGAGTTTGGACGAGCTCGGGGAAGAACTCAGCTTACTTTCCCGACTCGTCTATGATACTCCACATCCAGACGACATCACGGAGGACTGGACGCTTAAACGTTGGCAGGCATTGGATCCTCCTGCAGTCGTGCGCGCGTACTTATCGCGTTCAGCGCCCGACTCCTTGGCCAATGACATTTCTCGGCTTGTATTGCCCTATCTCTACGTACTCGAAGCTCGTCTAGAGCGTGCAGGGATACCAGATCCCGACCTTCCTAACCGACTTCTTTATGATTTCATTCTTTCCTCGCGTCTTGAGCTGGCCGCATCCGTATTTGATGCCTCAAAGCCAACTCTACCTGTTTCACAGCGCATTGTAAAAAGAGAAGAGGATTTAGTATGCCTGGCACTGTCATGCCTGTATGGCAGTGAAAGCTTAGATGAGTGGACTACGATGAGTCGCGTATTTGAATGCTTACCAGCGTGGGACTATCCCCGCGACGAGGACAATGACGAAGATGTGGTTGATACAACAATTGCGTCGCTCGGCACCTTTGTCACTCCCTCAATGAGTCATCCTCGCGTCTCACCTGCTGAACTCATGTGCTTCTTCAAGCCTTTACATGTCGCTTCGTTGTCACGAGCTCTCGATATACTTGATGTGCACCTTGAAGCTGGGGAGATATTCTCGCGGTGGAGTGTTCCTGCCCCTTTGAGATGGTTTTTGCAAAGTAATGATGATGCAGAGGAGCAACGAGTATGGGCGAACCGAATGGCCAGGCGGGCTGGTGGCGCACAGGATCAACTCAGCACAATAGAAGACTGGGAGTGGTTATTGGAGGATATGTTGAAATTAACGGGGAAGAGTGAGACCGGAGTCAAGAACGCATTTGGGCATCTGAGTGAAGACGAAATCTTCCGTATATTCTTGGGTGGTCTGTTGAGCGCTGGTAGTGAGTCACACTTCTTCCATTCATAGTCAAAGAGTTTTCTAATCCTTCATCAGAATTTGACATCGCTCGTAGTATACTCTGCTCGGCGCGGAGTAAACTACCTTTGAATTCTCAGGTGGTGGAAGAGATTGTTATTGCTGCTTCGCACGAAATTTATGACAATGCTAGCTCTGGAAATTACAAAATAGGTGACATGAAGCTTGCCTACGACTGGTGAGTCCTGTGGCCGTTGACTTACAGACTGTGAACCTGAAATCGATATTCAGCCTTGACGTACCCCCAACATCTGACCGACTTGTTCGGGAGAAAGAGTTTATAGAAGCAACATCTCGAATTTCTTCCTTCAATGTCTACTCTCGTCCTGGGATTCCTATATCGCCGATAGAGATTCGTCTAACGAAAGACAGGCTCTCTCTTGTATCTCGTGTTCTCTCCAGTAATAATGATGCATACAAGCACACCCAAGTCGTTCTCGACCTCTGCTACAAATTGGGGTTTCGCGGAGATGCAACTGCAGAAGTTAGAACACTCGCCATGCTTGCTGATACCGCCTTGCAAGCAGAAGACTTCACCCGAGCGTATGAGAACGCAATGCGGATGGTAGACATTGTCATGAAACTCCGAGGTTCTAACAATTCATTGAATGTTGACAACGACCAAGTTCAGGAGGCAACCGAAGTATGCTGGGTTGGATGTTTTCAACTTGGTCGGCAGTCAGAATTTCACGACCTCAAGAAAAAACTACAGCTTCTCGGACGCACCCTCGAATTATGCCCCCCGGAAAAGCTCCACGATGTCCTTGTAGCCTGGAGACATCTTGAGAAGGAAGACATTGTTAATCGCGAAAAGGATCTCATACAAAAGAAACAACTACACATCGGTGGTAAATTACTTGCAGACTCACTCCGACATCGTCAACGTCAAGATGGTCACGGTCGCAGTCATGGTCAAACCTGGGACCATGCCTCGATGGTACCTAGTGCCACATTCAACATAGCAGCTTCCTCTCTCCGTACCAAACTTCAACAATTCCACATGCCGTCTCCGCCACTTTTGTCGACACCAGATGCTGCCGCTTTGGCTAGCCGAACCTTCCGGAGTGTTGCTGCGAATTTTTCTTTTTCGGTTGGTCAGCGGAGCACAACACCTTCGCAGGCTTCTCACCATGGTGGATATGGGGATCACCAAGGACACGGTGTCTTGACCGTTGGTGGGAGTGGTTCTTCTCAAGTTTCGGAAGCTGGTCATGCACTGGATGATGTATCATCGCAGGCATCGAAAGTATTTTCGAAAAGTATTGGTTGGCTCATCGGTGTGGATGAAGAGTAGCGTAGTAAGTAAGTAAGTAGTGGTAGTAGTCTTCGGTCAATTTGAATTGTCTTTTTTATATGTAGGATAACTGGTTTCCTCAGCAACGTGATGGGTGGACTGCGAATGGTTTTTTCTCGAACATTCTTAATTTAGTTTACACCTCCTCTGATTATTCCCTTAAAGTTTATAGTATTGCGTGAACGAGATTTATTTTTATTTGTTACTTTATA
>Ga0157366_1000339_pt1 | contig 22234 bp, 18 predicted proteins | sample AttbisABBM1_FD_113149 | JGI IMG/M metagenome (GOLD analysis project Ga0157366, IMG submission 113149) | Fungus gardens microbial communities from leaf cutter ant in Botucatu, State of São Paulo, Brazil - Atta bisphaerica ABBM1 | ecosystem: Host-associated > Fungi > Mycelium > Unclassified ...
TCATCAAACACTGAGTCGATTTATTTATCGCCCCCGCCTAATGCGGGGGGGTATTTTCTCAACGCTACAACAACGAAGGTAATTAATTTTCCCACGCGATAAACCCCGTTTAATAATAAACAGGGTTGCCATCATCACATTATTGTTTCGCTATTTCAGCGAGTGGTTACGCTTATAGACAGTCCCGCATGGCATCCACCACCACACGGCCACTCATGTCGGTTTGGGTGATGCGGTAGCTGGTGGGGTAAGAGCGACGAGTGCTGAAACGATCGTGGACGGAGACCTTGCCAATCTGCAGGCCGGCGGCGTTTTTCACCACGAACTCACTGATCTCTTCCTGGCCCTGGTTTTGCAAATGGATATTGCTGATTTTTTCCAGCGTATCGCTGGCGTTTATTTTTAAATGGTCGCGTAACATAACTACCTCCTCGTAGTGAGAAAAGTATATGCCCCTAAAATTTGCGCTGAAACAGCTTTGTGTTGATTTATTATTATCATTTTGAATTAAAATTGATAGCAATATGTTAAGTCATAATAATAACGCTATTGCCAGCGCTTTATCGGCGATATTGTCCGATTTATCGGCAAGGGTTTATTTCATTGCCGTTATTATTAGTCTGCATTAATGGGGAAAAGCGCCTGCCTGGCCGTCGGGGCGGGAAAGACGCAGGCGACATTGTGCCCGCAGCCGGGAACAATCGTTAACCGATGCGGTTTCTCCGGCGCCAGGTAACGCCGATCGTAGTCGGCGTAGGCCAGGGCGCGCTGCAATCGATAGGGGCCCTGCAGCTGGGCGGCGCAGGATTTGTCGAGTATCCGATAGTAGGCGCCCGGCGCGGTGCCGGTATCATCGGCGGCGGCCAGATAGATGATATCGGCCGCAGCATAGCGCCGGCGTGCCGCGTCTGCGGTGCGCTGCAGGTGAGCGGGAAGCGCTTCCAGACCGTATTTCCAGCGATTGGCCTGCGGGCAGCGGCCGGCGTCCAGCGTTTGCCAGCGGAAGCGGCAGGCTTTCTCATTGCCGCAGCTTCCCCAGCTTGTGGGCAGAGGGCGCAGGCGATCAAAATAGAGCCAACTGCCGGGATCGGCCACCACATAGCGCAGACGCACTCCGCTTGGCGGTTGAGCAAAGCCGACATAATGTTGCACGAACTGGGCGCCGGCGGAAAAACCAGCCACGGTTATCGACTGCAGCGACGGCCAACGCCGTTTCAGATCGGCCAGCAGGTTATCCATGGCGTTGAACGAGCCGGTTTTCCCGCCATTATCCAAACCGCCTGCGATCCACGAGCCGCAGCGCCAGAGAGCGTCACCGTCTTGCGGCTGGGGCAGACCGGCGGAATGGCAGCGGACGGCGAGTTTTGCCGGCACCTGGAACAGCGGGGCGACCAGCAAGCTGTTGTCTCCCGCTCCCTGCGCGGCGTCGATCGCCGCTTGCAACGTCTTCGCGGCATCGCGTGGATGCCCGTGCATCACCACCAGCGCGGTACGCGGCTGGGCGCTGTGCTTCTGGGCGACATAGTAAGAAAAATTGCCGCCGGCCGTCGCTACGCGAAACGGAGCGGCGATGCGCTCCAGCGTCGGCTGCGCATAGGCCGTTTGCCCGGCGAACAGCAGCGTCGCTATCGCGCTGCGAAACAAGCGGCGCATCCCCATCAGATACGGCACAGAACATCGCGCATTTGTCTTAGGAGTTCCCGACATCGTTGTTCCTCACGCGCCTGTTGATAGTAACGATAAAAGGCGCTTTCCGAGCTGAGATTGCCCGCCAGCATCAACTGTCTGAAAATCATGAATACCAAGCTAAGCATAATGATAGTAAACAATAAGCCGAGGAACAGCAGTTGCCAGCCGTCGCCGATGCGCGCGCCGGGCAGATAGGTGATCGACGTGGTGGTGATTTCTACCCCACGGAGCCCCCATTGCGCCAGCGCCAGCAATAGCACCAGCAGCATGACGAACAGCAGGTACAGCAAGAAATAGCGACAGGAAAGCAAGAAACGTTTGAACGCGTTATTGGCGCTTGGCCGCAAAACGAAGCCTGCGGGCGTGGCGCGCAGGATTTGCTGACGGCCACCGGTGAAACGATAGCGTTCCAGCGCGGTCACGCTGTCCGGCAGCGCCAGCAGTAGCCGCAATGCCGTCAGCCTGATGGTTTTATTTCCCATATAGTCTCGAAACTGCAGCAGGCGAATGGGGGCGCTTTGGGACTTCTCGACGGATTCGAGCAGGTTTAGCAGCTTATCGTGGTTTTCCCGCCGAATGCGAAAAGGGGTTTTGACCACGGCGATAAACAGCGTAATGACGGTCGGTAAGACGATTTTCAAGATATCTGCGGTGCTGATTTGTAACATGCGAGTCTCCTCTCGGGCTGTCTGGCATTCCTTGCGGCAGAAGTATAGATCACGTTTATGGGACAACGAGAAAACGGGCGTTACAGCTTGGCCTTTGATCTCCAAGGCGTTAACGCTAGACTCAGCAACATAAGCAAGACTGAGGGGATAAATGAATGGATGTGATTGAGGGGAGCGAGCTGCAGGTCGCCGACGCGGTTTACGCCTACCAGCTCGACGGCAAGGGGGGCGTCACGCCGATCGAACTGGATGACAAGATCACTTGCGACGCGCCGTGCTGGCTGCATCTTGATTACGCGCACCCGGCCAGCGCTGAATGGCTGAGTACCACGCCGCTGCTGCCGGACTCGGTGCGCGAAGCGCTCTCCGGCGAAAGCTCACGGCCGCGCGTCAGCCGCCAGGGCGAAGGCACCATGATCACCCTGCGCAGCATCAACTTTAACGCTAATTCCCGCCCGGATCAGCTGGTCACCATCCGCGTATATATCACCGACAAGCTGATTATCTCCACCCGGCACCGCAAGGTGTATTCCATCGATCAGGTGGTGAACGATCTGCAAAGCGGCGCCGGGCCGACCAACAGCGGCAACTGGTTGGTGGAAATTTCCGATGCGTTGACCGATCACACCAGCGAATTTATCGAGGATCTGCACGACAAGATTATCGATCTGGAGGACGCCTTGCTGGAGCAGCAGGTACCGGAGCGCGGCCAGCTGGCGCTGATCCGTAAACAGCTGATCGTGCTGCGCCGTTACATGGCGCCGCAGCGCGACGTCTTCGCGCGGCTGGCCAGCGACCGCCTGCCGTGGATGAGTGATGACGATCGCCGCCGCATGCAGGATATCGCCGATCGCCTGGGACGGGGATTGGACGATCTGGACGGCAGCATTGCGCGCACCGCCATCTTGTCCGACGAAATCACCACGGTGATGGCCGACGCGATGAACCGCCGCACTTACACCATGTCGCTGTTGGCGATGGTATTTCTGCCGACCACCTTCCTGACCGGGCTGTTCGGGGTCAACCTTGGCGGTATTCCGGGCGGCGGTAATCCTTTCGGTTTCGCGGCATTTTGCCTGATGCTGGTCGGATTGGTGCTTGGCGTCGCCTGGTGGTTGAAGCGCAGCCGCTGGTTGTAGGCAAAAATGACGAAAACCCGGTTAACATTGAGCAATATCAACATTTAGCCAGGGTAAATGGGGCATGATCTCTCTCGCAGGTGAATGCAACGTCAAGCGATGGGCGTTGCGCTCCATAATTGTCTTACTTTCTTATTTTTGAATTACTGCATAGCACATTTGATTCGTACAATGCCGGTTTAATCACCGGCATTTTTTTATTCGGTTTTCCTTCTTCTTCAGGCCGCGCTTTCATCCCAGAAGCTGGCTTCAATCTTGTGCCCATCCAAATCACGGACAAAGCAGCCGTAGTAAGCCTCGCCGTAATGTGGCCGCGAACCCGGCGCGCCTTCATCGACGGCGCCGGCCAGCAGCGCCTGGCGATGGAATTCATCCACCTGTTGCTTACTGGTGGCGAAAAAACCGACGTGCGTGCCGTTGCCGGGCGAGGCCGGCCGGCCGTCGATCGGCACCTGTAGCCAAAACTCCGGGTAGTCGCGGCCGTAACCAATGGCGCCCGGATGCTCCAGTACCCGGCGGCAACCCAAAGCGGCCAGCGCACGATCGTAAAAGGCGGCGGCGGCCTCGAAATCGTTGGAGCCCAGCGAGACGTGGGACAGGCAGGGGGTGATATTCATTGCGCGATCTCCATATGACTGTATAAATAAACAGTATAGGGCAAAAACGGCACTGCCCAGTAAATTTTGCGCAAACTGTGAACAGGATCGAGATCGTCGGGAAAGGGAAATGTCGCCGCTCGCAGGATGGCAAGCGGCGAGGGGGCTTATTTGATTTCCAGCACGTTCAAACGCTCTGGCGCAGACGCCGCGTCGTCCGAGTCTTCCGGCTGCCAGCCGACCGGCTGCATCGGGATGTCTTCGCGATCGAAGGCCAAATCGCCGCCGTCCACCACGGCGCTGCCGTGGTGAATGCCTTTGAAATCGAACAGGTTGATATCGCTCAGGTGCGAAGGCACCACGTTCTGCATGGCGCTGAACATGGTTTCCAACCGGCCTGGGTAACGCTTGTCCCAGTCGCGCAGCATGTCGCCGATCACCTGGCGCTGCAGATTAGGCTGCGAGCCGCACAGGTTGCATGGAATGATCGGGAACGCTTTGGCGATCGAGAAACGCTCGATGTCTTTCTCGCGGCAATAGGCCAGCGGGCGGATGACCACGTGTTTGCCGTCGTCGCTCATCAGCTTGGGCGGCATGCCTTTCATCTTGCCGCCGTAGAACATGTTGAGGAACAGCGTCTGCAGAATGTCGTCGCGGTGGTGGCCCAGTGCGATCTTGGTGGCGCCCAGTTCGGTGGCGGTGCGATACAGAATGCCGCGACGCAGGCGTGAACACAGTGAACAAGTGGTTTTCCCTTCCGGGATCTTGTCTTTAACGATGCTGTAGGTGTTTTCTTCGACGATCTTGTATTCCACCCCCAGGCTTTCCAGATAGGCGGGCAGAATATGCTCCGGGAAGCCGGGCTGTTTCTGATCGAGGTTCACCGCCACCAGCGAGAAGTTGACCGGCGCGCTTTGCTGCAGATTGCGCAGGATCTCCAGCATGGTGTAGCTGTCTTTGCCGCCGGACAGACAGACCATGATGCGGTCGCCTTCTTCAATCATATTGAAATCGGCGATCGCCTCGCCCACGTTGCGGCGCAGGCGCTTTTGCAATTTGTTCAGGTTGTACTGCTCTTTTTGGCTAACGGATTGCTTTTCTGACATTTAAATCGTGCTCATTCTCAATGGGGGGCACTAGGGGCATGGTGTTGTAGACCGCGAGTTTACCATTCAACCGGCCAATTTTGATCATTATTCATCATCCTGCTTCCATGCGCCCGACGCGAGGCCTGTATGGTACGGATTGCGCGCCGGAATGCCAGCAGGTTTTGTTGCTGCGATTTACGCCGGCGGTAGTAAAAGAACAGGGCGCGAATCGCTCGCGCCCTGATGGGGTTACTCTGCGGCGGATTTTTCCGCCTTGCCGGCCAGCAGGCTGAGGAAATCGTATTTCTCCTGCAGCTCTTTCTCGGCGGCCTGATACAGCGCGCTGGCCACCTCCGGCTGCTGCGCGTTCAGGCGGCGGAAACGCTGTTCTTTCAGCAGCGTCTCCGTCAGGCTGCTGTTCGGCGGCCGTGAGTCCAGCGCCAATGCGGCCTTGCCCTCGGCGCTGCGGCGCGGGTCGAAGCGGTACAGCGGCCAGAAACCGGTGGCGGTCAGCTGTTTCATCTGATCGTGGCTGAGCGCCAGATCGTAGCCGTGCTCTTCGCACGGGCTGTAGGCGATGATCAGCGACGGCCCCGGATAGGCCTCGGCCTCCTGAATCGCTTTCACCGTTTGGTTAAGCTGCGCCCCCAGCGAGATCTGCGCGACGTAGACATGGCCGTACATCATCATGCTGACGCCCAAATCCTTGCGCGCCTTGCGCTTGCCGTGTTCACCGAACTTGGTCACCGCGCCCAGCGGCGTGGCCTTCGACTGCTGGCCGCCGGTGTTGGAGTAGCACTGGGTATCGAGCACCAGCACGTTGACGTTCTCCGTCAGGCTGAGGACGTGATCCAAACCGCCGAAGCCGATGTCGTAGGCCCAACCGTCCCCGCCGATCAGCCAGATCGATTTATCCACCAGGTAGTCGGCGTCGGTCGCCAGCTGGCGCGCGTCTTCGCCTTCGAGACTCGCCAACAGCGTGCGCAATTCAGCGATCTGCTTACGGCGCGGCTCCGGCGCCACGTCGTCCATCTGCAGGGCATTGACCAACCGATCCGGCAGCTGCGGCGCCAGCGAATTCAGCAGGCGCAGCACCCGCGCGCGATGTTGATCGACCGTCAGGCGGAAGCCCAGGCCGAATTCGGCGTTGTCTTCGAACAGCGAGTTGGCCCATGCCGGCCCGCGCCCTTCGGCGTTGGTGGTGTACGGCGTGGTCGGCAGGTTGCCGCCATAGATCGACGAACAGCCGGTGGCGTTGGCGATCAGCAAACGGTCGCCATAGAGCTGGGTCAACAGCTTGATGTACGGCGTTTCGCCGCAGCCGGAGCAGGCGCCGGAGTACTCGAACAGCGGCGTGATCAGCTGCGAGGTGCGAATGTCGATGCGCTCCAACTGCGTCGGATCGATTTCCGGCAGCTGCAGGAAGAAGTCGTAGTTGTCTTTCTCCGCCGTCAGATTGTCGAGGCGCGACGCCATGTTGATGGCTTTGATCTCCGGGTTCTGGCGATCTTTCGCCGGGCAGACCTCGACGCACAGGTTACAGCCGGTGCAATCTTCCGGCGCTACCTGCAGCACGTATTTTTGGCCGCGCATATCGCGCGCTTTGACATCCAGCGACTGCAGGGAGGCGGGGGCGTGTTCCATCTCCGCCGGCTGAACCACCTTGGCGCGAATGGCGGAGTGCGGGCAGGCGGCGACGCAGTGGTTGCACTGGGTGCACAGGTCGGGTTGCCAGATCGGGATCGCTTCGGCGATGTTGCGCTTTTCCCACTGGGTGGTGCCCACCGGCCAGGTGCCGTCCGGCGGGAAGGCGGAAACCGGCAGCGCATCGCCCAGCCCGGCCAGCATCGCGGCGGTAACGGTTTTGACGAAGTCCGGCGCGGTGTCCGACACCACCGGCGGGCGCATCGGGCTGCCACCGTCGACCGGCTGCAGCGGGATCTCGGTCAGCGCGGCGCGGGTGGCGCCCAGCGCCTGCCAGTTGCGCTCGACGATCTCCTGGCCCTTGCTGCTGTAGCTGCGGGCGATGGCGTCCTGCAGCTGTTGCAGCGCCACGTCGCTCGGCAGGATCTGCGTCAGGTGGAAGAACGCCATCTGCATTACGGTGTTGATGCGCGCGCCAAGCCGGCATTCGCGCGCCAGCTTGGCGGCGTTGATGATATAGAAACGCGCCTGGCGTTGGTGCAACAACGCCTGAACTTCCTGCGGCAAGCGCGACCAGACCTCATCGGCGCCGTAAGGGGTATTGAGCAGGAAGGTGCCGCCGGGCTTCAGGCGTTCAACCATCTGGTACTTATCGATAAACTGCAGCTGATGGCAGCCGACGAAATCCGCGCGGCTGACCAGGTAGGCCGAGTTGATCGGCTGATCGCTGACGCGCAGGTGTGACACCGTCAGGCCGCCGGCCTTTTTGGAGTCGTAGACGAAATAACCTTGAGCGTACAGCGGCGTGGCGTTGCCGATGATTTTGATGTTGTTCTTGGTGGCCGAGACCGAACCATCGCTGCCCAAACCGTAAAACAGCGCTTCCAGCGAGGCGCGCTGGGGTAGAATTTCGTCGCTCAGCGGCAGCGAAAGGCCGGTGACGTCATCGAAGATGCCGACGGTGAAACGCGGGCGCGGTTGCGGCTGGGCCAGCTCGCGGAACACCGCCAGCGCACAGTCCGGGCCGAACTCTTTCGACGACAGGCCGTAACGGCCGCCGATCACCCGCGGCAGCGTGGCGCGCTCGCCCCGGCTGTAGGCTTCCGCCAGCGCGGTCATCACGTCCAGATACAGCGGCTCGGCCAGCGCGCCCGGCTCTTTGGTGCGATCGAGCACCGCGACGCTGCGCACGCTGTCCGGCAACGCGCCGAGCAGATGCCGGGCGGAGAACGGCCGGAATAGCCGCACCTTCAGCACGCCGACTTTCTCGCCGCGGGTCAGCAGGGTGTCGATCACTTCTTCGCAGGTGCCGGCGGCGGAGCCCATCACCACCACCACGCGTTCGGCCTGCGGGTGGCCGTAATAGTCGAACGGCCGATAGTGGCGGCCGGTGAGGGCGGCAAAGGCCTCCATGGCGTCGATCACGTGTTGGCCGGTGGCGTCATACCACGGGTTGGTGGCCTCGCGCGACTGGAAATAGGTGTCCGGGTTGGCGGAAGTGCCGCGCACCACCGGATGATCCGGCGACAGCGCGCGGCTGCGGTGAGCGTCGATCGCCGCCTGCGGCAGCATTTGCCGCAGCGTATCGTCGCTGAGCGGCACGATCTTGTTGATCTCGTGCGAGGTGCGGAACCCGTCGAAGAAATGGATAAACGGCACGCGCGCGTTGAGGGTGGCGGTCTGCGAGATCAGCGCGAAGTCCTGCGCCTCTTGCACGCTGCCGGCGCACAGCATGGCGCACCCGGTTTGGCGCACCGCCATCACGTCCGAATGGTCGCCGAAGATGGACAGCGCGTGCGTGGCCACGGTGCGCGCGGCGACGTGCAGCACGAACGGCGTCAGCTCGCCGGCCAGTTTGTACAGCGTGGGGATCATCAGCAGCAGACCCTGCGATGAAGTGAACGAGGTCGACAGCGCGCCGGTTTGCAAGGCGCCGTGCACGGTGGCGATCGCGCCGCCTTCCGACTGCATTTCCACCACCCGGGGGATATCGCCCCAGATGTTTTGCCGGCCATCGCCGGACCAGGCGTCAGCCTGCTCCGCCATGGTGGAGCTTGGCGTGATAGGGTAGATGGCAATCACTTCGTTGGTGCGATAGGCCACGGAAGCGACTGCATTATTACCATCTGTAGTTATCATCGACGTTACCTTTTCATTGCTCACAAAGCCGCGAAAGCGCACTTTCGCAGTAATGGAAAAAAGTCTAACAGAGGGGGTGAACGTGGCTTTATCGTGTTTGTGTGGCGGGTGATAAATCGTCAAAGGCGTATTTCCTCGCCGATTAGGGGCCGGCGGCAATAAATTGTTTTCACCGTTTAAAGACAATTTATTTCCGGCGCGTCATAATTGCGCATCGGCAAATTGACAGAAGAAAACCATGAGCGCATTTATGTATTTGACGATGGCGATAGTCGCGGAAGTGATCGCCACCACCATGTTGAAAGCCTCTGAGGGCTTTACCCGCCTGTGGCCGTCGCTGCTGGTGGTGCTGGGCTACGGCGTGGCGTTTTGGGGGCTGTCGATGGTGGTCAAGAGCATGCCGCTGGGCATCGTGTATGCGATTTGGTCGGGCATGGGGATTGTGCTGGTGTCGGTCGCTGCGGTGTTCGTTTATCAGCAAAAATTGGATTGGCCGGCGATCGTCGGCATGGGATTAATTATTGCCGGCGTGCTGGTGATTAATTTACTGTCGAAAGCCTCGGTGCACTGAGTGTTATTTTAATGTAAAAAAAGGCCGGCGTGACAGCAAGTCGCGCCGGTTGAAGAATTCAGTCATCATTCACTGAAAATAGTGGAATGCTAATTACTTAGCGCCGCCAGCATAGACGCAAATATTGTTCTCTCCGGTAGCAAAAAATGCGCTGCCGCAATGAAAGCACGCGAAGATAATTAATACCCCTGTCGCGGGAAAAACTTCCTTGATGGCCACGGTGACGTTATCACTTTTTGCGTGCGGCCAGCGCCTGGCAGCAAGTGGCGCCGTCACGGAAATATTCTGCAAACAAAATAAATGTCCGGCCGGCGCAAAAAAACGACAAATAATGGTTGGAATATATTTTCATTATTTATATATCGAGCTAGATTAAACAAGTTTGCATCAAAGATAGCGAAACGTGTCCGCCAAGTGACGCGCGTTATCAGCAATGGCGATTTTACACAGCGCAGTTCCGGGTTCAGGAGTGGGATAATGACGACATCAAAATGGCTGCTTGCCAGCGCCGTGCTGCTTTTAGCCGCCTGCAGCAGCAATAACGAAGAGCCAGTACAGCAGGGCAACAGTGCCAGAATCAATACGTTGCAGACCAGCGCCGGTTGCGCGGCGGTCGGCGGCGTTACCACCATCGCGCACAACTTGAACGGTGAAGCGCTGCGCATGTGCCAAATGCCGAACGGCAAGCAGTGCGAAGAACGCACGCTGGGCCTGGGCAGCTGCGCCGGGTAAGCCCGCCGCGCCAGGCCTGGCGTGCAGGATCAATACACCCAATCGCGCAGGGTATAGATAAGCGTGTGGCCGCTGCCGTTGAGCGTCAGCTGCTGGGCGTTTAGCGTCACTTCGGCGCCGTTTTCCAGCACGGTGCCGATCACCCGATCCCAGCGGTTGCGCTGTTCATCAGGGCACAGCCTGCGCGTCGTGGCCAGCGGCTTCACCGTCAGCACGCCGTCGCGTAATTGCCCCTGGCCGAAGAAGCGGTTGCACATCGCGCCGGAGACATGCAGGCCCTCGCCGAACTCCAGATTGAGCAGGCCGCCGCCCGCCGGTGATTTCGCCGTTGCGCCATCCACGCTCTGCAACACAAAGTTGTGATGCAACAGATCGCCTGGCGTGACGGCCGTGTGTGGTTTCATGCTGCACCCCGCTAAGGCCAACGCCGCAAGGGCGGCCACCGTGGTTTTTCTCATCGCGTTCTCACCAATAAACAGGGCGCCGCAAGAGCGCCCCGAAGTTACGCTCAGGCGTTCAACTGGTTCGGGCAGGCTTCGCCGCGATCCAACTGGCTGATGTTCTGCAGCGTGGTTTGCGAAATGCTGGTCAACGCCTCTTCGGTCAGGAAAGCCTGATGGCCGGTGAACAGCACGTTATGGCAGGCCGACAGGCGGCGGAACACGTCATCCTGAATCACGTCGTTAGACTTGTCTTCAAAGAACAGATCGCGTTCGTTCTCGTAGACGTCCATCCCGAGGGCGCCGATTTTTTGCTGCTTCAGCGCATCGATGGCGGCGGTGGAATCGATCAGCGCGCCGCGGCTGGTGTTGATCACCATTACGCCGTTTTTCATCATCGCGAAGGCGTCGGCATTCAGCAAATGGTGGTTCTCCGGCGTCAGCGGGCAGTGCAGGGTGATCACGTCGGATTGTGCGTACAGCGTCTTCAGATCGACATACTCCGCGCCCAGTTCCAGCGCTTGTTCGCTCGGGAACGGATCGTAGGCCAGCAGCTTCATGCCGAAGCCTTTCAGAATGCGCATCGTCGCCACGCCGATTTTACCGGTGCCGATCACGCCGGCGGTGCGATTGTGCATGTTAAAACCGATCAGCCCTTCCAGCGAGAAGTTGGCGTCACGGGTACGCTGATAAGCGCGGTGAATACGGCGGTTCAGGCACATCATCATGCCTACCGCGTGTTCCGCCACGGCCTCCGGTGAGTAGGCCGGCACGCGCACCACCTTGATGCCGAGTTCTTTGGCGGCGTCCAAATCGACGTTATTAAAACCGGCGCAGCGCAGGGCGAGAATTTCGACGCCCAGCGCCGCCAGTTCTTCGAGCACTTCACGGCTGCCGTCGTCGTTGACGAAGATACACACCGCCTTGCAACCGGCGGCCGTTTTGGCGGTTTTTTTACTGAGTAAAAAGTCGAAGAATTCCAGCTCATAGCCAAACTGCTGGTTCACCAGTTCGAGGTATTTACGGTCATACTGTTTGGTACTGTATATCGCCAATTTCATCGTGGTTTCTCCACCGTGATTTTGTGATCAATTTAACAGATTTTAGTAAATTCGACAATTGGTTAGCCAGTTTCGACATGGCCGAAATCGCTGCTGCAGGGCTGCGGTGGGGCTGGATGCGATGGACGGAAGACGACGGTGGCGGCAGGTGGCAAAAAAATCCCCACGGGGGTGTGGGGAATGGCTTCTCTAGTACACAGTTAGCTAGCAGCTAAACTTTTATTAGAATGGTTGCAAGACTATTAATCATCAATGGTAACAACAATAACAAAAGTCTGAAAACCGTCCTGTTTATGTGATGTATATGTAACGAAAATCTACAACTCCGCACACGTTTGCGCCAAAAAGGTGCAAATCGCTTCTGCGAGCCCGCTCGGCTTCACCCTATGTCAAATTCGTGCCATCATTATTGTCAATTCAGGCATAGACTTAACCAATGCCTAACTCAGGAACGAAGCAATCATTTAATGACCAGGCGATTGAAAGTATTCATAGGGACGGTGGCGGGCTGCGCAATCCTGGTGCTGGCGTTGTGGCAAACCTTGCCGCGCTGGCTGCCGGGGGTGTTATCGCATTGGTTGCCGGCGGGGAGCCGCCTGGAATTGCAGGGCAAATTGCACTGGCGTCAGGGCGGCCTGGCGTTGGCGGGGGCGCGTTTCACTGCGCAAGATTGCCTGTTGGCCAACGTCGGGCCGACGCGGCTGGCTTACCGCCAGGGCCGCTGGCAGCTGTCGAGCGATAAAGTCAGCGTCGATAGCGCCTGTTTGTCAAAACTGCCGAGCGGCGGCGCCAACAGCGCGCCGCTGGCGCTCGATCAGCTGCAGCAACAGCTGCCGCCGCTGGATCTCACCATTAATGACCTGACGCTCATTCCCTGGCAGCGCTATGCCGGCAAGCTGCAGCTTTCCTCCGGCCCTGACGGGCAACGTCTGCATTATCGGGGGCCGAATCTCAGCGCCGAGGCGCAGCTGGATGAAAAACAGCAGCTGACGTTGCAGAGCCTGACCGTGGTTCCGCCCAACAGTGCACAACCGCTGCACCTCGCCGGCAAGATAACCATTCCGTTGGATCTGGCTAGCCTGCCAACGCAGGGCGCGTTGCAGGGGGAAATGCAGACCGCCTATCTGGAAAAACCGGTATTGCTGGACATGCGCTGGCAACAGCAGCAGGGCGTGCTGACGATAAGCGAAAAAGGTGACGTTCGCCCGCTGGCGGTGTTGCCGTGGGAAGTCGCGCCGCAGCGGGTCAGCATCAAGCAGGGCGAGTGGCGTTGGCCGTACAGCGAGCAGCCGTTGAACGGCGGGCTCAGCATCGCGCTGCACGATTGGAGCAAAGGGTGGGATGAAACGGAGATCAGCGCGCGGCTGAACGTCATCACCGCGGGTCACAACGGCAAGGGCAATGCGGTGCTCACCCTCGGACCGGGCAAGGTGGGGTTGACCGACAGCGATCTGCGCTTCCAACTGACCGGCCAGGCCAATCTGGCCGACTTTTCCACTACCGCGTCGATCCCGGGCGTGATCGGCGGCAGCATTCTCAATCCGACGCTGGTGCTGCAGCCGGGTTCGCTGCTGCGCCTGTGGGGCAAGGTGACGCCGGAAATGACGCTGGAAGAGGCGCGTTTGCCGCTGGCGGGCGTGAAGGTGACCGCCGCCGGCATCACCGGCCGCCTGCAGGCGATTTTGACCGCCAGCGACAGTTACTGGGGCCGCTTCAAGCTGCACCTGGACGGCCAGGCACAGGATTTCTGGCCGGACAAGGGCAACTGGCAATGGCGTTACTGGGGCAATGGCCGCTTGCCGCCGCTGCAGGCCGCCTGGGACGTTGCCGGCAGCGGCAGCTGGCGTGACAGTGAGTTGGTGCTCGATAAACTCTCCACCGGCTTCGATAAATTGAAGTACGGCCTGGTGACGGTCGCCGCGCCGCGCTTGAGCCTCAACCAGCCGCTGCGCTGGCGGCGTGATGAACAAAGCCCGCAGTTCAACGGCGAGTTGCAGTTGGCGGCGGGTAAGGTCAGTTTCAGCGACGGCGGCTATCTGCCGGCGCCGGTGCTGGCGCTGCAGGTGAACGGCCGTTCGCCGGACAGTTTCCAACTGCAGGGCAAGCTGCAGGCGCAACAGATTGGGCCGATCGCGCTGCGCGGCCGCTGGGACGGCGAACGCCTGCGTGGCGAAGGCTGGTGGCCGAAACAGTCGCTGAAGGTCTTCCAGCCGCTGCTGGCGCCGGATCTCAATCTCACGCTGCGCGACGGCGAGTTTTATGCGCAGTCGGCATTTTCCGCCGCCCGCGAGCAGGGCTTCGAAGCCGGCGGCCACTGGGTGGTGAAAAACGGCGGCATGTGGCTGAAGGATGGCGAGATGAGTGGCCTGGATTTTATCCTGTCGTACCGGTTCAAGCAGCATCAGTGGCAATTGGGGGCCAAACAGCCGGTGTCGCTGCGCATCAAGTCTTTCACCAATCTGTTCGAGATGCAGAACATTTCCGCCGATCTGCAGGGCACCTATCCTTATAGCGAAAGGCAGCCGCTGACGTTGAGCAACGTCGGCGTGGACATGCTCAACGGGCATATCAGTCTGTCGGCGCTGCGGTTGCCGCAGCATGACGCCGCGGTGCTGAAGCTGGACAAGGTCGATCTCAGCGCGCTGTTCACCGCTCTGAAACCGAAGCAGTTCGCCATGTCCGGCCGGGTCGACGGCGAGCTGCCGCTGTTCCTGAATCACCCGAAATGGCTGGTGCAAAACGGCTGGATCGCCAACGCCGGCACATTGACGCTGCGCCTGGATAAAGACATGGCAGACGCCATCGGCAGCAACAACCTGGCGACCGGCGCGGCGATCGACTGGCTGCGCTACATGGAAATCAACCGTTCGCACGCCCGGGTCGATCTCGACAACCTGGGCGAGCTGACGCTGAGCGCGCGCATCGACGGCATCAACCCGCAGAAAAGCGCCAAGCGCGAGGTGATCCTGAACTATCGCCATCAGGAAAACGTGTTTCAGCTGTGGCGCAGTTTGCGCTTCGGCGACAATTTACAGGAGTGGCTGGAGCAGGCCCTCTCACAACCTGGGGAGCAACAATGAAAATCATGAGTGTGTCGGCGTTGGCAGCGGGGCTGTGCGTTTCGCTGCTGAGCGGCTGCGTGCCGCGCATCGAGGTGGCGACGCCGAAGGATCCGATCACCATCAATATGAACGTCAAGATCGAGCATGAAATTCATATCAAGGTGGATAAGGACGTCGAAAACCTGCTGAAAACCCAAAGCGGTCTGTTCTAGGAGCCGACATGAAAAAACGTTATTTGTGGCTGGTCGGCGCTGCTTGGTTGTTCAGTGGCATGGCGATGGCGTTGACGCTGGATGAGGCGAAGCAGCAAGGGCGGGTGGGTGAAACCCTGAGCGGTTATATCGCGCCGGTGAAGCAGGACGGAGAAACGCTGGCGCTGGTGAAACGCATCAACGCCGGTCGCGCCGAGAAATATCAGGAAGTGGCGGACGGCAACCATATTGCCGTCGACGAAGTGGCGCGCATGGCCGGGCAGAAGCTGGTGACGCGCGCGCAGAGCGGCGAGTATGTGCGCGGCATCAACGGGCAGTGGTTGAAGAAATAAAAAAAGCGCGCCGTCTGGCGCGCCAAAAGATACGGATAGATGATTATTATGAGGGTAGTGCAGGTTTGACAGGACTTGCCTCTTGTCTGGCAGGGGCTTGGCGCCCCTGCGCAAGGTCTTAGGCAGCAACCACCTGAGACAGGGCCGCCTTGGCGTCTTCCTGTGCTTTGGTCGCCACTTCCGGGCCATAGGCGATGCCTTCCGCGAAGACGAACTCCACGTCGGTGATGCCGATGAAGCCCAGGAACAGACGCAGGTAAGGTTCTACCAGGTCGGTTGGGGTGCCTTTATGGATGCCGCCGCGGCTGGTCAGGATCACGGCGCGTTTGTTTTTCACCAGGCCTTCCGGACCGTTTTCGGTGTAGCGGAAGGTCACGCCGGCGCGGGCAACCAGATCGAAATAGTTTTTCAGCTGGGTCGGGATGTTGAAGTTGTACATCGGTGCGGCAATCACGATGACGTCATTGGCCTGCAGCTCGGCGATCAGCTCGTCCGACAGCGCCAGCGCTTCTTGTTGACGCGGGGTCAACGGAGCATCGGAAGGACGCAGCGCGCCAACCAGTTCGCCGTCCAGCACCGGGATTGGCTGTGCGGCCAGATCGCGCACGGTGATGGTGTCGCCGCTATGGGCGTTGCTCCATTGCTCTACGAAGAAATCGGCCAGTTGGTTAGACTGAGAGTAGGTCGCCAGGATGCTTGATTTCAGAACCAATACGTTGCTCATCGATAATTCCTTACGTTGTGACAGTGACATCAGGACTCAGCGTCCCTTGCATGAAGTACATGCTATTCACATTCCTCCAACAGTGATAGCGCAATATTTCGAGATCTTCGTTCGATTTTATTGAATGACATGCCGAGGTTTTGCTCGCGGAAGTAGGGCGAAAAAGCCGTTTGTGATAGGCTGTGCGGCTAAAGCAAAAAAATCGCTAAAAAAACATTAAACCGTTGCCAAGCCTGGTCTTGGCGGCGAAGAAACAAGGAACACCGAACGTGAAATCTCCGCTCGAGGCACTGCCGGCCCAACTGGGCGAGCTGATGCTCCGCGATCAACAACGCCTGCGTCGTCGCCTGCAGGGCGCACGAAAAATCAAAAATCCCGATGCCCAGTTGGCGGTCGCCGCCGAAGTGGAAAGCGACATCGCGGCGGCGCGGCAAAAAGTGCAGGCGCGCGCCGCGTCTTGCCCGCGCATTACCTATCCGGAAAGCCTGCCGGTCAGTCAGAAAAAGCAGGACATTTTAAACGCTGTCCGCGATCACCAGGTAGTGATCGTCGCCGGGGAAACCGGTTCGGGGAAAACCACCCAGTTGCCGAAGATCTGTCTGGAGCTGGGGCGCGGGGTGAAAGGGCTGATCGGCCACACCCAGCCGCGCCGCCTGGCGGCGCGCACCGTCGCCAACCGCATCGCCGACGAGCTGGAAACCCCGCTCGGCGGCAGCGTCGGCTACAAGGTGCGCTTCAACGATCAGGTAGGGGAAAACACCCTGGTCAAGCTGATGACCGACGGCATCTTGCTGGCGGAAATTCAGCAGGATCGCCTGCTGATGCAGTACGACACGCTGATCATCGATGAAGCGCACGAGCGCAGCCTCAACATCGACTTTATTCTCGGCTACCTGCGCGAACTGTTGCCGAAGCGCCCGGATCTCAAGGTGATCATCACCTCGGCGACCATCGATCCGCAGCGCTTCTCGCGCCATTTCAACAATGCGCCGATCATCGAGGTTTCCGGCCGCACCTACCCGGTGGAGGTGCGTTACCGCCCGGTGGTGGACGACGGCGACGATACCGACCGCGACCAGCTGCAGGCGATTTTCGATGCGGTGGACGAGCTTGGGCGCGAAGGGCCGGGCGACATTCTGATCTTCATGAGCGGCGAGCGCGAGATCCGCGACACCGCCGACGCCCTGAGCCGCCTCAATTTGCCGCACACCGAAGTGCTGCCGCTGTATGCGCGCCTGTCGAACAGCGAGCAGAACCGGGTGTTCCAGTCGCACCACGGCCGCCGTATCGTGCTGGCCACCAACGTGGCGGAAACCTCGCTGACGGTGCCGGGCATCAAGTACGTCATCGATCCGGGCACCGCGCGCATCAGCCGCTACAGCTTCCGCACCAAGGTGCAGCGCCTGCCGATCGAGCCGGTGTCGCAGGCTTCCGCCAACCAGCGTAAAGGGCGCTGTGGCCGCGTATCGGAAGGGGTGTGCATCCGTCTGTATTCCGAACAGGACTTCCTGTCGCGGCCGGCGTTTACCGATCCGGAAATTCTGCGCACCAACCTGGCGTCGGTCATTCTGCAGATGACCTCGCTGGGGCTGGGCGACATCGCCGCGTTTCCGTTCGTCGAAGCGCCGGATAAACGCAACATTCAGGATGGCGTGCGCCTGCTGGAGGAGCTGGGGGCGATCGCCACCGCCGACAACGGCCACTATCAGCTGACGCCGCAAGGCCGCCAGCTGGCGCAGTTGCCGATCGACCCGCGTCTGGCGCGCATGGTGCTGGAAGCGCAGAAGAGCGGCAGCGTGCGCGAGGTGATGATCATCACCGCCGCGCTGTCGATTCAGGATCCGCGTGAGCGCCCGATGGACAAGCAGCAGGCCTCGGACGAAAAACACCGCCGCTTCGCTGACAAAGACTCCGATTTCCTGGCGTTCGTCAACCTGTGGGATTATTTGCAGGAGCAGCAAAAAGCGAACTCTTCCAGCCAGTTCCGCCGGCTGTGCCGCAACGATTTCCTCAATTACCTGCGGGTGCGCGAGTGGCAGGATATCTATACCCAGCTGCGCCAGGTGGTGAAAGAGCTGGGGCTGCCTATCAACAGCACGCCTTCCGACTACCGCAGCGTGCACACCGCGCTGCTGACCGGCTTGCTGTCGCACATTGGCCAGAAGGATGCGGACAAGCAGGAATTTACCGGCGCGCGCAATGCCCGTTTCTCGATCTTCCCCGGCTCCGGCCTGTTCAAGAAGCCGCCGAAGTGGACCATGGTGGCCGAACTGGTGGAAACCAGCCGCCTGTGGGGGCGCATCGCCGCGCGCATCGAACCGGAGTGGATCGAGCCGCTGGCTCAGCACCTGGTGAAACACAGCTACAGCGAGCCGCACTGGTCGAAGTCGCAAGGGGCGGTGATGGCCAGCGAAAAGGTCACGCTGTTCGGTTTGCCGATCGTCGCGGCGCGCCAGGTCAATTACGGCGCCATCGATCCCTTGCTGTGCCGTGAGCTGTTTATCCGCCACGCGCTGGTAGAGGGAGACTGGCAGACGCGCCACGCCTTCTTCCGCGATAACCAAAAGCTGCGCGCCGAAGTGGAAGAGCTGGAGCATAAATCGCGCCGCCGCGATATTCTGGTGGACGACGAAACGCTGTTTGGCTTCTACGATCGCCGGATCCCCAACGACGTGGTTTCCGGCCGTCATTTCGACAGCTGGTGGAAGAACGCGGCCAAACAGCAGCCGGATCTGCTGAACTTCGAAAAAGAGATGCTGATCAAAGACGGCGCCAACAAGATCAGCGCGCTCGACTACCCGAACTTCTGGCATCAGGGCAATCTCAAGCTGCGGCTGAGCTATCAGTTCGAACCGGGCACCGACGCCGACGGCGTGACGGTGCACATCCCGCTGCCGATCCTCAATCAGGTGGAGGAGCAGGGCTTCGAGTGGCAGATCCCCGGCATCCGCCGCGAGCTGGTGATTGCGCTGATCAAGTCGCTGCCGAAACCGGTGCGCCGCAACTTCGTGCCGGCACCGAACTACGCCGAGGCGTTCCTGGGCCGCGTAACGGCGCTGGAATTGCCGCTGCTGGACGCGTTGGAGCGTGAGCTGCGGCGCATGACTGGTGTGACCGTGTCACGTGATGACTGGCAGTGGGATCAGGTGCCCGATCACCTGAAAATGACTTTCCGCGCGGTGGGAGAGAAAAACCAGACGCTGCGCGAAGGCAAAGACCTGGCCGCGTTGCGCCTGCAGCTGAAAGAGAAGGTGCAGGAGACGCTGTCGGCGGTGGCCGACGACGGGCTGGAGCAGAGCAATCTGCATGTCTGGAGCTTTGGCCAACTGCCGGCGTTTTACGAGCAGAAGCGCGGCGGCTATTCGATGAAGGCGTACCCGGCGCTGGTGGATGAAAAGGACAGCGTGGCGATCCGCCTGTTCGACAGCGAAATCGAGCAGCAACAGGCGATGTGGCAGGGCACGCGTCGCCTGCTGTTGCTGAATATTCCTTCGCCTATCAAATACCTGCATGAAAAGCTGCCGAATAAGGCCAAGCTGGGGCTCTATTTCAATCCGTACGGCAAGGTGCTGGAGCTGATCGACGACTGCATATCGTGCGGCATCGACAAGCTGATCGCTGAACACGGCGGCCCGGTCTGGCAAGAGGAAGGCTTTGCGCGCCTGCAGGAGCAGATCCGCGCCGAGCTGAACGACACGGTCGTCGAGGTGGCCAAACAGGTTGAGCAGATCCTGACGGCGGTCTTCAACATCAACAAACGGCTGAAAGGCCGGGTGGACATGTCGTTGGCGCTGGCGCTGTCGGATATCAAGACCCAGCTCAGCGGCCTGGTCTACCGCGGTTTCGTCACCGGCAACGGATGGAAACGCCTGCCGGACACGCTGCGCTATCTGCAGGCAATCGAACGCCGATTGGAGAAACTGGCTATCGATCCGCATCGGGATCGGGCGCAGATGTTGCGGGTGGAGCAGGTGCAGCAGGCGTGGCAGCAGTGGTTGAACAAGCTGCCGCCGAAGCGACAGCAGGAGGAAGAGGTGAAGGCGGTGCGTTGGATGATCGAAGAACTGCGCGTCAGTCTGTTCGCGCAGCAGCTGGGCACGCCTTACCCGATCTCCGACAAGCGCATTTTGCAAACTATCGAGCAGCTTTCGGGTTAAGCTCGGGCGCACCGGCCGGCAAACGGCCGGCGCACCACAGGCTCAACAGGCCGCCCAGCAGCAGCGTGGCGGCCAAATCCTGCCCGCGCGCCGCGATCGTCAGCCCCAGGCCGATCAACAGATAGTACAGCAGCCCGAATAACGCGCCGGCGGTGCCGAGTTGCTGCCGGTAGCGGCTCAGCGCCTGGCTCAGCACATTCGGGATAGCCAACCCGAACGCCAGCATCACCAGCGCACAGGGGAGCAGCATCCACAGGCTGTGTTGCCACCAGAACAATGCCCCGCCGCTGGCCACCGCCAGCAAACCGCCCAGCAGGATCTGATGTTTGGCGCTGACGCCGCGCGCCAGCAGGTGGCGGTTCAACAGCGCCCCCGCCAGGCTGCCCAAAGCCAGCATCACGCCCGAGTAGCCAAATTGTTGGCTGTTCAACCCCAGCCTTTCGAACATGAACGGCGCCAGGCTGAAGTAGCTGAACACCATGATATTGAAGCTGGCGACCAGCAGCGCCGAGCACCAGATGTGCCGATCGCGCAGTATTGCCGTCAGGGCAATGCCCGGCGCGGCGGCCGTTGCGGTTTGCCGCCGTCGCGTTTCCGGCAATGTGCCGTAGCTCCACAGCAGCAGCGCCAGCGCCCAGGCCGCCTGCGCGGTGAAAATCGCCGCGCTGCCGCCCCAGGCGACCAGCGCGCCGCCGGCGAACATCCCCAGCAGCGGGCTGAGGGAGAGCGCGATGCCGACCAGCGCGAACATGCGCCCCAGCGCCGGGCCTTGATAGACATCACGCAGCATGGTCTGCGTGACGATTGAGCCGACCGCGGCGCCAAAGGCGATCAGCGCACGGGCGGCCAGCAGCAGCGTGAAGCTGCCGCTCAACAGCGCGAGGCCGGCGCCGACCAGATAAATCGCCAGGCCGGCCAGCATCGCGGGGCGGCGGCCGAACCGATCGCAGAAGGCTCCCCAAAAGGCGACGCCGAGGGCGAAGGCGAAGAAATAGATGGATAACGTCTGCCCGGCCTGCGCGGCGCTGACGCCGAAATCGTGGCGGATGGCGGTGAGCGCCGGGCTGTACAGCGTTTCCAGGATCTGCGGCGTCATGATGGTGGTGACGAGCAGCGGCAAAGATAAGCGTGGCATGATGCACATTCTCCCTAAAAGTTAAGGCGGTCAGTATAGGGAGCGGCGTTTTGTTCGATTACAATCATCCGGACAAAAAACAACAGATATAGGACAATCTGATGGCGCTGATTCAACAGCATCACCCGTTCGACCCGGATCGGCTGCCGGCACCGGCTCTCGGCATCGCGGCGGAACTGGCGGAGCACGACTCCGGGCTGCATTGGCATCAGCGTTCGCAGCTGCTGTATGCGCCGCAGGGGTGCATGACGGTCACGTTGGCGCAGCAGTGGCTGATTCTGCCGCCGACGCGCAGCGTCTGGATACCGGGCGGCATTGCGCATCGGGTGCAGCTGCGCGGCCGCGTCGCGTATCGCTCGCTGTATTTCGATCCGGCGCTGACGGCCACCATGCCGCCACAGGCAGCGGTGCTGGCGGTAAACCCGCTGTTGGCGGCGATCGTCGAGCGCATCGCGCACTGGCCGCTGGACTATGCGTTGACACAGCCCCACGCGCGCGATTTGCTGGCGGTGCTGGTCAATGAGTTGGGCGAGGCGCAGCGCGAGAATACCCAGTTGCGGCTGCCGCAGGATAAGCGTCTTGCCGCCTGGCTGGCGACACTGCCGGAGAGCGACGAGTTGCCGACGTTGGCGGCGTTGGCGCAGCGCTTGCCTCTGCACGCCAAAACGCTGACGCGGCTGTTTCAGCGGGAAACCGGCCTGAGCTATCAGCAGTGGTGCCAGCAGTGGCGGCTGATGCGCGCGATCGAACTGCTGGCGGCGTTGCCGTCGGTCAGCGCGGTAGCGCAGCGGTTGGGGTTTTCCAGCGACAGCGCGTTTATCGCGTTTTTCCGCCAGTTCACCGGA
>Ga0157366_1000341_pt1 | contig 22162 bp, 24 predicted proteins | sample AttbisABBM1_FD_113149 | JGI IMG/M metagenome (GOLD analysis project Ga0157366, IMG submission 113149) | Fungus gardens microbial communities from leaf cutter ant in Botucatu, State of São Paulo, Brazil - Atta bisphaerica ABBM1 | ecosystem: Host-associated > Fungi > Mycelium > Unclassified ...
CTATATCTGACAGTATTTGTTAGATAAGAAACATGTCCAAAAAAAGAAATTATCTATAAGAAAATTACAGAAGATGTGAGATGAAGTATGGAAACATTATTCAATATATATGGATATGAATTCTGGATGACTTTAGCTTCAGTAGGCATGGTGTATTTTTATATGTTACAGTGGTTATATTTAGGAAGAAAATATTAACAAAAAGTGAAACATGAAGGAAATTGGACTTCTGAGCATAGACATCTAAAACAGTACACTCCACTAGTTGATTTTCAAGATAAGAAACTATAGAGTATCTATATGTCTTAAATACCAGTACTCAATAACTAAGACTATATCTAAGGATTGGAGAAGACAGATAACTACTTTGGATATACTAAAATTCTTGGAAATGAAATCCATAATTCTATAGAGATTATGAGAAACTATGTAATCAGTTATGAAGTGATTAGACATGAAATAGAACTAGGTAGATCCATACTAGAAGAGTATGAGTAAACAAATGGAAAGATATTCTCTTCCACAGATGTTTAGAGCAGATTAGATGCTAGGTAAGTATTATCTATAATATAGTTGGATGGACTAAATGTATTCAGTGGGTATATAACAATGTTTTAGAAAAAATATGGATTTACTAGCACCTACCAATCTATTTACACTTCCAATTCTCTTCTGGTGTAGATCAACTCTCTTTATTCCACCTCAGGCATTTTTACTAGACTTTCTGACAACTTTATGGATCTCCACTCCTACATCCAAGGACTAGCCAGACTCAGGGTAACTCACTTACAAGTCTCCATTTCCTAAATAACTACTTTAGGTAGGATACTTAGTATATAAGCTAGTAGTTATACTGTAAACCCTTATCCTGAAAATTGACCAAAACTGACATTTACTTCTGGTATTGGTGATAACATACCTTAACACCTTCCAGTAAGCTTGTTTTCCACAAGACCTCTAAATTCTGAACTGAAATATGTGACTAGTGCAACTAGTAGGGGTACAGCATATAAACTGAAGCCAAAGATCATTCAACATCTGTGTTCTGCATATCTGGATAATGTATACTTACTCATCTGCCTTCCAAGGACTTACTATAGGTCTTGGATAACAAGGTGTGAACCACATCTGATAGTGGACATAAATATATGACATATGACAGTCTTACAACTGTGCAACTATTGTTGAATAAATATTCTGCTTATTCATACTCATGCTGTGATCAGCATAGCATAACTAAGTGATGATACACAGCCCTCACAATGAGTTGCTCGAGTGTTATCTATTTATATTACTCATACTCAAGCTCTCTGCTAACAATCTTACTATATTGGTAAGTGTCCATACTGGGGGAACCTGGGTGTGTGGTTATAGCCCTAGTAGAGTAGTGCCCGGTTACATAAATCGCCAGTTGTCCACACTGTGCGTTGCTGCTTTAGGGTTCCTTCCAACAATATCATATGCTTGTGATGCACTTTCTGTAAATAAGAGTGATATGATTTAATTAATGTCACTCCATCTATGGGTAAATGAAATATGAGGACTTAGATGCTATGCTATGTTATGCCGACTTGATTTTTTGTAGGTGGGTGTCGCTTATGTAAGGAAGGTATCTAATGCCTGAAGTCCGTCCAAAACTGGACCAACATCATGGCTGGACGAACACTGAACACTGCAACTGCCTTGCGTCGCCTTATGACAGAGTACAAGCAGCTGACTGCTGGAGGTTCGTTATAAATTGTGACTGGATTCATGGGTGTCTGATTGTTTCATTACCAGGTTCACCTGATGGCATGTTCACGGCCGGTGCGTTATCCAACACGGCCCAGCTTGGCCAAGGAAGCTGGATCTTGCGGCAGGTCCAATATCTGAGTCCAATTTCTTCATTTGGGAAACATTGATTGCTGGGCCTAAGGATACACCCTTTGTGAGTCGACTGGTGTTGATCATTTAGCATGATCGAATGTTAATTGGTCCCATAGGAGGGTGGTATCCTCACAGCGAAGCTTACCTTTGTGCGCTTTGATTTCTTCAAATTGATTTTTTGTCATGGTCGTTTTCTGAATTGTGACTGTTTGTAATCAGCCGAATGACTATCCACTATCCCCCTTCAAGATGAAATTTGAGCCTCCTATATTCCACCCAAATAGTGAGTTTCAGATTTATGATTGATTCTTATGTGGCTAAACTCGAAGCAATCACTGCGAAAAGTTTACCCAGATGGAAACGTTTGCATCTCAATCCTTCATACGCCAGGCGACGATCCCACAATGTATGAATCTGCTTCTGAGCGGTGGAGCCCCGTTCAGAGCGTAGAGAAAGTCATCTTGAGTGTGATTTCAATGTTAGCAGGTCAGTGAAGTTCTCTTATTATATATCATCCATTTGCCATGCTTATCCCACATCAATCCTTCCCCTGTTCTTCACAGAACCCAATCTCGAAAGCGGCGCCAACATAGATTGTTGCAAGCTCTATCGCGAGAACAAAGCGGAATATGAGAGGATCGTAAGACGATCAATCAGAGAACAATTAGGATTGTGAACAAGTATAGATATAGACAGTGGTACACATCTGGATTGTAGTAAGTATGACAAGACGGCATCATGGGTTCTTCCTTGACGGCTGAAGATGTCATAGCTACATTTCTCCTTGTTCCTTCCCATCTACATTTTGCTGTATTCCATGCCGAGGTCAATCTGACGTCCTACAGATTACATGAATCTACACTATTCCATTGTTGACTTAAGAGAGTGGGAGACATCCTGGTGAACGGGGACCAATACCAATATGTACTTCAGGCCTCCAACCTGAGATCCGGACGCTACCATCCAAGCGATCTGGGGTGATGGTAATTAAGAAATAATCATACATTAGCTCGCAGGTGTAGGTGGGATAAAATTATCCAATGCTCATGGAAAGAATTGTCGAACCACTAAGCATCGTCTAGGATAAGTCGTGGAACGATGTTCATGGCCATCAACTAAAAAAACTCGAATGTCAGTTCGCACGAAACCTGGTACAGGATAGAATAATCCACCTCTTGGAATAATAGCTTGGCAGCATATGGAATTGTCAACGACGACATTTTTTTGGAACTCTTGCAGTATGTACACCACCCGTTATAGCCCATCAAACCACATTGCTGACAGGCGTTGACCTCAAAGATATCTGATGAGATCATCAGCCGTTCCAAGAGCAGCTGGGTGGCACCATAACCAATTAGGCAATCTCGTTCCATCTCTCCTAGACGCAGTCCGCCTTCTCGAGACCGCCCTTCTGTCGGTTGTCGTGTAAGAGTTGCACGCGGTCCCCTATGCATTCAAGCTCACGATCAGTACCAGTGTGAAAAAAACACCCAATTCAAGGGGTGACAAACAGTGCAAAGACAAGAAGCTATTTTGGGGAATCATGTTTACCTGGCTCGAGCATGCATCTTATCCATGACCATATGTTCTGGAATGATATGTTCGTAATCAGGTTGCCAATGCTCGGACGATCATCTACTCACTTAATTTCTGTTTGAAACCGGACATTCGGTTTGCACTCGTGACCATTGTAGGTTGCGTAGCTGCTTACCTGATAATATATGGGGCCGAAGTACACATAGGCTTCGAGAGGCTCGCCGGTGATGCCACTTGTCAACATATCCTTCCCGGCATAACTAAAACCATTGTCAATAAGAATTCGACTCATATCTTCGACCTAGGACACCAAATCAAATAAGGTTAGCCCTCTGTTAGTTATGAAAGGTTAGTTCAGAGTGCTGTTGTCTTTACTTTCGATCCCCCAAAAGCTGTGCCGTATTGAAGTTTTCCTGTCAACACACCCGCCTGTTAACATAAGATACCGAGTAAGCGGAATATGTTACGTAGACGAGAAGGCTAGAAGGTTCATGACGTACCTTTCCAGCTAATAGCTCTATCATCTTACCGACCGTCATGCGCGATGGGAATCCGTGGGGATTCATGATTGTATCTGCATGTCGGCTTAGTTTATACATAATAAGTTCTAGTTTGGTATACCGGGACTGATTCCTTGATCATTGAATGGCATATCCTCTTGGTTTACAATCAATCCACAAACGCCCTTTTGACCGTGCCTTGAGCTAAACTTGTCACCCAATTCTGGACGCCGTGTTTGCCGAATAAGAACTTTGATCAATGTCTGCTCATTCTCGGTGTCCGTAATCATGACCTTGTCTATGTGCCCAGCAACAGGACTCTTGTAAGACATTGGCGTATTTTTGTAAGGCACGGAAGCGGCCTGGCCTGTAAACGAATTGTCCGATGCATTCGTGGGTGATTGTTTGTTCACATAGATGTCACCTGGGTCGATTCGTTCACCTACACCAGCGAGACCATCTGACTGTATAATATCGTATCGTTTTTGCACCACACCATTTTCGTCAATAGGGGCATCGGCAAGACGGTCAAAGCTGGATGCTGCACCCTTAGAATCCAATCCAGTTGCTATCCAGTGACTTGCTACTCACGTCCCATTGGGATATTTCCGTATTAGCGTTGCGTTCTTTCGGAGGACCTGACAACGCCCATAGCCTCGGTCTAGACTGGCCTGATGTTTTGTCAGGGATCGGAAACATAGGGGATAGACATCACTTGCTTTGTTGAGAATCAATGCATCCTCGATATCATACCCAGAATAGCTCATCACAGCGACTGTCGCATTCTGCCCTGCAGGCAGCTTGTCGTATCCAATCAGCTCGATTGTCTTTGTCTTGACCATCGGCTTCTGTGGATACACACTCAGGTATAAAAGAGTGTCGATTCGATTGAATTGATTGTACCCAATTGCACCAATAGCTTGTTTACCCATGGCACATTGATACGTATTACGGGGAGATTGGTTGTGATGGGGGTAGGGAATGAGCCCAGCAACGGCACCCAAGAGGGTGAATGGTTCGATCTCAAGATGTGTGGTTTGAAGGGTGATGTCGGATTCGTGGAGGGCAATGTAAGTGTCATTTTCTTCATTTACATCAAGGTATTCAACAAGTCCCTTTCGTAAGAAATCATTAAAGACGAGTGTCTTTTCTTTGAGTTGCTAATTGAGGACTGTTAGGAGGTCCTAAGAGAATTCCAGAAATGAAAAAAGGCGGAAGCAAGTCCAGGGTATTCTTTTGTTCAGGTTCTTGAAAGGGGCCCAACCCGAATGCAATGGCTTGAAACTCAGGAGACTTACCTTCATATGTTCTGAAGTCACCTTCGGTAGCGCATTTTCCACTATAATCATAGGCCGGCAGATACGCCCTCCATCACTCGCGATGTGAACAGCTCGGTGATGGTGGTTGACATAAATGCTCACGAATTCGCTGAACTTGTTTGACCTGCGAAGCTTTCGGAACTGGGCTACAAAGCGCGTCGGATGTCGTGTAAGACCGATGATGGTTCCATTGACGTTAACGACAAAAGTATTTGGCCCATATATCTCTGTCCCCGTTGCCAACCGAATATCTAAGCAATATGATGTCACTGGAACAAGTTATCCATATAGCAACTTACCTTCGACACCGAGCATGAATGCCAAGTGGATTATCGGCTCTTCTTCGACGTCGGTGGTAATGTGAGTCATCAGTGCTAGATTTTTTACCAGCCCGCATGCCTCTCCTTCCGGTGTATCACTGGGACAAAGTACTCCCCACTGGCTGGGTTGTAACGCTCTAGGACCGCTAACTTTCCTCGTCTTCTCGAATTGAGAAGAAATGCGGGTCATCATTCCAAGGGCCGAAATGAAACTCAAGCGACTGAGAACATGAGTGACACCTGCTCGCTCCATCTTGAACCGTTTAAGTGACCAGTTACCTGTCGAGATAGCGCGTACAAATCCGGCAGTCAGGTGGTCACCCTGAAACTGCATTGTATTATATGCGTCAAACTCAGTCGTTCGTGATGGTTTCTTGAGAACTTTATCTATAGCGCTCTTCAAGTTAGAATTGTATGTTTTGAATAGATCCTCAAAGAGCAATGCCAATAACTGCCCGGCACTAATAGAGAATTAGCAACTAGTCAACATCCGAACAAGGGAAGACTTGTTTCAAGGATATGAGAAAACCCAATAGCCACTCACAGCTCCAAACGCTTGTTACCGACATAGTCACGATCATCCACCATATTTTCATCGTCCATTGCCATCAGAACACGCCGAGTCATGGTGGCGACAAAGATGGCTTTGGGTCTCAGGTCAAGACCGCCCACCGGTACATGTGCCAGCACGATGGTTGCAAGAGCTTCTAAGGCTTCTTCCCATGCAGGCCGCCGAGGTCCCACCACTCGTCTGTTGACCTTCACTCTTGTCCCGATATATTCCAATGCTTGCTGCCTGGTAAATATGCCAAGCTTCGCGGCATCTTCGAGATTAGCAGAAAATGCGATCTTGTATGCTTCTGTGTTTCCAGCTGTGAGTAACAGAATCTCCTTGTCCGACTGGACACCGAGTGCTTTCAATGCGATGACAATAGGCACGTCTTCATGGATAGAGTTGTGACGGAGATATATTCTACCCTTTTTTGTGGCTACGTAGGTTTTAGACTTGAGGCCACCATGAGTTGATCTGTAGTTATTTTGAAATGTGATGAGCATCCAGGCCAGCTAAAGAAATGGAGAGCTCGTACGATGTGCATGATGCCTGGACGACCCCCTTCACACTATCCGTTTCCACGATGATACGATTCTTGCTAAGCTGTTCTTGTACCAGGATAACTTTCTCTGTGCCCTTCACCACAAAATAGCCACCAGGATCAAGCGGACATTCCGACATTCGAGCAAGTTCGGACTCATTTTTACCTGTCAGAACACACTTTTTGCTCCGCAGCATGATTGGGAGCCTCCCAATATTGACATTTCGTTGGACGATGTTCTTCCCTCTAGTATATTGAATGGTGACAATGATGGGGGCACTATACGTCGTATCTCGCAATCGACATTCGTGAGGTGTAACCTTCTTCTCGACCGTTTCCATCTCATTCCTGTCGGGAAATCCAACATTTATGTCAGTGTACTTGAGCCAAAATCGAGGGTCCACGTCGGAAATTATCTTATTATTGGCTTTTACAATATTCTTGATGTCAGTGTCCACAAAATAATTGAACGAGTCGATGTGTTGTTTGACAAGGCCTTTCACTTGTAGAAAAAACGGAAGAAGCAGCCATTTGTCCTTATGTCATTATCTCTGTTGAGCAACGTTCCGAAATCTATTCTAGAGCAAGACAGACCTCAACAGTCTTGACCGGCTGCATCAATCTTAATTCTTCCAACGGAGGCTGATGGAATCGAGTTCTATCGTTTTTCCTTGAAGCCATGTGAGGACTTAATCGAAGTCACGTGAACAGACCATATCAGTACACTGTACACACTGTTCACTATCGGAAGGGATCGATGGTACCGCCAATGTCTAACTCAACCCCGCCGCGGTCTGTGTCTACATCTGCTCTCACTCTGAAGCGTCAGTTAGCAGAACTCACAAAGAATCCGGTCGAGGGCTTCTCGGCAGGTGCAATTCCTAATCTTTGCGATTCCTGTCTTTGCTTGACTGCAGTATCCTTAACAGGCCTCGTTGACGATAGTAATTTCTACGAATGGGAAATTATGATCATTGGGTAAGTGCACATGTCTTGATCTTAATGTTGGACATATATTAACTCGCTAACAGGCCACCCGACACCCTCTAGTATGTTTTAAACTAATGTTGATACGTCAGTCTTTTAATGCTTGTACAAGTGAAGGCGGCTTCTTCAAGGCACGTCTTACTTTCCCGGAACAATATCCGTTGTTACCTCCCAAGATGAAGTTTCTCTCAGAAATGTGGCACCCCAGCAGTACGTCTCACAATGCGACAATCTCATAGACTTTATGAAACACATTCCAAGTTTACTCCGATGGCAATGTGTGCATATCTATTCTGGTTCGTTTTTCCGTGTCTTGAGATGAGTTCATGTTGATTCTACCCACAGCATGATCCTGGAGAGGATCAGTGGGGATATGAGCATGCGTCAGAGCGATGGTCGCCAGTACACACTGTTACAACTATTGTAAGTGACCATCGGCTTATACACAAAGATGAAGATTGATGCTTTTCAGTTGATGAGTGTGATCTCGCTCCTTTCTTGTGACCCTCCGGACTGTAACAGCCCTGCCAATGTTGACGCGGCGAAGGACGTTCGAGAGAATATTCAAGGTTCGTGTCTCTCCGATAATGTGCGCTCCTCTCCTGGAAAATGGGCTCTAGGTTACAGGAAGAAGGTTCGGAGGTTGGCTCGTAAGAGCGCCGAGGAAGCCTTTGATTAGCCTTGTCGTTGTATTCTTCATTCACTTGCATGTACTTTTGGTCTATTCATTTATCCTTAGTACTACCAAAATGGCATTTCCTATCATCATCGTAGTGTCATCATTTCCTAGAAGCTTTCGGATGTGTGTGATTTGTTGTCCAACACATGGTGCCTGCGTCGCCTGCAAACGTGACAGCGACACATGTGACGACGCAGTTATACATTTCATCTCATCCCGCCATCCCGCCATGTCAGAGAAAGTGTCCCATTCAAAACGTATCAGGTCGACATTGTGTTAATTAAAGGCTTATTTTGATTTATGTGTAGGTCCTCTGGTCTCTGTTCTTGCTCCTTTAGGTTTGTGAAGAGACAAATCAATCTCAAAACAACTGTGATTCAATTCAGTTGAAATGAATACAGAGCCTGATTCGGACTTCGACTTTAATCCTGGTGCATATGCCCCAGAGAATGCAACGGCTCAAAAGCATATTGATCCGAAAGGGAGGAAACGACGGCAGGAAGTTTTGGAAGTTTCATCAAAAAGACCGTTTAAGCGTAGAAGTATGAAGACTCAGAGTTGTATTGGTATGCCACTGACTGATTTATAAAATAAATTTCTTTGCTAGAGCTCCATACAAATAATCCGGAAGGTTCAAATCAACTGTTGAAATACTTCGGTGCGTGATTGGGGTTGTGTCCCGTATGTTTGTTGTCGAACATCAAGACAGGAGTAGAAGACCTCGAGTCAAGCTCGGAATCAGATCTCGAAACGGCTGATCGGACTACAGAGAATGTGCTGTTGAGTTCTGATTGGGAAGTGGATCCAGAAGGCAGCCCACCTGTTGTTTTGAAATCGATTACAGCGCTTTCCAAAGCTAATCCGAATTCGTCACGGTCAACAAGTCCAAGGATTACACTGCCCGCGCCACAAGGCCAGGCCGCGGACGATTCGGTGACTGGTAAGCTCTCGTGGCGACGGATGAATTTCGCTTACTCCTCATGTAGAATCCGAGTCTGAAGACAAGAATACCTTATGTATGTCCATCCTATAATACTCTATTTTGCTACCCAGTATACTTCTACAGTATCCGTGAATCCCACCTCAAAAGCAGACTCTGAAACTGAAACTGATTCCGGAGATGATAGCCTACTTCTAGGTGAGAATGTTGTCCCGATTGGATTGGTCGAGTGGACATATAACAGTCACGTTTCCAGTCCGTAAACCCCTGAGGAACCTGTCAGCTTCTTGTTCGAGCTCCGCCACTGAGTCTGACACCGACGAGGATCTTTGTGGTGCATTAGATGTATGTGAACCTTGGTGTTGCAACTCGCAATGATGACCATCTGTGGACAGGATCTCAAACCACGCCCAGGATTTCCTTTGGGGTTTGAACAGCAACATCATAAACCATTCATCTTGGATGAGGGAGCAAAAATACAGGTCCCCGCTTCGATCAATACGTATCTGCGCGATTACCAACGGGAAGGTGTCAAATTTCTTTGGAGACAGTATCAGGAAGGCAGAGGTGGCTTACTTGGTGATGACATGGGCCTTGTGAGTGAGACGGCTTCCGAATCTAATAATTCTGACGTGTTGATCCATTTTCATTTCCAGGGTAAGTAGAAGCGAAATAGATGTCAATTATAGTAGGGCTTACTCCCATATCTTCTGACGGCAGGAAAAACCATTCAAGTGATCTCTTTCTTATCGGCCGTAATGTGCAAAAGTGGTGTAGTAACCGACAAGGATCGCCGTCGTAAACATGTCTCTCGCCTACAGGATCGAACAGCTTGGACAGAACGTCGCGAACTACCGCCCGCGGACTCTCGATGGCCGACGTGTCTCATCATTGCCCCCAGTACAATTGTGCCCAACTGGGAAAGAGAACTTGCCACTGTGAGTCATATCAGGTCGTATATTTAGTTCATCCAAAAGTTGCCCTCATCAAACACAGTGGGGCTATTTCGAAATCGGTTTGTATGCTGGCGGTCGCAAAGAACGGGAGCCAGTGCTCCATGACTTTAGGATGGGACGCTTGGATATTGGTGCGGATGAGCTTCATTAACATAGGCCTATCAAAGAATTTGCTGACACTGGGCTATTCTTAGTGGTAACAAGCTTCGAAATTGCTCGCAAGGACATAGACCTTCTCGATAGTTTACCTTGGAGTTGCATATTTGTCGATGAGGTACACCGCGTAAAAAATGTGTCCTCAAAACTCACACTCGCGCTACATCAATTCACATCTGGCCGTCGATTTGGCTTGACAGGTACTATGATTCAGAATTCGTATCAGGAAATGTGGACTATTTTGGACTGGACTAACCCGGGACAATTGGGAACTTCTCGCCAATGGTACAGGCTCGTCGTGAAGCCCTTGACCACCGGTCAGTCAGCTGCAGCTACAGAAGAAGAACGTGCTAAGGCACAAGTATGTTCCTTTTCTGCGCCTGTAAAACCTTTTCTCAGAGTCGATTTTAGATGGTCGCTCATGTCCTCAAGAACAAACTTCTCCCCGAATTCTTCTTGCGCAGGTGGGTTCTTCCATCAGTATCATGGCTCGCCTATTATTTATTTGTCTCGTATTGCAGGACCAAAGAAATCATTAGAGATCAGGTACGCCAAATTATTTAGAGATGTTGATTGTCTGTTGACGGTTAATATAACAGCTTCCCAAGAAGACTGACCAAGTTGTCTTTTGTCCTCTGAGCCAAGCGCAGATCGTGGCATATAAACGTATATTAGACATGGACGCCGTACAGAATTTGATTCACCGAGAAGATCCATGTCCATGTGGTTCGAACATAAGGTTGGGAACTTCTTGCAAACTTACGTCCTGCCAAACCTGATCAGAGGTTCTATATAGTCGAAAAAACTGCTGCCGTCAATTCGTCGCAGGAGATGTGTTTCGTTATATGTCTATCTTAATTAAATTATCAAACCATCTAGCCTTAATACTACCAGGTAGGTCATGTGTAAAAAATTTTCTCCATCGCTCTTATTTTATTTCACCACTCAGGACCGAATGATTCACCTGAACAGGTGCATTACTCATTCTTCATCTGATCCTTTGAAGCAGAAATTCACACCAGTGTTCACCAGACAGCACGCAACAGAGCACTTACTGACATTGTGTTTCCTAGTGGAAGTGTCCCAAAGTATGGAACAGCCATGATGCAGCCCCGTTATTGTGGTAAATGGGCGGTATGTCCTTATCATGATGCAAAGCCTTCGGAATCCTGAATGGCCATGTGTTCCCCAGACACTAGAAATTTTATTACACGAATGGTCAAAGGATTCTTTGAACAAGGTCCTCATCTTCACTAAATCTGTCAAGTTGTTAGACATGTTGGATTTCCACCTAAAAGCACAAAGTATGCTATTGAGGTTGATTTGAACCTCATTAATATTAATTTGTCCTCCAGGTTATGGATTTGTTAAACTTGAAGGAAGCACTAAGCAATCTGACCGTCAGCTTTTAATTTTCGATCAGTGGATACCCTTACAGATTGCTGTTAGTCTAGGCATGCCAATGATTGACAAGTTCCAAAAAGATCCCAAGGTTTTCATTTTCCTGATCTCCACTCTTGCGGGTGGTACGGGCCTCAATCTCACAGGTGATGTCCCTTCTTACCTTACGAACGCATCAGAATTCGATGACAATCTGTGACTACTGTCCAGGTGCCAACAAGGTTGTCATTTTTGGTAAGATTTAGTATTCGGCTGGTTATATGAAACTCTTTGATTGCTTCCATGGGACAGATCCGAACTGGAGTGAGTTTCCACACTATCTTGTTCACCCCTCGCACTCTCACGACATTGTGTTTGGTAAGACCCTGCCCACGATCTACAGGCCATGGACAGGCGAGCAACGCTCTTTCCGTAATCCTTTCCACACACTGATAACTTATCGATTTTCTTCTGCCCTACTCTTTGAAGAGCCTTCCGGTTCGGCCAGACACGTGATGTTTCAGTCTATCGACTCCTCGGAGCAGGTTCTATTGAGGAGTTGATATACGCTCGCCAGATCTACAAACAGCAGCAAATGGAGATCGGCTATAATGCAAGTATACAGACAAGGTCAGGTATCACTCGACTTCTACAAGCTTCCCTACCTCCTGCCGATATTGGAGCTTACCATCATTGAATACTCAGGTACTTCGAAGGCATCCAAGGCGACAACGCCAAGCAAGGAGAGCTTTTCGGGATCGCAAATATCTTCAAGTTACACGAAGACCAACTAGCGACAAAAATGGCGGTATGGTATTTTCTAGAACTCTTCATGTCGACCATATGTGACCAATTGGGGTCGATACATTTTTGGTTCAGATCGAGAAGGCCAATCTGGCAGAACTTGACTGGGCCTTAGCCAACATGGGAAGCAGAAGGTCACAGAAGGCTAAAAAGTCGGCTGTGGAGATGATCGAAGCGGGAGCTCGGGCCAGCAAAGAAGATGTACGGGAATGGCTCCTTTTCTTTGTTGATGCTGACGTCTTTCCATGCAGTCCACGTTGAAGGGTCTGAGTGCGTTGTTGTTTGACGACGAGGGTGTGCATGCATTTTCAGGGAGATGACTTCCAATGTTCTGACGCGACCCTCAGCCCTCCGACCTTCGAACCTGAGCGAGGGAAATTCAATTCAAACTATGCTCAATACTATCGGAGTTAAATATAGTCATCATAATGATGAGGTCCTCCTCCCAAGTCGAATTGAAGAGGAGAGAACCAAGAAAACACTCATGGCATGTCGTTCTCGGGTCGTTCTCAAAATATGTTCTGAAAACATTTGGAACTGCGTAGAAAGTGCGACAAAAACGTCAAGCGAAAGGTAGGCATTCACGGGATGAGAAACCTCAACCCCAAGAACAATGGCCGCCAGTCCGAAGACACCATAAGTCACAACCTCTGCTTTCTCCAGAAGAGCAGTATGCAGATCATTCTCATATATCACTTATGCTCATTTCTGGTGTCGTTTTCAGATTAGCGTCCCGGCATAATGCTCTCGTACAGCTCGGGATGGTTGATAGCCCAGAAGAAGTACCTTTATTTGCTAGAGAATTGTCAGTGATTTTTTCCTTCCAATATTCTCCCCACTGATCACTCGAGATGTGATACCTAGCGCTAAACAATCTCTCGAAGCTCAGCACGAGATTATTGCTGAACTGGACAAGTGGGTGAGGTTGCAGGAAGCAGACTCAGATTAGATAAAGATGGTACATTTAGATGGAGATTGACAGGAGTTGTTGCTTACTGCATTGACTTACTCTATAGTAGCCTCTGCAGAAACATTGGGCAATTGTACCCAGTGTGTTATAGCAATAGTCGGTCATTGATGGGTATTAGGATAGCCTTGAGTACCTCTTGAGTATTGAGAAACGATAACGTTGTAATGATTGATGACACATGATTGTTAATCTTCTTCAACTTTTGTCATGTCGCGTAGGTCAAGCTTCGCTTCATTCGATACTTGTGTCTCACAATTTGAGCAGAGTCCGCTAGAACAGACGTATTTACTTTGACAGATTCCAATATTGAGCCCCATTCAGGTATCTACACATCCCCTTTTCTATCAACGACATGATGACTTATAAGAACTGCTCAACGAAGACATCAAAGACCTTCAGCCTTCAGAGTTATATGATCTCAATCAGGTGCTTCCGTTCTCACTACATCATTGGAACGTGAAAGGTCGAACTGAGTATATCGGGTGATCCAACATATTAGCGAGCATTTGAGGACACTTATTCTGATGGACCTCTTGTTCATGACTTGGCCCCGCTCTCGGTCCTTCGTTCGGAATATGAAGCCAATGATAATCATGCTTTTGTGAAAGAGATCAATTGGTTGATCGAAAATGGATACAAGCGAATCCAAAGGATTAAAGGTGTGTATTTGAGTTTCATCTTGAGGGAACATGGATTTTGATCCTGATTCTTAGGTGATGGTGACTGCTTTTACAGAGGTGACCAAGGTGCCTCTTTCTGTAGACATATTGGTATCTGATCTACCTTGATTCTTGATGACTAGCTATCGGATTTGCATTTCTAGTCCAACTCTTAGGGAGCTCTGACCAAGAAATGGCTGTGATGACTACTCTGTCAACTCTGGCGGCTACGCGTCAGCTCCTGGAGGAGACCGGTGTGCAGGAGCTCGTCTATGCAGACTTCTATGATCAGACTGTTCAACTAGTCCAAAAGATAATTGTCCCTGATGAAAAGAAAGCCGTATTGACGCTGGATAGTTTATTGGAATTTTTCAGGGATGCCCAAGGTAAGTATGACCTTGAGCGATAGAATTACCAGAAGCCACTCAGCAAGAGTCGAATAGAATCAAACATGATTGTAATGTATCTCAGGCTCGTTACGGTGTGCAAAACCTTTGAACACTGCTATCTAGCCACTCATTCGTTTCTCCTGTGTAGGCCTCTCATATTCAGGCTCACGTCGACGAATTCGAGTCTTTTCTTTTCCATCCAGAAACGAGGGAAGCCATGTCGGTGCCTGATTTTTGTAACCGAGTTATGGGCCTAGGAAAGGAAGCAGGCAAGTCTTCAGAGCGAAGCCTAGCTAGCGCAAAATTGTCCTGATATGTGGTGGCGTTGTCAGATCATGTCGAAATCAAAGCACTGTGTGATGCTTTCAGATGGAATGTTAAAGTTGCCTATCTGAATGGCCAGAGCAAGAACGAGGTGAACTTCGTCAAGATCCCAGAAACTTCTTATCCTAGTTTTGAGTCAGTCACTTTACTTTACCGGTACGAATATTCTGTTTGGATATCGATTAATGAGGCTTAAACTGGGGAGGAGCACAGTCCCGGGCACTATGATATCTTATCAGAATGAAGATGCTAGCATGACCTTGCATGTCCAATTGATAAAGATACTGATATGTTGGTGTTGCGGTGAACTTCTATTTCGGCACAAGAGATAAGCTCTTTTTCACCCCCTTCCTTCGGGTCCTCTGATAAGAAGATAAGTGAGAGTTCAACTGCCTGTGGGTGTTTGTGCATACTCGTGTTGTCATCACCCTTTTCCTTGAAGAAGCCTTTTTAAATCAACATAACTGTTCAAATTAGATTCCAAACCCATCCACAAAGTTGGAGATTGTGAGTCAACCCTTTTCGAAAAAGATCAGATATGTGATAATTGGCCGGGAAACGAGAAATTAAGTCAGGAATCAGAGGAGAGCATTCCGATATCCTAGATGGATTCGTAGCTGATTGGATTAGGCCCAGCTTGGAGAGTTGTACTTCTGAGAATGAGAAAGTTCATAGAAATAGGCAAGATTAAATGGGTCAATAGAAAAAATAGTGAGAAAACTAAGTGATAGTGATAGTTGCAAGCTGTTGAAACATTATGATTATGTTGCATGTGATTTACACTCAGATAAAGAAGTCTGTGGAAGTTACATAGAGGGGTGGATGAAGTGAGTATACTTATTTGTGAGTTGTACGTAGAATGCAGATGACAACCTTGGTTCCAACTTATGTGTTGTGCCAACTATTTGCTATATGGTCATAACTTCAAAGAGCAAGAGAAGAAGAGAGTAAAGCATTCTGCTTATAGTCATACTGTGATCAATAGCAGTGCTTACAATGAGTCTGAAATGTGTCATATATATCCTGTAGGTATGTAAACCTCAGTAGATACACTGTTGCTAATCAGTTTAACAACATTGCCTGAGAACCACTAAGTCCATTAGTATGCTTGGTTTGATTCTCAGAACATGTAGATCGAAATAACAATACCAAGCTTGGCCAAATATCTCCCATATATAGATTCTGTATCCTGTTGCATTATGATGACAGCCGAATCCACGACTGAACTACTTAGCCAGGCGAATGAGCTCCTTACCTCTCATGCCATATTGATAGATAAAATACGCTCCGTGCAATTGAAATTTCGGCAGCAGTTACGAACTTTACCCCCGCCGGCGGAGGAGCTACTCAAACTTCCTATTGCACCTTCACCTCCGTTAACTCCCAACGATGATTTACCATTGCCTTCCCCTACCTTCAAGCTCGAGGAATCAGAACCATGTCGCCCAGACCTACCTCTAGTAAAGAAGGCCAGATCTCTCAGATACCAAAACTACGTGCCAGAGGAAGAGACTATTCGGAACGACTATTCCCAACGATACGTGGATGGTGGAGAGTGGCCTCAAAACTGGGTAATAGGTGCTGAACTCGAGCATAGATTCAAAGAGTAAAATTTTTGTCTTTTCTTTTAAAGATCAACGATTAAATGCATTCTTAGATATCCCAAACAACAAAGACTCTTGACGTTGAAGAAGAATTCTGTCAACAATCATTCAACACCACCTTACTACCTTTCATATACGGAGTTGTCATCTCTTCACCCAAATAAATTTGATGTGATCCTCCTCGATCCTCCCTTCTCGTCATCATTCGGGTGGGATCAACTTCAACAACTCCCTATTCCAAGTCTTGCTGCAGATCCGAGTTTCATTTTTCTCTGGGTTGGAAGTGGTGCTGGAGAAGGCCTGGAAAGAGGGAGGGAAATTCTTGCGAAATGGGGATACCGTCGCTGTGAAGATGTTGTCTGGGTCAAGACGAATAAAACTTCGAATAAGGGACCAGGGGTTAGTCTTTCCCCCTCCGTCTGCACATCATTGACATGGATCGTCTATTTTGATAGACTGATCCACCGACCACCTCGCTGCTGACAAGGACAAAGCAACATTGTCTCATTGGCATTCGTGGAACAGTTCGACGCTCGACTGATAGTTGGTTTGTGCACTGTAATATTGGTGTGTAAACTCAAGATCAATTCGCGATTTTCCCAAACAATGTAATGCTCTTCTCCCTAGATACCGATGTTATCATTTGGGAAGGCGACTCAGCAGATCCAACGCGAAAACCGCCAGAAATGTATACCTTGATCGAAAATTTTTGCCTAGGGATCCGACGGCTCGAGATATTCGGACGTCCCTCGTCACTTCGCCGAGGTTGGATCACAGTAATGACATGGGGTATCGATCACCAGCTATCTCTCTCAGAAGGTGGCTCCGTTCATGTCGAAGGCGAAGAAGGCGGCCAAGCTGTAAAATGGCAACAAGAAATCTGGGAAGGGAAGATCAAGCAACTGTTGTCTAATTCAAGAGCGGTCGTACCGATGACATCTGAGATTGATGCTCTTCGTCCCAAATCTCCAGTTCGACACGGCCAAAGCATTTCCGGTGGTGGTGGTTCAGCTATGAGCGGTGGTGTCGCAGTTGGAATTCCCTCCAATACCAACACGAGTGTCAATACCCCGAACGCAAACCGATTTACATCCGGACCTCGACCAAACGCGTTCATCAACCAGTCTCCCGTAATTCTAGCTCAGAACCAGATGGTTGCCCATAATCAAATGATGGTTCAACCAGGTATGATGGGTATGGGTGTTAACGTCAACCCTCTGGGAATAGGGATCGGATTTCCAGTACCTATGGACGATGTGATGTCTCCTGGGTGGAATCCAGTGATGAATATGGGTTCGAATATGAGCGCCATCAACGTGGGTGCTATGGGTCCCCATGGGATGTCTGGTGGTCACGGTCATACTTTGAATCCGACTGTGGGTATGACACCCGTTGGACCGATGGGAGGTGTCAATATTGGTCCACCTATATCCCTGCAACATCCACAGATGATGGGTCAAATGAATTTAGGCCCTGGGGGCTTTCAGGGTCACACGGCTGTGGGATTCGGAGGCGTTCCAATCTTCAATCCCTCTATGGGTAACGCGGGGATGGGTTGGGGAGATCAAGGTGAAGTATCTGTTATCTTGACAAAGAGATAAGTAGTATTGATCTTGCTTGCTAAGGCCCCATGCCTAATGGTATAAATATGGGTGGGATGAATATCAGCATGAACATGAATAACATAGGCATGGGAGGACATTGGGGGGGAAGTGGTTTTTAGCTATCATCCATAGTGTTTGTTTTTTCATCTGCATTCTGTAACAAGTAAAATATAGTATTCAAATATCTGAAGTTAGTGTGTTATCCAATTATGGAAGGTAGAGAGTGAGTGTAGATTTTTCCCATGAAAAAGTAAGTAGAGGGCTGAATCTATATTATTGTTAGATGCAGTTCACACCTTGGCAAGTGAGATTCATAGCAGACTCTTGAAAGGTGGATAAGTTGGTATACTTATCCAGGATACATGAAACACAAATGTTGAATGGCCTTTAGCTTCAGCTTATGTGCTACACCTTTACTTGTTATACTAGTTGCATATTTCAGAGGTTGAGGAGGTTATTCCACCTGGAGAGTAGAGAGGTGTGTGTTATGATATGCTCCTGGACTCTGATATTTTAATATGGTTTTATTTTCTTTTTACAGATTTTATCTTATATTTTCTTTTAGTTGTAGTTTCTTTTATTTAGCAATGGAGGATCACATAACTATGGCACATAACTATGTCACATGAGGTGATACCATAGGTCTAGAAGAAGATAAAAGGTTTCAGTATGATAATGTTAGAGAGCATAGCTTTAGCATGTCTATCTTATAATTAAGGCATAATGAACTTATGGACAATGCATAGATATTAGGACAGAGTATATATTATAGAAAATAGACCAGCATGTATTAGTATATATAGTATATGTTACAGTAGGAGGTTCTCTGTCAAGTTTCTCTTGTAAACCCCAATATGAGAGTAACAGAGATATACCAGTCCTATATAAGTTTGTGTATCTTTGCTATCACTAGTGTTGGTTGCTACAACAGTGTGTTACTGTCAACACCAGAAGATAGTTTCAGTTTTAGTTGATTTTTAGGATAAGGATTACAGTATATTTATCTGGCTTATATACTATATAGTCTACCTAAGATAATATTTAAAGAAATAGAGACTATAAGTGATTTACCCTGGGTCTGAGTGGTTTTTGGATGTAGGAATGAGAATCCATGGAGTTACTAAAAAATCCAGTCAAGATATCTAAGAAGTGATTGACATGAAATAAATAGAGTTGGTCTATACTAGATAAGAGAATGGATATCATCCATAAATTGGCATAGATATGATTAGATCAGGATAGAAATATAAAAAAAAGTTAAGTTCTAGCTATTATAAAAAATAAATGTCTTCTAAATATGTCTATAATTGTTATATTCTTGTTTTGTTTTCATGTTAAAAGACTAGTTTTCTTTTTATTGTCTTATTTTCTGATCTTTTGTCATATGCTAAGTCTAATCTGATAAAATCCTGTCTTCTACAGTGATATTATCATTTCTAACATCTAATAAAAGCCTATCTTCCATAATAGTGTGAATTCATAATATATTTCTTGTAATATAATACTATTACAAGAAAATCTTCTTTCTACTCAGTCTTCTATAGTATAGTTTCCCTATTTGATCTCTGTTAGTATTCTACTACTGAAAGCTCCACTTGGGGCTGTATACTGAAACCTCTAAGTTCTCCTTTTAACTAGAGTTATTGTTAATTATTAGACTAGCAAATACAAAGTACCTATTAGTTCTTATATACAAGTAATATCCCAATGTTCTTTGGTGGCATACTGTCATATATTATCTGAAATTTGTACTTTTTTAGTATAGATCACACTCCAATTACCTATCAATCCAAGAACCAAATCCTGTATTTCTCATCAAATTCCATGGAGTTTTAAATAACAACTCTCATAGTACCCAACAATCCAGAGTATGTGCAGCAGTATAGTATTATTAGATTATCACTTCTATATTTAAGAATATTAACTACCATGTATTATTTTTCAGTCTGATAATCAACTTAGATTTGTGCCATACTTACTCTAAGTATATTCAAACCTTCCTCTTCCAAAATATGACTGCACAACAAGTTAGACTAGATATAACAATTTTTTGTTGAAGCTAAGGTCATTCTTATTTGTATAGTACCATTTATGGTCTATTTTCTGACCTCATCTTCTATACTACTAGTAGATAATCCTAGTGAGTGTGAATTACTCTTAACAGTATTATTAGACTATATAACCACTGTCATAACCTAACTCTCCTAGATAATTTGATTCTCATCTTGACAAAATAGCTTTCTCTCATCATAACTCTACCTTTCTCCCTAAACTCTTATTTACTCAACAACTAAGCAAGTAATTTGTCTACATGGCCATCTCTTTCTAACACTCCAGATATCTAATAAGGTCAATCCCAATCTGCCTATCTTCTAGAAAGATGCCCAAAAGTGCATCAAAATCTCCCAAAATCATTCTAGCTAGTGATAATTCTAACTGGATTAATATACTAGAAGCAGAAAAGCCTTTGCTGCCTTCAGAACCTGCTATGTCCCAACAACCTCTTCAGTTAATAGATCTCTTGACTGAGGCTCTTAGAAAACTTGCAGCTAACTTGATTTTTTCCATAGCAAGAACTTAGATACTAGATATCTTTGATAGCATGGATCCTAAGAAACTCAACAGTTTCCTGTTCCAATGCTATCTCTATTTTTGTGCAAATCCTGTACAATTCACCATAGATGTTGTGAAGGTAAACTTCATAATAAATTATCTAACAGAGATCACACAGGATTCATTTGAGATTAGTGTTATGAACTTAAATCCTTAGAGTTGGATAAAAGCACAAACTCTTGTATAGAAAAATGAAAAGAAAAAGAAAAAGAAAAAAAAAATTAAACTGAAAAATGAAGTCTACTTTCAACGATCTTGACAGTACCCCCCTCTTAAGGTTTCTCCTCTGGAGAAATTGCCTTCCATCTTCTCCAATTCCTCTCTAACTTCTTCAAATATTCTTCTTCAAACTTTCTATCATCCCACCCATACAACATTCTTGCTGTAAACTTTCCTGGTAACTCTCCCCTCTTAAAGTCTTGTTCCTCTGCTTTATCTATCTTCTCTTGTCTTCTTATTTCTGCATCCATTCTTTCTTCAAATTCTCCTAATACTTCTTTTGCATTTCCTAGATCCTCCTTTCTCTCCCAAGTATCATGCTCTGCTATAAACCCCTTTCATCGCACTAAGTATTTCTTTACTCCTCTCATTTTTTTCTTATTTGGAATTTTTTCCATCTCCTATTCTTCAACTCCTTCTACCTCCACTGGTTTTCCTTCTTCGTTCTTCTGTCCCTTCACTTGCTCCTTATATCAAACTATCTAGCTCACATTTACTACCAGATGAATTCTCATCAAACTTGGTAATTGTAATTTTACTGCATTCAACAATACTACCTCCTCTATTGCATATGGCCCCACATATCTTTCCATCAATTTCCGTACCAGTCTTTCCTTGAATACTAAATCCTTCATACTTAGCACCACTCTGTCTCCCTTCTTCCACTCTTCTGTTTCTCTTCTACTTCTGTCCACATATTGTTTCATCTCCTCTTGTGTTTTCATTAGTACTGCTGCTGCTTCCTCATGCACCTTTTTCATCTTTTCTACAAATTCTGTCACACTCTTTACCTTCTCCTTTTTTCTTATGTTCTCCCCATTCTTAACTCTCTCCTATAATTTGCCATGAATGGTGATACCTTAGTTGCAGTGTGAGTCTTATTATTTACCACAAACTCAGCTGATACCAACCACTCTGGCCAATCCTTTTGCCTATTCTCCACAAAAAACCTTAAATACTGCTCCAACTCCTGATTCATATGTTCCATTTGCCCATCTGTTTGTGGGTGGAATGCCACTGACAACTTTGTCTTTATTCCTAACATTCTGTTCAACTCTTTTGTTAAACCCGCCGCAAATTGAGGTCCCCGATCCAATACTATGCTCTCTGATAATCCGTGCAACTTCCATATGTTGTCTCGGAATAACCTTGCCAATTCCTTCACTGATGTTCCTTCTGTCGTTGCCACAAAGTATGCCATTTTGGACAATCTGTTGCACATCACTAGAATCGCATCTTTTCC
>Ga0157366_1000343_pt1 | contig 21801 bp, 21 predicted proteins | sample AttbisABBM1_FD_113149 | JGI IMG/M metagenome (GOLD analysis project Ga0157366, IMG submission 113149) | Fungus gardens microbial communities from leaf cutter ant in Botucatu, State of São Paulo, Brazil - Atta bisphaerica ABBM1 | ecosystem: Host-associated > Fungi > Mycelium > Unclassified ...
ATGCCAGAGTGGCTTATCTGGTGTTGTATATGCTGTTCAGATTACGGTTTTTTTAACTTCCGGCTTTGTCATTCAGTGTCGGGCCCTCGACGGAAATGGCGCATATTTTGGCGAGGTGAATTTGCGTAGGGGGCTCTGTCATCGCGTCAGTATTTTGCTATTCAACGTTGGGTCAAATGCCGCAATGCTGAAAAGGGGCCGCGTTTTCACTGTCGCGCCGGTCCACATCCAGCCTGATGCGCGGCAGGCTTTATTTTCCTCGTTTAGGCAGGTAACAGCTTCGGACTGGACGGTGATTACGGCGAATTGCTGGGCCTCAGCGTTCACCGCGTCACCATCAGGCCCGGCAAAGTCGTATCGCTGGTACCGTTAGCTGACTCGCATCTGCTGATGAAGGCATATGCCGACGAGCTGCTTATCAGTGAAGAAGACCTGCCGGATACAGACCTGGATTGAGAGGATGACGAAGATGGTGAACGCGATCTGTTAAAGAAATGCAGATTGCTGCCCGCCTAATCATTGCCGGTGGCGAAGCCTCGGAATTTCTGCTGAAGCTGCTAGGTGAAACCCGGAGCAAAGCAGCGTAATTAACCCCGGCGACGTCAGTCGCCATCATCCTCCTGGGGGCATTCTCCGCAGGAGGATGCCCTCTTTTTTAAACGTAAAAGAGGAGTACAACGATGTTTTCATGGTGCAAAAACCGTCTGGAAATGACCGATAAGTCTGTCTGCATCGCTGTCATGCAGTCGTGGATTAGCGGCACAGAAGCGCCGCTTTATCGCCACGCCATACGGCAGGCCATAAAGCTGTTTCTCGCCGGCTGTGCCGGTATGCTCAAACCCGTTAAAGCAACGGAATACCGTGCTTATCCCGAGCTGGTTTCATCAGGCACCGGCGTCAGCACATCACCCAACCAGGCGTTTCAGCATTTTCTGGAGCTGCCAGAGAAGGATGCCTGGCTAGACGGTACAACGCTCTCGCGAATGGACAACATCTGGGTTCAGTCCGGCATCGGCGACATTAAGTGGGAGAGTATTCCCTATGCTTGCCGCCAGACCATCACCCGGCTTATGGTCGTTCACTACGCCGACTGGTTTGGCGTCGCCTCTTCGGGCGGTCAGTTTGACCCGCAGGAGCGCTGGGAATGGCTCAGTATAATGCCGGACTCGACCTGTGCGTGCGACATGCTGATGGTGATGCCGTCATGTCTGGCCACCGAGCTCAACGGGGACAGCGGTCTCTTCTGTGGCCTCAGCACAACGTCAGAACTCTATACCCAGCTTTACGGGACGGAGTTTCCGGCGGGGCACCGGCTGGAGTGGAGTCTTGACGATATCGGGTCACTGAAGCTGACGTTCGCTTCTCCCTGGTGTCCGCCGTCGGCGGAAGTCATGGGGCAGATGTCGCAGAAGTTTGACTGTGAAATCCGTCATTACTGGCTGTCTCCGGATGCCGGCACGTCGGGTTACCACTGTTTTGACAGCGGTGACCACGTCGACAGCGGCTCTTATCCGGAGGATGAAGTGCAGTATCCGGTGAGTGAAGGAGCGCGTCTGTATCAGTTCAGTGAAGCAGGCGCACCAGCCACTCCGGCCGTTGCACACTACGCTGGCGTTCGCGCATGACGTTATCAACCGACAGACCGGTATCTCAGGTCAGTCAGACAATGGCCACAGCATCTGCTGTGGCCGCTTTTCTTTAACTCTTCAGTCAGACGGCCCGTTACCACCGCCGGCATCAGGTATTTGAGTATTTCATCAGTTGCAGCGTCATCACACTGGAAAATCGTCTGCAGTTCTGCGAAAAGCGCGAACAGAAGTATTTGCGTATCGTGTCCCGGTATGAAAAGCCTGACGTGGAGAACATGGCGCATCTGCTGGCGCATGTGGTCAAAGCGACTCAAGTCACCTGAAGAGGAGAATGCCCGCCTCAAGAAGCTGCTCGCTGAAGCCATGCTGGATAAGGAGGCGCTTCAGGTGGCTCTGGGCCGAAAGTTCTGACGACAGACGAGAAGCGGGAAGCCGTGGTGGTCATGTGTGAGGCAACGGGTTTGTCGCAACGTCAAGCCTGCAGGCTGGCAGGTCTGTCCCTTTCAACCGGCCGTTATGCGGCTCAGCACCCGGATGCGCCGAACCTGACCAGGTCGATGGATTTTGTCATGGATGCACTCGGCAACGGCCGCCGGATTAAGTGCCTTACCTGTGTGGATGATTTCACAAAGGAGTGCCTGACGATCACCACTGCATTCGCGATTACAGGCGTTCAGGCGACACGCATTCTGGACAGCATTGCGCTGTTTCGTGGATATCCTACGACTATAAGAACCGATCAGGGCCCGGAATTTACCTGCCGTGCGCTCGATCAATGAGCCTTTGAACATGGTGTTGAGTTGCGCTTAATCCAGCCTGGAAAGCCAACGCAAAACGGATTTATTGAGAGTTTCAATGGCCGCTATCGGGATGAATGCCTCAATGAGCACTGGTTCAGCGATATTCTTCATGCCCGGGAAATCATTAATGACTGGCGGCAGGTATAACGAGTGTCGACTACATTCATCGCTGAATTACCAGACGCCGGCTGAACTTGCGGCGGGCTAGCGAAACGGTAAATATGAAGAAAACCCAACCGACATGACTAACTGAAGGTTGTACCTAATCCTGGGGCAGGTCAGTCCATCGATGCCACCAGAGAAGTCTCGGAGGAGATGAATCTGCCGCGACAGAGCTTTGTCACTTCTGGTATAGGAGTGGGTTGTCCTGATGGCAGTAGAACGGGAAGTATTCGCCAACGGCCGGCTCAACAAATGGACCCGCATTACAACCACAATTGTTAGGTGAATTATCGAGACCACCTGATAATATATGAACACAAAGACATATAAAATATCGATTATCGAATCGGCAATCAGCGTGAATTATATTGATAGGATTAGAAAAGCCACATAAAAAGATAATAGGATGCGACTTCAAATTTGAGTAATTCGTCAGCATGTCAGCGCAGCACTGAATTTTATAGTCGACCAATTTATTTGGAACGCAGTTTTATTCATTAGTGGAATGAAGAACACAGCCTCTCCTCATCTTCGATGGAATTGACATTTTCATTCAAAAAAAACCTTTCAATAATAAACATTCTTAGCCAATGTGGATTTATAATCTATTGAAATTAAATTATTATAAATATAATCATTTATTTGTGTCATACCAGCTTATGGCTGACAAAACAGCTTCTCTTGTTGAGCTTATAAACAGGGTTTTTGATTTTAATTTTCTAAGTAAAATTGGCAATTCGGTACAGCCCATCAAAAAACAATCGACACCTTCTGATTGCAAAGGGTTTATAACAGCATCAGCAAACCCCATTACATCCACATTCAAACCAGATTTTATTTGATAAATGGAACTCATAACGTATTTCTGTTGTTCTTTATTTGGAACAGTGAACCTAACACCATATCTTGAAAGGGAGTTTTGATATAACTTACTGTTAATAGTTCCGTCAGTTGCGAGTATGCAAATATTTTTTATCTTTCTTTTAATAATAGAATTAACTGTGCATTTAATCATATCAATTACAGTAGTTGAAGGTTGAAAATTTAAATCCTTCAACCAAAAATGAGCAGTATTACAAGCAATAACTATGCATTTTGCACCTGAGGACTCAAGTAAACTAACATACTCTTGCAATTTAGGTAATGGTGAAATGCCTCCAGAGAGTAAATAAGACGAGCGGTCAGGAATATCAGGACATGATAAAGCAATAATTGGAACATGCTCTTGATCGCAAGTAGCATGACGACATTTGACAAATTCGGTAAGAAAAAAAGCCGTAGCTTCAGGCCCCATGCCACCAAGTATACCGATTAATTTTTTCATATGGAATACTCTGGTTGATATTTAAAAAGGAGTTCGTTAAAAAATTTAAATCAAAGTTGGCATTTAACATCAATTAAATTTATAAGTTAAGATTGCACTTGATTATGAATCAGCATGTTCAATAATGAGATACATAGATCCGTTAGTGCAAAAATCCTCAATGGAAACAATAGAACTATATATGTTTAACAACTTTAAACCTGAATGTTTCAATATAGCCATTAATGCCTAAGAAAATAAAAGTCTGAAAGAGGTATAATTATCATGAACACCTATAAACCTGCCATCTATAGTGATGGTGATTTTAGGATTTTTCGCACCTATCCCGAACGCTCAAGTATTGGCGGAAATTCGGTACCAAGTTTTCCGCATCAAGTAAATCCCTCGTGCCTTGCTCACTGTTATAAAATTTTATGATACGAAAAAACTTGTATTGGCTGTGAGTGGATGCAGTAAGCCATTCACAGATACACCAGTCCTGTAAGCTATTGTCTATCTATTTTTTCTTACTTTATAACTTTTATCATATTAATTTCATAAAATAAAAATATGAAAAACTTATGTCACAAGATAAACTAAAATTCACTCCCAACATCTAACTATTGTTCGGTTTTTTGGAATAATGCTAAGATAATCTTTTTATATTTAGTGCAACCTGGCAGCGCAGTTCCGCACCAACTCATTGAAAAAATGTAATTTTTCAGCATTGCAAATCGATTAATCGTTATCCCTAGCCAGTACAGGTAGACAAAAATAAAAAATCGCAGAAAGATGAAAAAACGATAGTATTTTCTTATGAAAACAACCTGACTGCATTATATTCTCATAGAGATTCAAAAAATATAAAAAAAACCAATGCACAATGAAGGATGTATAGCTTGACAAAAACCAAAATCTCATTTAATAAGTTAGAAAGCTTTTTTTAGCCTATTTACAAAATAAAAAATCATGTCTTAAGTAGAACTACCCTTACGACATAAATAAATTGAAACCTAAGGGCATGATTCACCTGATGATCAGGAGGAGTAGAAGCAATAAGTTTATATCCATAAAAAACGAAAAAACGCGAAAGTACATGTGTACATGTAATAAAAAAAATAGATTTGCTTTGAGGATATTTTAAAATCAATATAAAAGATAAATAATGCGCATGGATTTCGCATGAATAAATCAATTTAACGAGCATCAATAATGCAGGGCTGATAGCAAAATTGCAATTTTTACGCGTTTTTAATTATATTTTAAGTAGAAAATTTCGTTGCGAGGTTTAACACCTTTTTTATAATTTCGAGGTTAATATTATGGCTGTGCGTATCGGTCTATTCGCAGAGGCTTTTGGTTTTGGTCCTGTGAGCAAAGTGTGTACACTTGCGAAAGCATGTCAATCTGCCTTTCCTTGTGAGCTTATAGCTTTTGGTGATTCGATAACTAATGAATACTTCAAACGTGAGGGCGTAAAAAATATAGTCGAAGTCAGCCTGGAAGATGTTAAAAAACATGAGAAGATAAAGGACATATGTCAAAGTTTTGACTTGGCAATTGTTGGTATTCAGCCCGAATGGGCGGGAGAAATCCAGTTATATCGCCCTGTAGTTTATCTTGATAGCCTAGGGTTTATGTGGAATGAAAACTATTTTCGCCAATATCCAAAGCTAAGGAATGTAGAGGCTTTTATTGCTCAGGATATTTTTGATTCCGTATTAAACCTTAGAGGGAAAGGCATTAAAAACATCTATACAGTAGGTCCGCTAATCTCGTTGCCCCTAGTTGAGGAACCTAAGTCATATCCTCCAGTTATTCATATGGGAGGATTAGTAAATATTTTTAACAGAGATGATGGTAAAATTTATGGCCGTTTTATCTCTTCTTTATTGGCAGATAAAGTGGATGAAGCGATATGTAGCCAAACTGTATCAGTTGCTTTGAACAATGAAAATACCAACATCCGATTCAGTTCTTTAACTAACCATGAAACTATTGCCAGATTTTCCGGGACAAAAGTGCTCTATACTTCACCAGGATTGACTGGATTACTTGAGGCTGCTGCCGTTGATGCAAACGTAATCCCTCTTCCTCCACAGAATTATAGTCAGGCACTCATTGTAGAAAGGATTTCAACAATGATGAAGTGTGATTCAGTATGGTCTTTTCTGAAAGAACACTATCCTGTTGAGGGGAAAATGAATGAAGAGGAAGGTGTTGCGCTCGTAAGACTGTTGAACCAAAAGTATGCTAAATCCACCTCTTTTAGAGAGTCCTATTTAAAAGCGGTAGACCAATTCGGGCCCATGAAATTACCTCCTGAACTGGCGGCTGAAAATGGAGTTGAAAAGACTGTTAGTATTATAAAATCACTTATATCAAAAACTGAAAAATATAAAAAATGAAAACAACCGTACAAGTACTTGAACCTTTTTTGCCTCTTCCTGAAAAATTGGCATCATCTTTTTGCGGTAGTATTAATTTCATGGGAAAATCTAGGTTAGGGGGAATTATTCTAGAAGTCAAGGATATAATGCATGGGGACGCTATTTTGAAAATAGGAAAGTCTCGATGTGCTGAGGATCTCCGAGATGAAGCAGCCTGGATTAGATTACTATCTGGATTTTTACCTGTTCCGGATGTACTTTACTTCGGAGAAGAAAATGAATGTGCTTTCTTACTTCTTACAAAGCTCCCTGGAGTGCCTGGCCATCTGGCAAATAGTATCTATACCATAGATGACATAATTCAACGGTATGCGAATAACTTATATAGAATCCATAAGCTGAAAATCGAAAGAAAATCTTTGCCACAGGCAGTTAATAAAATATTTTCATATGCGGCTAAGTTAGTAGAGAAAGACAAAATCGACTCTCATAACTTGGAAAAATCAACTGGTATGAATCCTATTCAGTTGTTAAATTATATTGAAAAAAATATGGATAGAGCGCAGGGAGATGTTTTTACTCACGGAGATTATTGCCTTCCTAATATGATGCTCCATGAAGATAAAACGTTTATTATTGACTGGGGTCAGGCAGCATTATCTAATGTAAATCGTGATTTTATGTGTGTGGAGCTTAGTATAAGTATGAATTTTGGTGAAAAGTACATTAAGCGATTTTATGAATATTATAAGGGGGATACCCCGAATCCTGAATTGATTAAGTTTTATTGGTTGTGTGAACAATTTGAAAAATATGAGACAGAATAACTAAAGAGTAAAAAATTTCGTCGTGATATTTAAAAAAACGCATCTACATATCAACGAGTGAATAAAAATGAAAAGTGAAGAAGTTACTCCTATCAATAGACATGAAAGTGTTTTTATTGAATTCATAAAGACATCATGATTATTTTTAGAACATAAAAAATCATGAGGTGCATTAATTTAATGCCGTAAGTTCTTTTTTTTAACCATAAGTAAAAATACTAATTCGATGGTATTTTATGAGAGACACTATGAAATCATACTAACTAATCGTCTTGATTTCTCCTTAACGCTGTTATTATCAAACATCTATAAATATGATTATGTAGAGGTGAGTAAATTATGATAAAAACAGAAAAACCACAAGAACTATATATTAGTAGCGCAAGGGTAAACGCATCTATTAATAAGCCCAAGATTGCAATTATAAGAGTACTTGAAGCTTGTAATGCTGGATGCTTCATGTGTGCCTTCGCATTTTCAAAAGATAACTATCGATTTGAAAGGGATAAACTAAAAGAGATAATATCCAACGGAAATGGCGCGCTAAAAGTTATACGATTAACTGGTGGGGAGCCACTCCTATTAGATAATATAAGTGACTTATTACATGATATTAAAGAGGCAGGCATATCATCTTCAATAATTTCTAATGGATGGTATCTTTCTGAAAAAACAAGAAAAAATGAACTTAAACACCTTGACCAAATTATTATCAGTATCGATGGGCCAACTGCGGAAAAGCACAACAAATTCAGGAGATTACCAGGATTGTTTGAAAAGTTGCTTGCAGGTATTAGAGCGATAAAATTTCATCAGCCGAGAACTCTTATTAGAGTCAACACTGTTGTCGGCCATCATAATTTTCATTTGCTTAGAGAAATATATGACATGTTGGGTGCTGAAGGAATCAATCAATGGTCTCTCATTCCCTTGAAACGCTCAGAAGGCACATGGGGAAGAATGACAGTCGAAGAAATAATAAAGACAATGTCTGCTTTTAATCAATGGGTTCATGACCATCCTAACAACGTGAAAATACTTGGTTATGGTTTGAAGTTATATGGTCGTACTGATGAAGAAATTAGAGATAACTGGCTAAAATCCAGAAATATGGCCCCTCAAAAGCAATGCCAGCTTGTGGATCTCGTAAGATATTATGTACCTAAGGAAGATACCATATTCCCATGCAACTGTGTTCCTCATCGCTCTGGCAGCATTAATTTTAGTGAGGGTCTAACACCAGAAAGCTTTAACGGTAGTGATCTAGCAGAGGCGCGAAGCTGGCTAAGAAACAATGGTCCCAAACAGTGCAAGGGTTGTGAACCAATAAATGCTGCGTTAGGTGATGGAGTGATCGACCTTGAAACAGATATTTTTGGCTTTTGAATTTCCCTAAAGGAATTTACTTATGATTAACCTACCAACAAATCTTAGTGATGGACTCGGTGCGTTATGGCTGGGTGAAGAAGAAGAACAAGCATTGCATAAAGTTATTTCCTCTCGAGCATTATTTCGCCACCATGGCAGTGGTGATTCATACAACAGTTTATTCGAGTCAGGTTTCGGGACGTGGCTGCGGGCCAATGTATGCACGGTTAGTTCGGGGACTGCCGCACTAAAAGCATCATTGGTTGCTCTGGGTATCAAAACTGGAGATAGAGTTCTTGTATCAGCCCTAACTTTCATTGCATCTGCATCCGCAGTCGCTTCTCTTGGCGCGCTCCCAATACCATTAGATATTGATGAATCGGGAGGGATTGACTTACAGTTTGCTTCGAAAGTTGCAAAGGATTCAAAAGCTCTAATACTGGTGTATTTGCCAGGACACAGCTCGAATACCGAAGCGGTTAGGAGATTTTGTAAAAATCATGGTATTGCCCTGATCGAAGATGCCTCTCAAGCATTAGGAGTGGAAACTGGTTATGGCAAAGCTGGCACCTTAGGAGAACTTGGTGTTTTCAGCTTTCAGCAGGGTAAACAAATAACCTGTGGTGAGGGCGGTGTGGTAGTTTCCCGAAGTGAGAAGCTGCTAAACCGGGCTCGTGTATACAGTGATCATGGCTGTGCGAGGATGTCTAACCAAGCACCAAGCTGGGATCATGAACTTGCAATGGTAGGTGAAAACTATCGCATGACGGAGTTGCAAGCCGCGGTCCTAATGGCTCAGTTTAATAAATTACCACAAATATTTCAGGCTCAGTTGCAAACCTATCAAAAGGTATTAGTAGCATTGACACGGATCGGTGTTAATATACTTCAAAGTCACTATCCTGAGGGTAACAGCCATTCAGCTATTATAGTTAAAGTGAATGATCCGCAAACAGCATCCAGGATACTAAGAATTACTAATAGTCAATCACTACCTGTCAGATATATCTGGAGATATACGTTCTCTGAACTTTCACCTTACCATTATTTAAATTTTAAACATCATGTAGAAAGGCCAATACGCGCAGAATTAAACAGCAAGTTGTTTCTATTGGTTCAAACCCCTCCCCTTCATTATGATGTTCAAAATAGTTATGCAGAGATAGTATCCGCCTGCTTTAATCAAGGAATTAAAAATGCAGATTAAAGTTGAAATAAATGATTTCAGCAGATTAAATCTCAATCATCCTAGGAGTGCCATTTGGCATCAACATGGCTATCTTTCTGAGGTTACATCATCATTTAACTTAACGGCTCATCGCGGAAGCGAGCTAACTGCATGCTGGATTGTCCCACTTTCTCACGTTAATTATCACTATAAAGCGGAACGTGAACATCGCTTTTTACCTTATTCATCTCCACTTTTATTGGAGGTGCATCCATATTACCGAAGGGAAACATTTTATGCTCTTCTTGAGTTTCTTGTAAAAAGAGTAGATTCTATTCAACTTCCTATGGAACCAGGTTTTCACGATATTGGATGTATTAATGAGTTAGGTGGATTTTCTGAAACACGGCATACCCATGTTATTGATACAACTACATTTAGCATTGATGGTTGCTTGCGACATGCACGACGTGAAATTAGAAAAGCCGCTCGATATTGCGATGTAAGAATTCATACTTCTGTTGAAAAATTCCATTTTGATAAAGCGATTATGGGGTCAGAGGAATCGATAAAAAAAAGATCTTACTTCGCTATGTTATGCCAACAGAAAGGAAAGATATTGATTATCGACGCGATTATAGAAGGTCAAAGTCATGGGCAGTTGCTATTGCTCAATAGTGATATTTCATGGATTGGTATGCATTCATGGTGTGATAAAAGTAGTGTTCATGGCATAGGTAATCTGCTTATTGCAGAAGCATGTAAATATTTAAATTCGTCTGGTAGTCAGAAGTTATTAGATCTTGAAGGTTCAATTCTGTATGGTGTTGATAAATTTATGTCAGGGATGGGAATTCCTGTTTGTTATCCTATGATTTATTGGGATAGGGATACTACATCACTATTCAATTCTTTAAAGTGTTCATACCTTATACCTGGTAGAATCCGTTCTGTGAAGGAGATTGAAGATGAATGAAATTCACCCGACAGGAGAAAGCGATAGCGTTCGTTGGGCCCAAATGGGGGATGCAGAGGCAATACTTTCCTTAACGAACGAATTAATTATTGCCAGCAATTCAAAATTCGAGAATAAACTCACTGTTTCAGCTCTTAGAGAAAATCTCTTTAGCTGCTCCCCTAAGGCTGAAGTTATTGTTTATGAGTCAGAAGGGGAAGTTGTTGGTTGTTTAATCTTTACTCGTGGTTATGGTCCATGGATGTCAATTTCAAGCATGATGATCAATGCAATTTCAGTAAGCAACAAAAATAAAAACAAGGGTATTGGAAGTCGACTATTAAAGTTTGCGGAAAGTATCGCTCACGAACGGGGTTGGCCAAGATTGGAGCTGTATACAGACAGTAATTATCCCAAATCTAAAGAGTTTTACGAGAGATTAGGATTCACTTTTTATGAAGTTTCTTACGGAAAAAAGTTAGTGCTAAATCCCCTTAAGTAAAATAAGGTAAGATTCATGAGATTTATAGCTGGTTTTCTACTCACTCATTTTAAATGGCATCTTTTTTTAATGTTTATTCTTGTCCTTTTTGGTCAGGGGCTGGAATCTTTAGAACCTTATGCACTAAAATGGTTGTTGGATTCGGGTTTGAAAAGTACGGTTGCAACGCCAGAACCCTATGTTGCACCTTTATTGTTACTTTGTTCTCTGCGACTTTTTTCACTTCTCGTTTTAAGAGGTAATCAATTGGTCGAAAGCTACTTTAGTCCTCGTTGTAAAACAGAATTAGAGAAAACTTTATACAAAAAAGTTCTTCGGCAACCTCTGACTTATTTCTATTCCAACGCTTCAGGGGAGCTTGCGCACCTTATTTCCGAATGTTCTAGAATTACATTACTATTGTTAGATATTTTCATCCTAGATATATTAAGGGGGATTGTATTATTGATTGGTGCAATAATATTGCTTGGATCACTAGAACTGCGCCTTTCTCTTTTGTTATTTACTTGGGTTATTTTCCATGTCTCAATATCATATCGTCTATCATTAATTTGTGCTAAATATTCTCACCGTGCAGCAGAGTGCCGCAGCCGTAGTTTCGGATGGATTGCTGATGGGATTAGTAATATCGAAATTTTGAAAGACTATGCAGCTGAGAATTATGAGCTTGAGAAACTTAATGAAGGCCAGCAAGAAGAGGTGTATAAAAACACTAAACTTAAAATTTTGACAACGTGGACGCGAATATTTCAGAGCGTCTCTGTATCAATGCTATTTAGTGGATTATTGACTCTATGCCTGCATTTTAAAGCGGGAGAGGATGATATTATGGGCTCTTTTGCTATGATAGCATCAATAAGCACGATGATTTCCTTCCAATTTTGGAACATATCTAATCGCCTTCTTGATGTTGTTGAAAATTTAGGCATGTTGAATAAAGCTATCGACACGTTGCTAGTTTCTCCACATTTATATTCTGGAGAAAGTGTTGAACTTAAGAGAAGAGATAATTGCAGTATCGAATTTAGGGACGTTAGCTTTGGTTATGACGACAACATTCCTGTGTTGTTAGATATGAATTTTACTATTCACGCAGGTGAGAAAGTAGGTATAGTTGGACCATCAGGAGCAGGGAAAACAACCATTTCTAAATTACTTCAGAGGCATATCGATAGCTGGAATGGAAAAATTCTTGTGGATGGGATAAATATAATGGATCTCTCTGTTGAAAGCTTGCGTGATGCCATCACAATGGTAAATCAAAATGCATCTCTATTTCATAGAAGTGTTCTGGATAATATACAATACGGTGGAAGAAATGCTTCGAGAAATGATGTAGAAGTTGCAGCAAAGTTGGCTCTTGCACATGGATTTATCTCTCAGCGTCCAGCTGGATATCATACGATTGTTGGAGAGAGAGGTAGCCAGTTTTCTGGAGGGCAAAAACAACGTATTGCGCTGTCAAGAGCATTATTGAAGCGAGCACCAATTTTAATCATGGATGAGGCAACTAGTGCATTAGATATCGATACAGAGGAAGCAATACAGAGTGCTGTAAATAATTCAACAGGAAACCGAACGGTCATTGTTATAGCGCATCGGCTTTCAACAATCAGTATGATGGACAGAATACTATATATTGAAGATGGAAAAGTTATCGAGTCTGGCACGCATAATGAACTGATATCTATGAAAGGTAAGTACTATCACCTTTGGGAGATTCAAGTAAATAGAAAAAAGTAAATTATGCTTAAATAAATCTCAAGGCAGAGATTTAATATCAATACCAACATTATTAATGAAACCAGCGTCATATGGGGGAACTATGAGCAAAAATATAAAAAAAGATAATTCAATTATTATTTTCTTACGACACGGAGACCCAGCTTTGCCAGGAGGAGTCTATCCAGATCATATGTCTATGGGGCTATCAGAGCTAGGTAAAGTCCAAGCAAGAACAGTTGCTAGTCAGCTTAAGGTATTTCCGATTGATTTTATTGTCTCCTCTCCACTACCGCGTGCCAGGGAAACAGCAACAATCATTTCGGAGGTAACAGGTCTAAATCTAAGAATCGACGATCGGTTATCTGAGCGATTCTTTCCGCAACTTTCTGGATTGGATTATCAGTTGATTGCTGCAGAAATCGGTGAAGAAAAAGCTGAATCCCTGCATAGAGGTAATTCAGACGATATAAGTTTATCAGAGTCAGATAACTTGATAATCTATCAGCAACAGATATGCAAGTCTGTTGCTGAACATGCTGCTACAGACAGGAAGATCACACTTTTAGTTTCCCACGGTGGCCCGCATGATTGGTATCTTAATGCGGTCGCCTGTAGTGAAAGCAACAGAACATTCCAACGTCTGTTTAGCCTGGGTAAATGCCGATGCAGTATTTTTCTTTATAATGGATCGTCTATTCGACCAAAATCGGTTTTGGCAGTAAACATATCAATTTCCGAAGCCTTTGACTTGATTAAAGAACATAAACCTTGGTAATACTAGTTAAAGTGAGTGTTTAAAACGGAACGTAATTCCATAAATTTTTTTATGATTTTAGTGAACCATAATATCCTATTGAATATGCTAACTTGTACTGTAGTTGGCTTATAATCTTCTAAATTATATATGGCGAATGAAGAGTAGAATTTTTTCTGATAAATTAAAAATCTAACCGACCATCGCAGGTGGTAGTATTTTACTCAAAGCCTATATTATTCGGCGTTTCAACGTCAGGTGTAATCTTTACGTGTTTCTTCATCCTCTCTTAAAAATGGCTTAAGCATCAGGTTGTTCGTGCTTTCGCCTTATATTAGTTATGTCTGGACCTGTATTTTTACCCATAAACCATGATGCATCATGCTTTTTATTCTCAAATGAACATGTCAAAGTCAGGATGAAAAGTGGTATAAGCACAGGTCAAAATATAATTACTATGTGTTAGTTACGGCACATCTGAACTTGTGCTTAAGCACATCAAGAGTAGTGTAAAATTCCTTTTCCGTTTTTTGTTTTACAACAACCATAACACACCAGTTATTTCTTTCATAATTTCCAACACGATCACCGATCTTAAGGCGATAAATAACCTCCAATACTCCAGGTACACTCTTTAGTTCCTCTGGGGTACTTAGTTCTACAATAGTACCAGCTTCTTCTGGCCTCAGATCGATAAAACCTATAAAATCCTTATAAGGATGTCTTTGTGCAGGTGACAGCGAAATACAACCTAATCGAGCACGTAACCCTAGTTCTAATAAACTTTCACCAACAAGATGTTTCACACAATCACTCATTGCCCCGCCTGCATGACGGGAAGCGATCTCACCCAGTACTAACTTATCATTTTTAATGAAACATTCAGCATGGGATATACCATTTCTCAGACCAATAGTCTTTAATATGTTATTGAAAACAAACTCTACCTTAGCATAAAGATCAGAATAATGATCATATGGTAAATATAAAGTCACTTTGTTAGTTTTGTTGTAGTATCCTTTCAATCGTGGGACTATATAACGACCTATGAACAAATAAATTATTTTCCCATCTCTAACTATACAGTCAACGTTATGCTCATCGCCTTCATTATAGTCCTCAATTACCTGATTATAAAAGCACTCGTTTAAATTATCGACCAGGAGATTATAAGAGTCATTGTCTTTAATGAGTTCTGTACCTAGACTTCCTTCACCATTTACCGGCTTCAATACTTTAGGCCATTGTATTTCGGAAGATGATTTTTCTAAAGGGAATGTGGAATATTGAAGCGATTTATAACTTGCTGTTTGCACAACTCCAGCAAGTTTCTCTTTCATCATCCTTTTGTCACGAGTAATAAATAATAAGTTTGCCCTATCTGAATCACCGATTAAATTATAAATTAAAATGGCTCCTGCCAACTGAGTACGTTCATTAACACTTATTATATCGATATAATCGTGTTTATCATACATTAATAGTGACGCTAAGGAATAGACGCAATTGAGGTTATTTAAGTCATCTACAATAATATATTCTGACTTGCTATTTCGACACTCATCAACTTCTTTCTCAAATCTTGACTTACCTAGTTTTTTATCAATAATATATAGAGGTTTATAGTCGGTACTGCGAATCACTTTATCTATTTCGGGATACCACGCTAAAAAAACAACCCATTTCATAAGAACCTCCGATTTTTCAAACTACTTTAAGAGGATAATCAATAAATATTCATGAGGTATCATGATTAAAATATCGTAGCGCTTAAAAAAGTTCGTAGTACTTGCGTATCTCCGCATCTAACACACTGATAAAGGCAGGTGAGTTGTCATTGATTTCCTTTCATGGAAATACTAACAACATTATTGGTTCCCGTGCCTAGGTTGAACCATTTCAAATTCTCTTAATAGAACATATGGATTTTCAAGAGCTAACGTTAATGTATACAAACTAATGTTATTGGCTTCAATTAGCCCTTGTAATAAAGAACTGCATTCATCTAATGAATCTTCCTCTACGATGATAATTATTTTTTTACTCAGAACGGTTGCCCATCCTATTTCTATATGTGTTCCATCTGTTCTGACCAGTTTTCCATTACTATCTTTTGGTAAAAAAGCCATAAAGATATCGCATTTATACATCCATTCAAGATCTCGTGTCGCTATAGCTGATGCAGTCCAGTTTTCAGTTAAATCGCCAAATGATTCTACTATGTGCGCATTGAATACAATCCCGCCACTTAAGGAGATAGCTTTTGAAATCTCATCTATAAACAACCTCATTTTGTGTTTTAATGCGTTGTCATTTTGAATGTATTGAATTGGACCACCAATGAATATTTTCCTCATACAATACCTTTGTACTTTATTTTTATCACTCGCGTCTAAGTTTAATAAGCGCGCCTTTTAATGGCAATTTATAAAATTGCCATAATAAATTCAGAGCTCGAACTCTGCTTAAGAACATGAGCACTGATTTTCGTGAGAGAGTATATCAAAATCCGTTAAGTGCCTGCATATTATATTAATATGACAATCCACGTAACATTAGTTTCTCTTATGCCATTACATTTTATTTTAGGTTTTCAAATTGCATTTATCTACTGTTTTATCTGAGGTGCCTTTGTTTATTTAACCCACCACCCATACATCTCGTTTAAAATTGATAGTGAGTATATTATTCTGTGATGCGTGCCTTTCTTGAACGTTAATTTCATTTGAAATGCCAAGCTTTTCATCTTGTAAATAGATGTTTTTTGATACGCTCTTAGTGACTTTAATTTATATCAATTTATGGGTTATTTATTTGCCTGTGTTTTAGTGATCCGCACAATGGGCATAACAAGCCATTCAGCGCCAATGTTGGTGATGCCTATTTCAACCAGATCGCCGATTTTAAATTTCTCCATTACTCACAATCCTCAATAAAGCGTGACCACAGCGACAGTAAAATAGCCGAAATCCAAAACATGCCTACCGATACAACCGGTGTCAGCTACGTCTCGGGGACCTGCATAAACTCAGGTAGCCCGGCAGGCAATGGATAAAAGTATGAGAAGGCTGATACCATCGGCGACATCAATGCGCCGAACGCACTCCCCTCTCCAATCTCAGACAGCGGGTCCAGCATCAAAACTGTGAGACAGAAAAGCCATATACACACAAGAAAAAAATAGATAATCAGCTTCCGACATGATTGCTCCTGTTACTGAGAGTGATATTTTTATATCAGGTTTATTTAATTTTTTTTCCCTCTGGCAACGCTAGGGATTTGTTTCCAAAGGCGTGCCGTCCAGGCATCTTTAAGATGCTCCGGGTCGGAAGATATGTAGGTCGCAGTGATAAGGCTCTCTTTACTGTATCCCCGGACTTCGAGTGTCAGACGGTCGTTTCCGGCCCAGTTACGGCTCATCCGGTGGTAACTGCCTTGCTGCGCCTCCCAGCTGGTGCCCTCTGAAATGGCTGATGCTGACCAGCCTGCATTTCCCTGACCGCTGTTACGGGCTGCAGCGACATCGGTATCCGATACAAAACCGTAATGTTGTTTCAGGAGCATGGCAGCCGTCTCAACAGGAGTAGAAACTGATCCGGACGTCCACACCGTATACTTACGCGGGGCCGACTCATTATTTCCTGTCGCCGGCTGCTGACTGACAGGGTTAATAAGCGAATTCAGATTGCCGAGGCTGAGTTCGTTTAAGGGGTTATTGGCGCTGCAGCCGGTCAGCGTTAACGAAAGAGTCGTTAGGGAGACAACGGAGAGCATTTTTTCATGGTATTACCCTTTTCAGTGACGGGCTGCATGCAGCAGCCCGGAATTATCAGAATGTGAAGGTGAGCTGTGCTGCCGCGCCATACGTGCGGTCGGTGCCGACCATGCTGGTCAGATCGAGATGGACGACGTTAAAGGGTGAAATGCCAATACCGGCGGTAAAAACGTTGTTGTCACTGTTGCGCATGTCTGCCCGATAGCCCGCGCGAAGCTGTGCCCACTCCCCGGCATTAAGTTCGGCACCCACACCGGCATACTGCGCTTTTTCATCAGGGGCAAAGCCGCTGGCGGGGGTCAGATCAACATCAGTTGCAACCGTGATGAAGCCATTGCTCCAGGATGTCCCGGCAGTGGCCTGCGGGCGGATCTGAAACGTGTCTTTCAGACCGTTGATCTCGCGGGTGTCCACATCCCGTGAGACCAGATTCTGCTCGGTCAGACCCAGCGTCCATTCCTGCGTCAGTTGTGCGGCGAAACCGATATCCACGTTGCCGCCACTTTCGGAGCGCTTCCATTCACCGCTATGAAAGTCGGAAGTGCTGTAGTTATTGATAGATACGTTGTAGTTCCAGGTATCCACACGCTGAAATTTTGGTGTGATCCCCACCGATACCGGTGTACCTGCCAGCGTGAACGGGTAGGCCATTGCGAGTCCGTATTCACTGACCAGTGCTGCCACGCCTTCTGCACGGGAGGTCAGCTAGTTGAGGTCGTCACGGGAGGGCGAGAAAATGCCGGACTGTGCGGCATTGAGCCAGGCCAGATCGTGGTCAGTGACAACTGCGCGGGCCTTTGCCTGTCCCCAGCCGTTGACCACCAGAGCAAAGGGCAGCGTGTCGTTCGAAATGGCAACAACTGCCGACACACCGGCGCTGGCACGGCCGCTGTTGCCTGAGACATCCTGTAGGTTTTTTTTCAGCGCGGCAGCCTGCCCAGAACTGTTTCCGCTGCCGGCAGCGTTACTCAGGTGGTTCCAGTTGTCTTTAACACGATCCAGACCGTCCTGCAGGTTATCCGGATCGCTGACCTGTGCCCCGATACCCGGGAGGATAATGCCAATGTCGTCGCTGGCATCATGACGGGTCATCAGGGCGGGGTCAACCAGTGCCGCCGCCGCGTAGCCAGATGAGGCCACGCCGGTGCCGCCCATTGCATTATTACGCGCTTCGGTCCAGGCCCCTGCCGCATGCGCGGCAGGCATGGCAGTGGCCAGCAGCGCCAGTGTAATCCCGTGTGTAATCATTGATACTTTCATCATTTATTTCCTTTCATCAGTTGTATTTTTAGGTAAAACGAATCCCTGATGCTGACGCACCAATAAATAAAAGTGATATTCTTTGACGGTTTTTTAATAACGTTTGACGCAACAGCTATTTATTTTCTGCTTTTAATTAATTCTCCCGCATATGCTTTCCATTCAGGTGAAAGATAATTTTCGCTGTCAGCGATGTTTTTAATTTTATCGTTGCCCCATAAAGGGTAAATTCCTTTCTCTTTTTGTCCTACCAGATAAATGCTGAGGACTGAAAGAATGGATGCAGGCAATTCATTTCCGCAAATAAACTGCGTAAAAATATGCCCGGGTGCTGATGCCGCTTCAATATCTCCCAGTAGGGATGCTTTTCTCATTATTTCGCAGAAAGCAAGAAAAGTGTTTTCCTCGTTATTTCCAGCCACTGCATGTGGGATAATGCCACTGCAGGTCACGACCCGCAGGGCTATTCCGTTAACCTGTTTAAGCTGACGAATACAGACAACCGTTTCATTTGTATTGCCTATGCTGTCAGTGCTGTTGTCCCGGCGAATAAGCGTAATGGCGGGTAGCGATGTTCCGCTACTGAGCGCAGGAAAGAGGCGGTCTGCCACCTCCCGCCAACTGGTGAACGTCACCTGCGTGACAGGATGCTCCTCCGAACCATCAAGCTAGTCAGGAGACACACCGAACCACTCTGCAAGCTGACTGATAACCGGGGCCGTCAGATAATCCAGCGTGCGCTCGCGGCTTTCCAGCACGCTGAGCCCCATATTCATGCCGGCCAGCAGCGTGGCCACGTTGACCATGCTCAGCCGGTGCGCATCCATCAACAGCCAGAAGCGCTCATAGAGGCGTGTTATTACCGCCTGACGGGGCGCAAGTGTGTCAAGCATCATCCCTTCAATCAGGATATTGACCAGTTCGGCAGCTGAAATACCGAGCCTCTGTGATACTCGGGTGATGAACTCACGTACGACAGGACGGAAACGGATAGCCACCGGTGCGCCCGCCGTTTTTTTTCCGGCGGCAAAATGACTGACCAGCGCCTGCATTTTTTCATCCTGCTCCAGCGCAATACGGGAAAGGATCGTTGTTATATTTTTTCGTTTCATAAGTTCCCCTGGTGTCGGCTAATGCCATGATTTAACTTAAATCACTTTCCTTTGTAGCCGCTGTGATTACGTTACCTGGCAGCGCGGCGCGTGTATAACGGAGAAAATCGATCGTTCAGATAGAATACATGTATGTATCCAGTGTGAAACGCCGCGCACACCGGTGACAGCGGAAATTATTTTTCCGGCACTTAAGGTTTTCGCCGAAGGACCAGCACGGGCCAGTCCCTGCGGAAGTCCGTGCGCCAGCGCCATTGTCGGAAAAGTATTTCCAGCTGCATCAGTGCTCTCTTTGCTGGCGTGAAGGGGATGAGGTAAGTCCGGCTGTGGACGGTGAGTCCACTTTCATCGATGCAGGCCAGCACCCGGCGGGCGCGGAAGCCTGTCAGAAGGTGCGAGGAAATGATAACGGTGCGGTGTTTTTCCAGGGCCTGACAGGTTGACGCGTTTACACTCTGCCAGAACAGACAAACCCGCGCCGGCGTCAGGTCTGTGGTGGGCTGCCAAGGGGCAAGATGCACCCATGCCCGTTTGCGACGATGGCGGATCAGCGTCATCGCCGGCCTGAACTGCTGCTCTGCCCATGCGAGGGGGCGAAGAAAGAAAGGAAGACTGAACAGCAGCGCCCAGACCAGATAAAACCCGGTACGGGTGCTGTCGAGGGTAAAACTCAGGCTCATCGCGCCGGAAAGGGTCATCCAGAGCATAAAAAAGGAGAAAACAAATAATTGCTGCATGCGAAAACTCACGATACCGATGTAAACAGAGGCGTGCAGGAGAGCACCACGTTGTTACCACGGCACCCTGAAAATCTGAAACCACTTCTGAATATTTTCACAAGAAGGATTTCTGTCAGGGGCGGCTCAGGGTTTTCGGTTGCAATTATCAGGGGGGCTTTTAGCGTAGCGTCATTTTCAGCAGGCATATTCCGGCGGAGGTGATGGTGCGTGGACTTAACTGGTTAACAGGCAGAGGCAGACAGGAAAAACGGCCCGGAGAGAGGCCGTCGCCGGATGTCACACCGCCCCGGACTGTTGCTAATGATGGCTGGCGCCCTGCTCAGACGGGCAGATCACTGCTGCAGGCAGACGAACACCGCCGTCTTATCCGGGTGCTAACAGAAAACAGCCCGCTTTCACAGCAGGTCACGGAAGCCTGGTGGCTCAGGCCACTGGAGGAGATGGCGGGACGGGTGCAGGCATGCCCGGCAGCCTGGTCCGGTCCGTTCTCCGGGCCGGGAGGGTTTAATGAACTCAGTCTGAACGTGGCCACGCGCTCGGTGAGACTGGTACGCGGCATGATGTTGCCACAGGGTGCCACGCCAGAAGAGCAGGCAGAGCAGACGCCCGGCTGGGTCTGTGCAGCATACTGGGCGGGGCTGAGACCGCGTCTTGAGCAACTGTATCTTATGTCTGTACAGAAGGGGGCCAAAAAAGGGGAGCAGTTATTCAACATCAACCGGTTTACACCCAAAAAGAAAAGAATTACCCGGGCCAAAAACATGGATCACCTCCCTATGAGGGCCTTTTTCAGAAGACTGTCCAGAGAATGTCAGTGTGATATCAGCCCACACCGGTTCAGGCATACGATAGCCACAGACCTGATGAAACGCCCTGAGAGAAGCCTGAATGATGTCCAGATGCTGCTCGGTCATTCCAGCGTAGCGGTGACCCTGGAATATGTTGAAGCAAACATGAATAACCTGAGGCGCAACCTTGAAGCCGCGTATGCAGCTTAGGAGTAATCCTAAGTCAAATTTATAAAAGTTTGACATCTAAACGGGAAAAAAACGCGGGTTTTCCTTTACAGATCGTTGACAGAGCAGCGATGAGAAGGTAAATACCTGTAACTGAAATTGTTGGGATGTGAGAAATCCGGATGATGGTTGCAACATCATCCGGATTCTTAATCCCATAATCTTCAAGTGTAGAACGAATGCGACTCATCCTGCACGATGATGAAAAGGAATCTCTGTCTTGCCCGTTAAAGATCTCAACTCTTAACGAACAGGCTCTGAAGAGTGGTGCCCGAACCCGGAATCGAACCAGGGACACGGGGATTTTCAATCCCCTGCTCTACCGACTGAGCTATTCGGGCAACGGGGCGCATTA
>Ga0157366_1000345_pt1 | contig 21729 bp, 19 predicted proteins | sample AttbisABBM1_FD_113149 | JGI IMG/M metagenome (GOLD analysis project Ga0157366, IMG submission 113149) | Fungus gardens microbial communities from leaf cutter ant in Botucatu, State of São Paulo, Brazil - Atta bisphaerica ABBM1 | ecosystem: Host-associated > Fungi > Mycelium > Unclassified ...
CCCCTGCTCACCAGGCGGATCCACCGATAGCTGCGATTTGTCCTCTGATGAACGCTTTTTTGTTACAGTATGCGCTGGCAAATTTTTCGCGATGCACAAGGATCCGACATGTTGATGGTAATTTCCCCGGCCAAAACGCTGGATTATGAAAGCCCGCTGGCTACCCAGCGTTTTACCCAACCCGCGTTGCTGGAGGAGTCACAAAAACTGATCGCGATTGCACGTCAGCTTTCCCCAGCCCGTATCGGTTCACTGATGCAGATCAGCGACAAACTGGCCCGGCTGAATGCAGAGCGCTTCAATGACTGGCAAGCTGATTTCACCCCGGAGAATGCCCGCCAGGCGATTCTGGCGTTTAAAGGCGATGTTTACACAGGTTTGCAGGCAGAGACCTTTAGTGAAGATGATTTCGATTATGCTCAGCAACATCTGCGAATGCTTTCGGGTCTCTATGGCCTGTTGCGTCCACTGGATTTGATGATGCCATATCGGCTGGAGATGGGGATCAAACTGGAAAACCCGGCAGGTAAAGATCTCTACAGTTTCTGGGGTGATAAGCTCACTCATGCACTGAATGCGGCCCTGACAGCACAAGGCGATAATGTGCTGATTAACCTCGCCTCTGATGAATACTTTAAGTCGGTTAAACCGAAACAACTGAACGGTGAGATCATTAAGCCGGTATTTCTTGATGAGAAAAATGGCAAATTCAAAGTGATCAGTTTCTATGCCAAGAAAGCGCGTGGCCTGATGAGCCGCTATATCATCCAGCATCGTCTGACTCAGCCAGAGCAGTTGAAAGCCTTTGATGTGGATGGTTATTTCTTTGATGCCGAAGCCAGCAAAGGTAACGAGCTGGTGTTTAAACGGCGGGAAGCCATTTAATTCGCAGGGACAGCAGTTCAGGCGGTAAGAATATCACTACCGCTAATAAGCAGATAAGCAGATAAGCAGATAAGCAGATAAGCAGATAAGCAGGCTGCCAGCATAGTGCCAGCAGCCTGCTATCCTGCCATTATCTCTTCAGCAGGAATTCACGTAGTTCAGCAAACTCAGCAGACATATTGTGCGATAGCAGAGGTAACTCAGCGCGCTCTGCCAGCGCTTCTGGTAGTGGCAGTTTACGGTCGAGGATCTCTTCCACGCTCTCTTTAAACTTCGCCGGATGCGCAGTTCCCAGGAACAAACCAAACTCCCCATCCTGCAACTGATCACGCAGCAAACGATAAGCGATAGCCGCATGAGGCTCAGAGATGTACCCGAGATCCGCCAGCTCACGCATGGTGTCTTTGGTGGTTTCATCACTTACCGCACCGAACCCCAGATCCTGCAAACGCCAGGTTTTACGGCGGAAAATCTCTTCCACACGCGGCCAGTTGTTTGGCTGTGACACATCCATCGCGTTAGACAACGTGGCCACCGTCGCATTCGGTGTCCATTTTCCTTCGGACAGGAAGCGAGGCACGGTATCGTTGGCATTGGTCGCCGCGATAAAACGCTTCACAGGCAGCCCCAGAGATTTCGCCAGCAGACCTGCGGTCAGGTCGCCAAAGTTTCCACTTGGCACAGAAATTACCAGCTGATTGCGTTTTTCCTGTGGCAGTTGCGCCACTGCTTCAAAGTAGTAGCAAATCTGTGCCAACAGACGACTGATATTGATCGAGTTAGCCGAGTTCAGGCCAATCGCTTTCTTCAGGACTTCGTCATCAAACGCCTGTTTTACCAGCGCCTGGCAGGCATCAAAATCGCCATCAATAGCGATGGTCTGAATATTGCCACCCAGCGTACAGAACAGTTTTTCCTGCAGCGGGCTGATTTTTCCTTGCGGATAGAGGATCACCACACGCACATTTTCCATGCCGTAGAAGGCATGAGCAACAGCCGCACCGGTATCACCGGAGGTTGCGGTCAGAATGGTGATTTTTTCATCCAGGCCACTGACATAAGAGAGCATTTGCGCCATAAAACGGCCACCAAAGTCCTTAAAAGCCAGCGTTGGGCCGTGGAACAGTTCCAGTGACGCAATATCGTCCGTTACCTGAGCAACAGGTGCCGGGAAAGTAAAGGCGGTTTGCAGACGCGCCTGCAACTGCTCTGGTGCGATCTCATCACCAATAAAAGCCGACAAAATTTTGGCACTACGACTGACAAAATCCAGTTCCAGCAATGCATCAATGTCTGTCAGTTCGAATTCAGGTAATTCCAGTGGAAAGAACAGACCTTGCTGCGATCCCAATCCCTGCTTCACTGCCTGAGCGAAGCTCACCTGCTCATTGTGATCCTTAAGATTATACAGTTTCATGCGTTATCCCAGTTTACGTGCGCCTGCCGTATCTAAACGACAAATATGAACAAAACCTTCATCATTTTGCAGATAGTTCTGGCGGAGCCAGTCTGCCATCCGTTGTGCCGTATCTGACTGATTGCATAACGCAAACAGTGTTGGCCCTGAACCCGAAATACCACAAGCCAGTGCACCGATATCAGCCGCTGCCTTACGTGCTTCCGCAAATCCAGGAAGCAAGCGGGTACGATAAGGTTCAGCAATCACATCCTGCATCAGCTTCGCTGCCAGTGCTGGCTGCTGCGTATGGCAGGCGTGAATAAAACCACCAAGGTAGCGACCATGGCGAATGATATCTTCTTTACGATACTGCGCTGGCAGAATCGCGCGTGCTTCCGCAGTAGACACTTTAATGCCCGGATAGGCCATGACCCACAACCAGTCAGCAAAGCCAGGCACAGACTGGCTGATGATGCCATTCTCTTCCAGCATCAGTTGCATACCACCCAGGAAGCACGGCGCCACATTGTCGTAATGAACGCTGCCAGAGATACGTCCTTCCAGTTCGCCCATCAGTAGCAGTAATTCACTGTCATTCAGTGGCTTACCACAAAACTCATTCATGGCGACCAGACCCGCCACCACTGAACAGGCGCTGGAACCGAGCCCGGAGCCAATCGGCATATTTTTTTCCAGCGTCATCGCCACCGGTACACGTTTACCAATGGCTTCGCAGAAGCGATCCCAGCACTGGTAAACAATGTTCTCTTTTGGATCAGCAGGTAACTTGCTGACAAAGCGGCCTTCGTTATGCAGGCTGAATGTATCAGCCGCTTCCACACTCACGCAGTCGCCCAGTAAAGTGCCATCGACTGGCGATACCGCCGCGCCCAACACGTCGAAGCCCACGCTGACGTTACCAATTGAGGCAGGGGCATGAATTTTAACCATGTTTAAACTCCCAACTTCCACGACAATGTGCGTAACAGATCGGCAAATACGCCCGCCGCGGTCACATCATTACCGGCACCGTAACCACGCAGTACCAGCGGAATTGGCTGATAGTAGCGGCTGTAGAAAGCCAGCGCATTTTCGCCATTTTTCACTTTAAACAGAGGATCGTTCCCGTCTACGGCATCGATCTTCACTTTACAGGCTCCACCCTCTTCAATTACGCCGACAAAACGCAGGACTTTGCCGGCATCGCGAGCACTCGCTACTCTGGCAGCAAAAGCATCATCCAGTTCAGGCAGCCGAGCCATAAAGTGGTCAACATCAGCAATGGCGGTAAAGGCTTCCGGTAATACCGCTTCAATCTCAATATCACTCAGCTCCAGCTGATATCCAGCTTCACGGGCCAGGATCAATAGCTTACGCGCCACATCCATCCCGGAGAGATCATCGCGAGGATCTGGCTCAGTAAAGCCCATCTCACGCGCCATGGCGGTTGCGGCAGAAAGCGTGACACCTTCATCCAACTTACCAAAAATAAACGACAGTGAACCAGAAAGGATCCCGGAGAAACGGATCAGATCATCCCCTGCATTCAGCAAATTTTGCAGGTTTTCAATGACCGGTAAACCCGCGCCCACATTTGTATCGTACAGGAACTTACGTCGTGATTTTGCTGCGGCAGCGCGCATCTGCTGGTAGTAGTTATACGATGAAGTATTGGCCTTTTTGTTCGGCGTCACCACATGGAAGCCATCTGCCAGGAAATCCGCATACAGATCCGCAACCTGCTGGCTGGAGGTACAATCCACAATCACCGGGTTCAGCAAGTGGTACTCTTTTACCAGCCGCTTCAGGCGATCCAGATCAAACGGCTCTTTCGCCGCTGCCAGTTGTTCCTGCCAGTTATCCAGTGGAATGCCATGTACATTGGTCAGCAATGCGCGTGAATTGGCAATACCACAAACGCGTAAGTCGATGTGTTTGTTCTTCAGCCAGGCCTGCTGGCGGGACAACTGATCAATCAGTGCCCCACCCACGCCACCCACGCCGATAACAAACACTTCAATCACCTGATCAGTAGCAAACAGCATCTGGTGCACCACACGCACACCAGTAGTGGCATCATCATTATTCACTACCACCGAGATAGAACGTTCAGAAGAGCCCTGAGCGATAGCCACAATGTTGATATTGGCACGGGCCAGCGCAGAGAAGAACTTAGCAGAGATCCCGCGCAGGGTGCGCATTCCATCTCCTACTACCGAAATCACCGCCAGTTGTTCCATCACATCCAGTGGTTCCAGCAAACCATCTTTCAGTTCCAGATAGAACTCATCTTCCAGCACTTTGCGTGCACGTGGCAGATCGCTCTGCGGCACACAGAAGCTGATGCTGTATTCAGAAGAGGATTGGGTGATCAGAACAACAGAGATACCACTGCGGGACATGGTCGCAAAAACACGCGCAGCCATGCCGACCATGCCTTTCATTCCCGGGCCGGAAACGTTAAACATCGCCATATTGTTCAGGTTGGTGATCCCTTTCACCGGCATATCATCATCACTTTCACTCACACCAATCAGGGTGCCGGGTGCTTGTGGGTTCGCCGTATTTTTTATCAGGCAGGGGATCTGGAACTGGGCAATCGGGGCAATGGTACGGGGATGAAGAACTTTAGCGCCGAAGTAAGAAAGCTCCATCGCTTCCTGGTACGACATCGACTTCAGCAACCTTGCATCTGGCACCTGACGCGGATCACAGGTATAAACCCCATCAACATCAGTCCAGATTTCACAGCAATCAGCGCGCAAACACGCGGCCAGCACTGCCGCAGAGTAATCAGAACCATTACGTCCCAGTACCACCAATTCACCGCGTTCGTTACCTGCAGTAAATCCAGCCATCAATACCATATGACTTGCCGGGATCTGGCAGGCTGCAATACGGCGAGTGGATTCAGCGATATCGACGGTGGATTCCAGGTAGTGCCCCACTGCCAGCAAATTTTCGACCGGGTTAATCACGCTTACGCCGTAACCACGCGCCTGAAGTACAGCTTCCATAATGGCGATAGAGAGTTTTTCACCCCGGCAGATAATGGCAGCATTCACGCTATCCGGGCATTGTCCCAGCAGACTGATGCCATGCAGAACCTGTTTAAGTTGTACAAATTCCTGATCAACCACCGCTTTCAGACGATCAAAAGCAAAACCTGGCTGAGTATCTGCCAGCCCCTGCAGCAGTTCCGCAAAGATCCGTTCCGCATCACTAATATTCGCTACTGCATCCTGACCGCTGATGGTCTTTTCGATCATCGCGACCAGATGATTAGTAATTTTTGCTGGCGCAGACAATACGGTTGCAACCTGTCCCTGCTTTGCGTTGCTTTCCAAAATGTCAGCCACACGCAGAAACCTTTCCGCATTGGCTACCGAGGTTCCACCGAATTTCAGCACTCGCATATTCACACTCCCCTGAATTTTTCACGAAAAAAAAGCCCGCACTGGTAAGGTGCGGGCTTTTTCCTGATTTCCTCTGTATGCGTCAGCCCGCACCGTTACCTGTGGTAATGGTGGTGGTAATAATGATTGTGGTAATCAGGCTGTTTTTACGCATTTTAGAGTTATCGTCTGTCTGTCTGTAAATTTGTCCGCTTTCAGAAGTAAAGCAAATACCCGGTTAAGTCAATTTTTTTATCATCGACCCTTTGCAGCCTCTGTAATGTGGATGAATACGAATGCCGCCTGCTGCCGATCTGTTCTGTTACTCCTGCGAAAAACGGCAGTAAATCACGCTATGAATTCAAAATTATCCAGCGTTTTTATCTGTCAGTTTTTTTTTCAACATCGTGCAGTAAACGGTGCAACATGGCTGTATCACGTTGCTGCAATAACCCCAGCCGCTGATGTAACCAGTCCGCCAGTTTGGTGTCATCGGCAACATCCAGCTTTTGTAACAAGGTTTGTGTCCGCTGACGCAGCGCCGCAAGCTGGGGGACTTCCGCTGCAGGCTCAACAACCGCGCTTACCTGACGTAAAGTGGAAAGCTGATAACAGTAAACCATAACTGCCTGACCCAGATTCAGCGAGGGATAATCACCAGACATCGGAACCCCGGTTAACAGATCCACAAGGTCCAGTTCTTCATTAGTCAGCCCACTGTCCTCACGCCCAAACACCAGCGCTGCGCTACCAATCCACTGTTGTTTCTCTTCCAGCACCGTTTGTACTTGCTGCGGCGTGGCATAGTAACGGAACTTCGCCCGGCTACGGGCGGTGGTGGCGATACTGAAATCAATATCTGCCAGCGCATCTGCCAGCGTGTCCCAGTGACTGGCATTATCCAGAATATCCGTTGCACCATGCGCAACCCATCGGGCAGCCGGATCACGATGGGCTTCACTGCTGACAATACGTAACTCGCTAAATCCCATCGTTTTCATGGCACGAGCAGCAGCACCGACATTTTCAGGGCGGGCAGGAGAAACAAGAATAAGAGGGAAACGCATAACAGCCTTTACTATTAAAAAATCAGGGGCAGATACTTTGCCACGCTGGCAAAACAAATGACAGACGACAATATTTCACAAATGACTTATGGCTATATGCCAGTCCGTCAAACTGCAATAATCAGGCACTGTACTATCATTCTTTATCACAACGTCATAAAAAATGAATATCGACAAGATAAGATAATATTTATCAAACGGTTAACAATGAAAATAAAAACATGAAACGTTAGATTAACCTTCGCTTATTCATTGTCAGTTTCTAGTACCATTTGTGAGTTAAGCTGGCATTCTGGGAAGAGTTTTTCACAAAACTGTTAACGTGCTACACTTGATTTGATATAAGTCAACTAAGCGTTATTTTATTGCTTAATGGTTGTAGGCAATGCTGTTATGTTGTCGTTATTGTAGTTAAGCTGTGCGCCATCGTGGCACTGCCAGGACATTCAGAGGCTGTCCATTTGACTACGCTGACCATGTTGTTGACAGTAACTTTAGGTGTATCAAGAAAATTATTCTGTACTGCTGTTTTGCAACAGCCGTATGTCCTGTTTCAGTTTTGTTGGCAATTTAGGTAGCGAACACATGCAGACCCCGCACATACTTATCGTTGAAGACGAATTAGTCACTCGTAATACACTCAAAAGTATTTTTGAAGCCGAAGGCTACATGGTGTATGAAGCTACAGATGGTGCCGAAATGCATCAGATTATCACTGAATATGATGTGAACCTGGTGATTATGGACATTAATCTGCCTGGCAAAAATGGCTTGTTACTGGCACGTGAACTGCGCGAACAAGCGAATGTTGCTCTGATGTTCCTGACCGGGCGTGATAACGAAGTGGATAAAATCCTCGGCCTGGAAATCGGGGCTGATGACTACATCACAAAACCGTTTAACCCACGCGAATTAACCATTCGTGCACGTAACCTGCTGTCACGCACCATGAACCTGGCGGCTCTTAGCGAAGAACGTAAGTCAGTCGAGAGTTATCGCTTTAATGGTTGGGAACTGGATATCAACAGCCGTTCACTGATCAATCCGCAAGGCGAACCCTATAAACTGCCACGCAGTGAGTTCCGTGCCATGCTGCACTTCTGTGAAAATCCTGGGAAAATTCAAACCCGTGCAGATTTGCTGAAGAAAATGACCGGTCGCGAATTAAAACCTCATGACCGTACCGTGGATGTAACTATTCGCCGTATCCGTAAACATTTTGAATCAACGCCGGATACCCCTGAAATTATCGCGACTATTCATGGCGAAGGTTATCGTTTCTGTGGTGATCTGGAAGATTAATAAAAATCTGATTAGATCAACTAAATGGGCCGAACATATTCGGCCCATTTTCTTTCATCAACTTAAGACTAATCTTAAAATCACTGCGTTCCCCAGGGGATAATGGGTACAGCACTCAGCGCATTTTTAGGTGAGCCATCAACAACCTTATCGGAATAGCTCAAATAGATTAAAGCATTGCGTTTTTTGTCATAGAAACGAACAACCTGGAGCTTTTTAAATACCAGAGACGTGCGTTTACGGAAAACAACTTCACCTTCTGATTTACCGGCCGCAATTTTATCTGAGATCGTGACAGGACCAACCTGCTGGCAAGAGATAGCCGAATCTGATGTATCCTCTGCAAGCCCCAGCCCGCCTTTAATACCGCCCGTTTTAGCCCGACTCAAATAGCAGGTAATATTCTGCACATCCGGGTCATCAAATGCTTCAACAACGATTTTATGGTCCGGGCCAAACAATTTGAAAACTGTATCAACAGAGCCGATCTCCTCAGCGTGTAATGAGAACGGCACTAACGCAACTGAAGCGACTATTAACAAAATTTTAATTGTCATTACATTACCATTTCAAAGAAGATAGATAACACTGTAAGTCACGACGGGTGACATACATAATGCAAAACAGCCTACACAACGTATTATCAATTAACAATTGATGTGACATTTCCTTAAAACTATCACGCATACGTAACCTTGACATTTAATGTTATTATCCACCAGTTTTGTTGTTTGTGGTAACGCAAAACTGAGTAGAGTGAGGACGATTTATGGACCAAGCTGGTATCATTCGAGATTTGCTTGTCTGGCTGGAGAGCCATCTTGATCAACCGCTATCGTTAGATAACGTTGCAGCAAAAGCAGGTTATTCAAAATGGCATCTGCAAAGAATGTTTAAAGACGTCACGGAGCATGCCATTGGTGCTTATATTCGTGCCCGGCGTTTGTCGAAAGCAGCGGTCGCACTGAGGTTGACCAGCCGCCCAATCCTCGACATTGCTTTGCAGTATCGTTTTGATTCTCAGCAAACTTTTACCCGAGCATTCAAAAAACAATTTAACCAAACTCCAGCCTGGTATCGGCGATCATCTGACTGGAATGCAACAGGTCTGCGTCCTCCAATCCGTCTTGGGGAGTTCACACTCCCGGAACCCACCTGGGTTACCATGCCTGAAACTGTGTTAGTTGGCCAAACGCAGAGCTATACCTGCACACTGGAACAAATTTCCCATTTTCGTGGCGAGATGCGCATGCATTTCTGGCAGCAGTTCCTGACGGATACCGATACCGTTCCTCCTGTGCTCTATGGCCTGCATCAGTCACGTCCAGGTACGGATAAAGACGATGAGCAGGAGATCCTTTATACCACTGCGGTCATACCTGACCAGATATCGAGTGCGCTCCGTTCGGCACAAGAAGTAATACTGGAAGGGGGCGATTATGTACAGTTTACCTATGAAGGGCCCGTCAGTGGCCTGCAGGATTTTGTCCTGCTTATTTACGGTACCTGTATACCGACGCTGCGTCTGACGCGCCGTCATGGTCAGGATATTGAACGTTTCTACACGCATGGCGGCAAGAAACATCCTGAACCACCAACAGAAATCCATTGCGAATATCTGGTCCCTATCCGGCAGATCCCCGAATAATTCTCAGTAAAAAACGAAAGGCCGGGATAACCGGCCCTTCTGATTTAACGCTGTAATTCATCCAGTGCGGGCTGATCAAGATGCGTAATGTCACCCGCGGTTTCCACTACCCAGCCTGATGCCAGCCACGGACTTTCCTGATATTCAATACGTGAAATGGAACAGTTGCGCAGCCGCAGACGGCGTTCCGCACTGGCGGGCAGGCCCAGAATCGTGCTTAACAAAACGCCCAGCGCCATCCCGTGACTCACCAGCAAAGGACGGCTTCCGGCAGGTAATGCCAGGCAGGCATTCAGCGCCTGGTGCATGCGTTCAGCCATCTCCCCCATCGATTCTCCCTGGGGAATACGACCATCCACAGTGCCATCGACCAGCGACTTACGCCAGCGCTCTTCCTCCGGGCTAAGGGAATCCAGCTCACGCTGTTCCAGTACACCCATATTTAATTCACGCAAGCGCGGATCCGTCGTCACATCACAGCCACATGCATCGGCAATAATCTCGGCGGTACGTCGGGTACGGCCCAGATCGCTGGCGATAACGTGGGTAATACCGAGGTCTTTCACTCGTTCTCCCACCTGGTGTGCCTGTAATTCTCCTTTTTCAGTCAGCGCACTGTCTGACTGACCCTGAATACGACGAGCAGCATTCCACTGCGTTTCTCCGTGACGAACAAGATAGACCTGTAACATACGATTTTCCGTTATACTGCGATTATTTGCGTAGAGAGTTCAAACAATTATGTACCATGTTGTCGCTGCTACCCGCAATCCCGCTAAAATTAACGCTATTACTCTGGCCTTCAGCGATATCTTCGGAGAAGGATCCTGCCACATTGAGGGTATCGAGGTCGATAGTGGAGTGGCTGCTCAGCCCTTAACCAATACAGAAACGAGAACTGGCGCACGCCAGCGAGTGATGAATGCCAGGGCTGTCAGATCAGAAGCCGATTTCTGGGTGGCCATTGAAGCCGGGATCGAAGATGACACGGCCTTTGCCTGGATGGTGATTGAAAACCAGACGCTGCGTGGTGAATCACGTTCAGCCAGTTTTACCTTGCCTGCTGCCGTACTGAAAGGGATCCACGAAGGACGCGAATTGGGTGAAGAGATGGCTCGCCTGACCGGTGTCGAGAACATCAAACATAAAGGCGGAGCCATTGGGGTTTTCACCGCAGGGCATCTGACCCGTACCAGTGTTTATCATCAGGCACTGATCCTCGCCCTCTGTCCGTTTCATAACGACATTTACCAACAGCCCGTGTGACTGCTCCCCACCCAGTTGGGCGAGGGTTTACGGCAGATTTTGCTAAATCCGTTCAGGGCCGTTCAACAGTTGTTCTTCCAGCCAGCGCTTAAGTGCTGGCGGTGCACTCTTCAGACTGTTAGAACCCCGGGTAATGGTGGCGATCCCGGTTCCCAGTTCGTTTTTCAGCTCACGCTGGCTCATCTCACCACGCATCAGTTCTTCCACAATGCGCAACCGGGTCCCCAGCGCTTCACGCTCGTCCGGCGTCATCATCAGCTGTAACAGCGGCAGATGCAGTTCATTTTGATAAGCACGCTGCATCAATGCCACAAAGCGCAACCAGTCTTCATCCGTGGGCTCAACGGTTACAGGAACAGGAGAATCATTGGTCATGACAGGCCACCATACTATTTAACTAGTACAAGAGTGTAGCACCATCCTCAACATACTTGAAGCCGCAACAGTCTCAACGGTTGCGGCTACCCACCCCATCAGTTTAATAACGTTGCTGCCATTCACTGTCAGTAAACAGTTTGTCCGACTGATTAAGGAAATAGCGGTAGTACGCATCATAAGCCAGGACGTTTTTCACATAACCACGTGTTTCAGAAAATGGGATGGTTTCAATAAAGGCCACCACATCTAAACGTCCAGCACTATTTCCCTGCCAGGTTCGTACACGCCCGGGTCCGGCATTGTATGCCGCAGAGGCAAAAATACGATTCAGGCCAAACTGCTGATAAACCGCTTCCAGATATTGTGTGCCGATCTGGATATTGGTTTCCGGATCCAGCAACTGACTGCTATTGCTGTAACCTGCAATGCCAAACTTCGTTACCGTATGCTGCGCAGTCGCGGGCATTAACTGCATTAACCCGGATGCACCAACCGGAGAACGGGCTTTCGGATTCCATGCGCTTTCCTGGCGGGCAATCGCCATCGCATAACTTGGTGGGATACTTTTACCACTCACGTAACGTTCAAACTGCGTCTGCCAGGCCAGTGGGAAGCGTTCCGCCAGACTGTCCCACAGCTTACCGGTAATCGTGGCCTGTACACTAAGATCCCACCAGTTTTGCTTCAGGGCATAACTGGCTAGCATATGCTGCTGGCTGGTCGTCCGGCTGGAGATCAACGAACGCCATTCGCTGCGCGCCAGATTGTCCATACCCCAATACATCAGCTCCCGTACCCGGGCAATTTCCGGCCCCGTCGTCAGTGCAGCATCCACCGCTGGAGCCTTATCGATTTGCAATGAATACGCCACACCCAGTCGCTGAGCAGCAACCATGGCATAGAAACCACGCTCCTGCATTAGCTTACGCAGGATCCCTTCAGCTTCATCTTTACGTCCACGCTCCAGCAACAAATCGGCCTGCCAGTACTGCCATTCATCTTTTTCTTTCGCTTCCAGTGGCAGACGGGCAATCCAGGTATTCAGCCCCCGGCGATCATTATTGCCCAGCGCCATACGTACACGCCGTTCAATCAGCGATGTTGATTCACTGCGCATGACCACATCATCACGCCAGCGCTCCTGGTCACTGGTGGTATCATTCCCCATCAACTGCCAGGCAACGACTTCCTTCAATTCCTGGGTTTGCTGTTCATCCAGCTTTTGCGCCTGTGCCAGTGAAGGGATCATCTGGCGTGCCTGTTCCACATTGGCACGGGCCACTCTGGAAAACGTAATGATGGTTGCCCGGCGCGTAAAATCTGTGGGTCCCACAGAGGCAGCAAAGGTCTGTAAGGTCAGCGGATCGTTTTGCAGGGTCATAACCGCGCTGGCGATGGTCTGATAGTCATCCGGTAGCTGTTTTGCCAGATAGTTAACCAGGCTACTGTTACCCGCTTTCATCGCCAGACGAATGCGCTCCAGGGTCGTAATCGGGTTCTGTTCGCCCGCCTGCTGCCAGACAGTAAAAAGTTTGTCGCAAGCGGCTGGCAGAGAAGTCCCGGTCAGCCAAATAGTTTTTGCTCCCTGCCAGGCAACCTGCTGCTCCCCAGTTGCCCATTTGGCGTAATACCAGTTACAACGTGCAGCAACAGGCTTCGGCGGCTGGGGACTGAACACCAGTAACCCGCGCCAGTCTTCACGACGAGCCAGCTCATTAACAAAACGTGCTGGCAGGGAACGTGCTGGCGGCAATGTGGGGTAACGCTGAATAAAAGCATTGATCGCCAGCCCGGTCTGCATATTGAAATCCTGTGTTAGCTGGCGGTACTCCAGGTAAGGATAAAGCGGGTAGTCCTGCAAACCCGGCATCAGCTGCGCCACCGTATCCATCTGGTTGTTATCCCAGGCCTGTTTAATTTGTAAATATCGATCACGTTGTGCATCCAGCGAATCTGCCTGCACACTCCCTGCCATCATTACTAAACAGGACGCAACTGCCCACCCTTTCCACTTGTCCGCCATGACTTTCCCCATATTAGCCTGTGATTCCTGAAGCCCTTAAATCGCTCCCTTCATGCTAACCAGGTACAGCCACTTGCGCCATGTGGTGAACAAATATTTACCGAATATCTGCCACACTTCGCTTTTCCGCCTGTTCTGCATACCCGCCATCCTGGTTGTCTGCTCACAAGTGATGTTTGCGGCGCTATCCTATTGAAGGTACACTCCAAATTGCCTCAAATGGCTGGGTAATTGTTTGCCCCAACCGTCATTTGCCACATTGGAAGAACCATCATGGAAACCCGGCGCGATGAGCGTATAAATAAGCTGGCTCAGGCGCTGAAGCGTACTGATAAAATTCATCTGAAAGAAGCGGCCCAGTTGCTGGGGGTGTCTGAGATGACGATCCGTCGCGATCTGAATGAAGGTCACAGTGCCGTGGTTCTGCTTGGTGGCTATATTGTTGCGGATCCAATACGTAACCAGAGCCACTATTTTGTTTCCGATCAGATAAGCCAGCACGTTGAGCAAAAAAGAGTGCTTGGCCTGCGGGCAGCTGCACTGGTGAATGCGGGCGAGACGATCTATTTTGACTGTGGCACCACAATCCCGTGGATTATCGATGCCATTGATAATGAATTGCCTTTCACTGCGGTCTGTTGCGCGGTAAACACCTTCCTTGCGCTGAAAGAAAAACCTGCTTGTCGGGTGATCTTGTGTGGAGGCGAATTTCACCCGGATAACGCCATGTTTACCCCATTGGGGCAACTGTCGGTAATGGATAATTTATGCCCGGATAAAGCGTTTATCTCTGCGGCAGGCGTGGATATACAGCAGGGCGCAAGCTGTTATAACCTGAATGAGCTGCCAGTAAAACTGCTGGCACTACAACGAGCGCGGCAGAGGTTACTGGTCGCAGATAGCAGCAAATTCGGTAAAGTACTGCCAGCCCGTATCGCCGATCTCAGTGCGTTTGATGGGCTGATCAGTGATGCCCCTCCGGCACAAAACCCCGGTATCCCAGTGATCTGCCCATAACGCCACCGTGTTTCCCTTTCACTGCATCCATTCAGATCCCGTAACCTGGGAATCCGCTGCGGGATGGCTGTGATTACGCAGGGAAAACGGCTAAACTCCGTGGTTTGAAGGGGCAACTATTCGCCCCGTTAATCATCCAGACCATAAGAGGCTCAATCCACGTGGCTCAATTCGTCTATAGCATGCATCGTGTCGGCAAAGTCGTGCCGCCGAAGCGTCATATTTTAAAGAATATCTCCCTCAGCTTCTTCCCCGGTGCAAAAATCGGTGTGCTGGGCCTGAACGGTGCCGGTAAATCTACTCTGCTGCGTATCATGGCCGGTATCGATAAAGACATCGAAGGCGAGGCGCGCCCACAACCTGGTATCAAAATTGGTTACCTGCCGCAGGAACCCCAACTGAATCTGGAGCACACCGTTCGTGAATCAGTGGAAGAAGCGTTGTCAGAAGTGGTGGGAGCACTGAAGCGTCTGGATGAAGTGTATGCACTGTACGCCGAAGAAGATGCTGATTTCGATAAGCTGGCTGCTGAGCAGGGACGTCTGGAAGAGATTATCCAGGCTCATGATGGTCACAACCTGAATACACAGCTGGAACGTGCTGCCGATGCGCTGCGCCTGCCAGACTGGGATGCCAAAGTGGCAAATTTGTCCGGTGGTGAACGTCGCCGTGTTGCGCTGTGCCGTCTGCTGCTGGAAAAACCTGATATGCTGCTGCTGGACGAACCTACCAACCACCTGGATGCAGAATCTGTTGCCTGGCTGGAGCGCTTCCTGCACGACTTTGAAGGCACTGTTGTGGCGATCACCCACGACCGTTACTTCCTGGATAATGTCGCAGGCTGGATCCTGGAGCTGGACCGTGGCGAAGGTATTCCATGGGAAGGTAACTACTCTTCCTGGCTGGAGCAGAAAGATGCACGTCTGGCCCAGGAAGCGTCTACTGAAGCGGCTCGTCGTAAATCGATTGAGAAAGAGCTGGAGTGGGTGCGTCAGGGTACAAAAGGTCGTCAGTCCAAAGGTAAGGCCCGTCTGGCACGCTTTGAAGAGCTGAATAACACCGAATACCAGAAACGTAACGAAACCAACGAACTGTTTATTCCACCAGGAGCACGTCTGGGCGATAAAGTGCTGGAAGTCAGCAATCTGCGTAAGTCTTATGGCGATCGCGTACTGATTGATGATCTGAGCTTTGCCGTCCCGAAAGGGGCAATCGTTGGGATCATCGGTCCAAACGGCGCGGGTAAATCCACGCTGTTCCGTATGATGTCTGGTCAGGAGCAACCGGATTCCGGCAGCATTGTGCTGGGTGATACGGTGAAACTGGCGTCTGTTGATCAGTTCCGTGACAGCATGGATAACAGCAAAACCGTCTGGGAAGAAGTGTCTGGCGGTCAGGACATCATGCGTATCGGCAACGTTGAGATGCCAAGCCGTGCATATGTTGGTCGCTTTAACTTTAAAGGGGTTGACCAGGGTAAACGCGTTGGCGAGTTGTCTGGTGGTGAGCGTGGTCGTCTGCATCTTGCCAAGCTGTTACAGGTTGGCGGCAACATGTTGCTGCTCGATGAACCGACCAACGACCTGGATATCGAAACCCTGCGCGCACTGGAAAACGCCCTGCTGGAATTCCCTGGCTGTGCCATGGTGATCTCGCATGACCGCTGGTTCCTGGACCGTATCGCGACGCATATTCTGGATTACCAGGATGAAGGTAAGATCGAGTTCTTCGAAGGTAACTTCACCGAATACGAAGAGTATAAGAAACGCACGCTGGGCGCTGAAGCGCTGGAGCCAAAGCGTATCAAGTACAAACGTATGACTAAGTAAGCCTGACCATTGTACAGGTGACCCCGGTTAACGGGTTAACGATTTCAGGTGTCGCCTGTAATAACAAAGTTATCGCGGCAAAGGCCTGCCCGCCGTTCGGGGTAGCCTCTGCCACTTTTTGGTATTCCTGTTCTTTTCCTCTTTTGTCAGCGTATGTTCTGTGGAATATCTTTGGCGACACTTTTGCTTTTTTTGCAGCTTCAGACATAAAATTCACGAAATATAGCTGATTGCATGGCAAATTCAATAAAGCAGGCCAGTGCTGGCGTGTTCAGCTTACGCCCAGGATAAACCAGCCAGAGTTCATTACCTTCCACTTCCCATTCAGGTAATACCTGCGCCAGCTTCCCACTGACCGTCATCTCTTCAGTAAGGAAACGCGGCAACAGCGTGATCCCACCATGGTTCAGTGCGCACTCTCTGGCGTAGATCAGGTTGTCGGTCATATGTGTGGGAGGCAACAACCAGCGATAATAGTCATCTCCCTTTTTCAATCCCCATTCCGTCCAGGCGTGATGGGCAATACAACGATGCTCAGCAAGTTGTACCGGGTGTTCCAGGGGTTTATGTCGGGCAAGGTAATCCGGCGATGCCACCAGCAATCGTTCGCAGTAACCAATTCGGCGGCCTATCAGTGAGGAATCCTGTGGCTGCCCGGTACGCAGCGCGATATCAAAACCGTCCTGTACCAGATCACGAATATCATCAGAGACCAGCACTTCCAGTGTGACATCCGGGTAAGTCTGCTGAAACGCGGTATTTAATCGCGCCAGTAATGTTGCTCCCAGTCCGGCAGGAGAGGTAATACGCAGGCGGCCACTGGGATTATCACGCAAGCGCTCAATTACCTGCCCTGCCCGCTCACTCGCTTGTAGCATCTCCTGGCAATGAACCAGGTAGCGTTCACCCGCAAAAGTCAGATTAAGCTGGCGGGTGGTCCGGTTAAGTAATCGCAACCCCAGCGCCTTTTCCAGTTGGCTGATGCGCTGGCTGACGCTGGATTTTGGCAACCCGGCACGTTTTGCGGCAGCAGTAAAACTGCCACATTCACTCACCAGCGCAAACAGCGCCATATCCTGCAATTGTCGGAACATGATTGTTCACCTGAAAAGAACACTGAGTACGTTATTGTCCATCTTATCATCGGCACACTGAACTTCTACACTGGTGCTCACTAACTCAGGAGAACCTTATGACTATTAAAGCGATTGCCATTAATCCGGAAAACCCACAGCAGTTTATTGAAATTCAGCAGCCACAGCCTGTACCAGGGGAATATGACCTGCTGGTTGAGGTAAAAGCCGTTTCAGTAAACCCGGTTGATACCAAAGTCCATAAAGGCGCACAGAAGAGTGGTTTGCAGCAGCCGCGTATTCTCGGCTGGGATGCCAGCGGCATTGTGCTGGCAGTGGGTAGCAAAGTGACTAATTTTACGGTGGGTGATGAAGTTTACTACGCCGGAGATATTACCCGCCCAGGCAGCAATGCCACACAGCAACTGGTGGACGCACGAATTACCGGCCATAAACCACGTACACTGAACTGGGCGCAAGCTGCTGCGATCCCACTAACCGCGCTGACGGCCTGGGAAGGATTGTTTGATCGTTTACAGATTGATCGGGCAACCGAAGGAAAAACCCTGCTGATCGTTGGCGGAGCTGGCGGTGTGGGATCACTGGCGATCCCATTTGCCAAACTGCACAGCAAAGTTCGGGTGATCGCCACGGCTTCACGCCCGGACTCTGCGCAATGGTGTAAAGATCGTGGTGCAGACCTGGTGATTGATTATCAGGATATGGCCGCAGAGCTGGCGAAATACGATATTAAAACCGTGGATTATATCTTCTGTCTGAACGATACCGATGGTCACTGGGCAACAATGACTCAGTTGATTGTACCGCAGGGACAGATCTGTACGATCGTAGAAAATGCTCATCCGCTGAATATGGAACAGATGAAAATGAAAAGTGCCAGCCTGCACTTTGAATTTATGTATACCCGCAGCATGTTCACCACTGATGATATTGCCTGCCAGGGTAAGATCCTTAACACCACGGCAAAACTGCTGGATGAAGGCAAAATCACTACCACACTGAATAAAACGCTGAACGGGCTGAGTGTGGAAACACTGGAGCAGGCGCATAGCCTGGTGCTGGAAGGCCATATGCGTGGCAAAGTAGTGATTGAGTACTAAGATTCAGGCTGGATTGGCGGGTATCGTCTGAATACAGGCAGGTGATATCAGTAAACAGCATAGAAAGCCTTAGTCCGCTATTTTTGCGGGCTAAGGCCCTTAACACTTCGCTGATCGACTGAAACGATCAACAAGAATGACCTGATCGGAACCTGATTATCAGGCTCCCAGCATCTCCTTCACCAGATCCACGCAACGCAGGAAACGCTCTTCATAGTTATCCTGCTCCACATGTACATAGCTGATATTGTTCTTTTCCAGCATTGATACCAGCAGTTGCTGAAACTCTTTGCGATCCACCGAGCTGCCAAGGCTGCGCAGACCATCGGCCACCCAGGGTACGTTGTTTTCCACCAGGATCACCAGATCAAAACGGTATTCATCGATCAGCGCCTGTACAAAGGGATGTTCCCGTCCTTCGTATTTCTTACAGAATGCCTGAGTGGTCACAAAGTCAGTATCGATAAAGGCGACTTTATTGGCATATTTCACAGCAAAATCAATATACTGAGCCTGTCCTAACGCGATTTTGTCATAGTCAGAATACTGCAAGGCCATCTCATCACCGCCCAGATGCGAGAAAACATAATCGCGGCCAAATTCCCAGGCACTGGTGGTATTAAAGATATTCGCCAGCTTGTTAACCAGCGTTGACTTGCCGCTCGATTCCCCCCCAAGGATCGCCACTGTACGCACAAAGAAGGGCTTCACTTCGGTAGGAATATATTCCCAGTAACGGAATGGATCCTGACGGATCTGTCCACCGCTGATATTCATAAATGATCGCTGCGGATCGATCACAACAGCATCAACACCAAGGTGGGCCTTAAACTGCGGAGCATCGGCTTCTTCACTGGTATAGATCCGATCCGGCATAATCCCCCGTTCATCCATAAAGGCGCGAACACCCTGGCTCCAGACATCCCATCCGTGTGGATACGGCTCCATCCCCTCTTCATTAAAGGCGTGGATGCGGATATTTTTCTGATATTTAAAGGTCTGTAGCAGCCAGCGCAGGCGGTCACTGATGGTCGGTTGCTGTGACATGGCGCTGTCTTCAAACAGCTGCCGATCACGAGGCTCGTCATAACCCATGATGATATGGAGTTCATCAACCTGGCTACAAGCGCGCTGGATCAGGTAAATATGACCGGTATGCAGGGGATAAAACTTACCGAATACCACACCAATGCTTTTTTCACGCCGTGGAAATTCCAGACCCAGAAAACGGTGTAATGCCTCCAGCTTTTGCGCACTGGGGCTTTTAATTTTTGCATTCAGTAACTGGCTCAGGTAACCCTTAGTCATATCACTGGCGTCAGCCACCTGTTGTAAGGTACAGCCCTGCTGACGGATTGCGGTTTTCAGATAATCAAATGACGACACAAAATGCCTCCTGCGTGGTCAGCGGGCCACAACTGGCCCACACAATATCTCATTATAGGTCGTCAAGAATTGCCAGCGCATCCGCCAGTTTCTTCACTCCGTAAACTTTCATGTTGTCCGGTATTTTTTTCGGGACATTCGCAGCGGGAACAATCGCCCGCCGGAAACCATGTTTGGCAGCCTCAGAGATACGCTCCTGGCCACTTGGTACAGGGCGGATTTCACCCGCCAGCCCCACTTCCCCAAACACCACCAGATCCTGAGGCAACGGACGATCACGCAGACTGGACACCATAGAGAGCATCAATGCCAAATCTGCACTGGTTTCCGTCACTTTTACGCCACCCACCACGTTGACAAAGACGTCCTGATCCGCCATTTGCAGACCACCATGGCGATGCAGCACAGCCAGCAGGATCGCCAGTCGGTTTTGTTCCAGCCCCACTGCCACACGACGTGGGTTCCCCATCATCGAGTGATCCACCAGCGCCTGGATCTCAACCAGCAGCGGGCGAGTACCTTCCCACAGCACCATTACTGAGCTACCGGAGGTCACTTCGTCGCCACGACTAAGGAAAATGGCAGAAGGATTACTGACTTCCCGCAATCCCTGCTCGGTCATAGCAAACACGCCCAGCTCATTCACCGCACCAAAGCGGTTTTTATGGCTGCGTAATGTGCGGAAGCGGGAATCAGCATCGCCATCCAGCAGCACGGAGCAGTCAATACAGTGCTCCAGCACTTTCGGGCCAGCCAGCGAACCGTCCTTCGTCACGTGGCCAACCATAATGATCGCCACGCCACGGGTTTTCGCAAAGCGTGTCAGATACGCTGCGGTTTCCCGCACCTGTGCGACACTCCCCGGTGACGACTGGATATCAGCCATATGCATCACCTGGATCGAGTCGATCACCATCAGCTTTGGTTGTTCCTGTTCAGCAATCAGGCAGATCTGCTCAATGCTGGTTTCCGATAACATATTCAGGTTATCGGCAGGCAGGCCCAGGCGGTGCGCACGCATCGCCACCTGCTGTAACGACTCTTCACCGGTCACGTACAGGGTTTTCATCCCTTCAGCAAGCCTGCACAATGTTTGCAGCAGCAAGGTACTCTTACCCGCCCCCGGGTTACCACCAATCAGAATCGCACTGCCTGGCACCACACCGCCGCCCAGTACGCGGTCAAACTCTTTGAAACCGGTGGTAAAGCGGGGCAGCGCTTCCAGGCTGATTTCCGACAGCTTCTGCACACGGCTAACCCCGGCACTGCCCGCATAGCCGGAACGCTCATTACGGGCCGCAGCCGGTGACGATGCCAGCCGAACTTCGGTGATGGTATTCCAGGCATGGCAGGCACTGCATTGCCCCTGCCAGCGGGGATAGTCTGCGCCACATTCATTACAAACAAAGGCGCGTTTTACCGCTTTAGCCAAATCTTCCCCTTAACGCTCTTCGTGAATCAGGCTGCCACTAAGAATGCAAAACACACCCATCAGATCAGCATGTCGAATGCTCACCGCAGCCTGTTCGTTAACTTTCGGCTTGGCATGATAAGCAATACCCAGCGCAGATGCTTTGATCATCGGCAGGTCATTGGCACCATCACCCACCGCGACCGTTTGTTCTGGTGAAATATCAAAACGTTCTGCCAGTTTCTTCAGCGTGCTGGCTTTATATTTTGCATCGACGATATCACCCAATACTTCACCAGTCAGTTTACCGTCGCGGATCTCCAGCACATTGGCTGCAACCGCTGATAAATGCAGAGTGTCACGCAAATATTCTGCAAAGTAGGTGAAACCACCAGAAGCAATCGCCACCTGCCAGCCCAGCGCCTGTAACTTATGCACCAGCGAACTTAACCCCGACATTAAAGGTAAGGTGTCACGTACCTGTTTCAGGATATTCGCATCGGCCCCTTTCAGGGTGGCAACGCGCTGA
>Ga0157366_1000346_pt1 | contig 21700 bp, 17 predicted proteins | sample AttbisABBM1_FD_113149 | JGI IMG/M metagenome (GOLD analysis project Ga0157366, IMG submission 113149) | Fungus gardens microbial communities from leaf cutter ant in Botucatu, State of São Paulo, Brazil - Atta bisphaerica ABBM1 | ecosystem: Host-associated > Fungi > Mycelium > Unclassified ...
AACGCCCCAGATATCCTTGACCGACACCTTCGCCAGCAGTTTTTGCTGGCGCACCGGATCGGACAGATCGACCACACCGTTGGTGTAGCCCGCCCATTTTTTGGCCGCAAAATTCGCCAGCTTTGCTATGTAACACTGCTGTTCTACACTCAATCAAAAATCCAGTTACATCAGTACATCTGCCAAATGCTGCCAGCATTAGAGGAGAGGTATATATGTTTCGCTTACGTCGTGGTAGCGGTGATTTTCTCTTTCATGTAACAGATTCTCAGGGGTTACCACATTTACCGTTAACGGTTTATGCGTGCCGAGCCGACAGGTACCATTCATCAGCTACAGTTAAGGCTTATCTCAGGCATCTTCTGGCATTTTTTTCATGGGCTGGGGAGAATGAAACAGTGAAACTCCAGCATTGGGATTTGCTGGGTAACAGCATTCAGGTTCGTGCTGTACTCGAACATTTCCTGACAACCCAACTGCACTGTACCCTTTTTTTCGCACGCGATCTCTCAGGAGGAGATATTCGCAAGGTGCAGGTTACTTGGGGAAAAGCCCACCGGATAAATCATCTGTTAGCTGCTCTGCGATCTTTTTATCAGTTACTCATCTCGATGCAACTGTATCACCATCTTCACCCTCTTGATTTACCCCAAGCCCAACATATGATTGCCGAAATCCGGCAGCAGCATCTTGATGACTTTGTGAGAATAAATCAGCGACCGCCGATGCCATCAGACAGTGGCATTGACCATTGGCGTCCTCTCAGACTGACTTCTTCGTATTACAGAATTAAAGACAATCAATGGATTCCTGAGTATCTGGACGATCCAGAACTCATGGGGCATGTACTGGCCTCAGGCGAACAGGGCGGCTGGAACCTACAGGATATAGCTCTCGTGAGAATACTTTTCGATACGGGCTGCAGAATACACGAAGCCTGCGCGCTGACTATGCATGACTGGAAGGTCAGTGGTTTTCGCAACATGTTCATGTCACTGAGTAAAGGCAGTCGTGGGAAGCGGGTCAAGAATATTATTATCACGGATAAAACGCTGAAGGTGCTGCTGCGATATATCAGACATGACAGGCCTGAACTGCTGCCATATCTCAACGGGCGCACCGCTTTGCCTCCCGAAAATGTTCACCTACTCCCCCTTTTCTGTACTAAAAGAGGCCATCCACTGACACCGGACAACTTTAGGCGTTACCGGTGGACGCCTGTGCTGGCGGCTGCCGGGCTAAGGATACGCACTCATCAGGTTCGACACTGGTTTGTCACAATGGCACTGAACGAGATCCACAGTAGCGCCGTCTCAGAGGCTGATCTCCTGCAGAAACGCAACGCCCTGCAGGCATTAATGGGATGGAGATCCGATATGTTGCCAGCCTATGACCAAGCTCGACAGCGCCATGATTTACCTTTGCTGGCGAGTGCAATACACACGTACATCGAAGACAAGCAGTTGGAGGCTCAAGCTGCTTGTGATGTGCCTGATGACAAGGAAAGTCAGGGCTCGCTGATGCTGAAAGAAATGTTGGAGGGGAAACTATGAGTGTTGATACTCGACCTGTTGCACGCCACCGTCATACATTATTTTTTGAACTTACTCAGCGCGAAGAACGGGGAGACTGGTTCAGGATTGAAGATTTACCGGGCACCCGCACCGGACGGCCTGCACTGAAAAGATCGTTGATGCCTTACATTGATAATGTTATGGCTCAGCTGCTGGGTACCACACCCATGTCTCATCAGATGTTCCTCACATGGGAGCGGCAGTATCTGACATTTGACTTTTTCATCCGAAGCAGCAGATATGCACTGGAGGTTAAATACCGGTACATTATTTATTGTATTGAGGATGGACTTAGAAATGACAATGAAGAGTATGTATTAAAAATAAGACAGCAGTGTTGCGCTACAGATGAAGATATTTTCAGCTTTGTTGAAAAAATTAAGGTAAAGGAGCCTGTTACCGAACCTGCTTCATTCTCTACTTCCATTTTGCGCCTGTCTCCGAATGAACGTAAAAATGTCATTTATAAATTATACGAATTTTATAAGAAAAAGGCCGAACCATTTAAAACCTCAGAAATGTCAGTTCAATCCGGCATAGACTTACATATAATATCCAGATATGGGCGCTATTACGTTAGCGAACTGGCTGATCTTCTTCTTTACGAAAATGTTTCTAATGATTTGGCTTACTTTGAATGGAACAGAACGGTAACGACTTTCAGATACTCACTGCAAAATACAGCAAGAGCAAAAGAAATCAGTGAGAAAAAAGTGACTCTTGCCATTGATTATTTAAGCCGAAATAAGCGTGAGATGACATATTCAGAAATAACCACATTGGTCTGCCTTGATCATCGACTAGTTAAAAGAGTGGTGGCTCAATGGGAGAAACGCACGGAGACTAAATTGGTGAAAAAAGATGCATGGAAGACAATCTCTCTGGATGAGCTAATCGCCACACTCGACCCGGTTCTTCATACAATACCGCTCACGTTTCTGGACTCGCCTACAACAGGCAAACCAATGACCAATGCACAGATACGTATGATTTACGAGATTAAGCAACAGGGACTGAGAAACATGGCATTTTTTATCATGGCGACCTGTTACAGTAACAGAAGAAATGACATTACTTTTTTTTATTACATGCCCCGGTTTCTTAACGCAACTGGCTCGGATGACATAGACCAGTTTGACTGTGAGAACTTTTTCAAGGCATATCATCAAGGTGATCTTATCCCTGAAGACAACATAGGACAGCGGGCTAGAATAATTCAGACGTATTTTCGGTTGCTCGTTAAACAAGGAGATTACTTCAGCAAACTTAACACAGATCAGCGAGAAAAATTTACCCCTTTTGCACTACCGCGCGTGTCCGACGATTTATTCTGGAAAAAATCCACCCTGCACAGAACAGTCTCACACGAACAAAAAAACAAAAGAAAATCCAAAACAGCTGTCCTACACCAGAAGTTTTATTTTCTTCGCGATTTTGTGGAAAGAAGAAAGTTGCAGATTAATAGGCTACATCAGGAGATACAAAAGGCGTTTAAGCTATTTGAAAATTCGGAGAAAAAGACACCGCTGGTTTTTGAGTATACAGAATCTGTGGTCATGGAAAACAGAGGCGAACAGGCATATACGCACAAGTTTAAAGTCTGGGACGCGAGGCTATTGAGGCAGGCACATGAGCATGTCGCTGAGGCCAGAACCTATCGACATCGTGATACTAATCCGCATCATACTATTCATGATACGGATGCAAGATTCACTACTTATGAGGGAAGCTACGATAAACATCACCAACCCGTTGAAGGTCTGTGGTTCACTGAATTAATAACGCTTGCCGCGCTCACGGGCTCTCCTTCGGCTGAAATCACTGACCTATACGGAGTATCAAAGGCGTCTTTTCAGGGCCCTATTACTACTCCCTACGGATATACAACCAGCCGGTGGCAACACTTATTGAGTAAAGATTTGGGACTGATATTCATTCCTGTTGAAATTTTGATGATTGATGCGCTGTTGGCGCATTCTGTTGTACAGATCATGTCAAAGACAGGGGCTCGGGCACATGAGTTTTTGCAGATAAGGTTAGTCCCAGAGCATCTTTATCGGATCAATCTGGCAGAAAATAAAGAGTGCATTCTATTTAATGCTGTCCCCAAAGGAAGATTAAAAGAGGAGCCTTTTTATATTGATAATAAGTGCATGGAAAGTCTTTATGAATGGTGGAGTTATCAGAGAAGTAGATCGCAGACATTCCACGTAATTAAAGCAGCAGCATGCCTGGGGCCAAAATTAAAGCCAGCAAATTACCTTTGGCAAAACGATGAAAAACATTTCACACAGAAAGACATCAACGGCGCACTTTCCGTTATGCTCCATGGACTTTCGCTGAAAACACCCACCGGGCAGCCTGTAAAAGTTACTAGCCATCTGCTCAGACATAGCTTTGCAACGGAAATGCGTACACTGAATACGCCACTGGACGTACTGGCTTTGTTGATGAAGCAAAAAGATGTCAACGTCACGGAATATTATGCCAGGCATACACCCTCTCAGTTGGTCGAACTGCAACAGCAAATTTTCACTCAGCGACATAACTTTTCCAGGCAACATATCCGCACTAAAGCCGATATTGCTCAGCAACTGACAGAGGCTGTCGGTAAGGTTGGAGCACTGATCCCTGTTACGGGTGGATGTTGCACGATTGCGAATGCGTGCCCGGCCAAGTTTGCCTGTATTGGCTGTGCAGGGAATGCCCCCGATCCCGCCAGACGCGGTGACGTCCTTGTTTACAGAGATGCTTGGGTAAAGATGGCTGAGCTGGCCGAGCAGCAAAATTTGCCAGCGGAAAAGAGAAAAGCTCACGAAATTATTGGTAGTTGTGACGACATGCTGGAAGAAATGGATTTGATTGAGCAGGTCGATACCATCAGGCGTAACCTGCAGTCCTCATCCTGACGCACAAGAGGTTGGCGGTATGACAAATAAAAATATGAGTGGTATTTATACTTGGCAACGCAACCGCGTTGAAAATAGTGTGTTATTGGTCAAACGTGCAATTGATGAGCTCCTGTCAGGGAGGCTAAGAATCAGCCTGACGACGATTGCTCTGACTTCAAAAACCGTAGATCCTGCGGGAAAAGGTGTATCTGCTTCCACCATCCTGCGGAACAGGCAATGTCACGCTCTATACAAAAAGCATGCAACTCTAATCGGCAGTAGCCCGAAAAAACGTACCATTTCGGTCTCTGAGCTTAATGATCCAACAGCGTCAGAATTACGGAGAGCTTATCTTCTTGCGAGTAAGAGCAAAACAGCCCTAATAGCAAAGGTTATTTTGCTTGAACGTGAGCTTGAAAACTGTGAAATACAGAATGGTAACCTGCGAGAGAAAATACTGTCACTGCAGCTACCGAACCTGTAAAGCCAGTATTCATTTTCATTTAGCGACAGGCAGGTCTGAATAGCGCGTGGTGTAAGCCGGTGACAGCATCTCACGTTTCATTGCCCAAGGCTTCTGGATGCCCTGCCCCGCAAACCAGACCTTTCCTTTTCCTGACGTATTAATGCCGTCAATTACTGTCATGAGTGCCGTGCTGTTAGCTTTCGGGACAAAACTGTCAAACAAATTAAGCTGTGCTGTGCCACGACTAAAAAAGTCAGCCAGCATAATACCCGCTTTCATGTAACGGTAACCATCGACCCATATTCGATCCAGTGATTCTGTCGCGGCACGAATGATGTCACGCGTATCATCAGAAGGTGTCAGTAATTTCACCGATGATTGGTTTCCGTAATAAATTTCATTATCTGCATGCGGGCTGGTGCGTAAAAAAACGCTAACAAAAGCACAAAACTGGTGTTCGCTACGCAATTTTGCTGCAGCGCGCTCCGCATAGGTGCAGACAGCCTGACGCATATCGGCATACTCGGTAATACGATACCCAAAAGAGCGGCTGCACATAATCTGTTGCTTATTTGGCGCGAATTCCTCAAGCTCCAGACACGATTCACCACGCAGTTCACGCAACGTTCTTTCCAGAACAACGTTGAAATGCTTTTTGATTACCCATGGTGAGCTATTGGCTAAGTCTAGCGCTGTACTGATCCCCATAGCGTTCAGTTTTTTGCTGATGCGTCTTCCTATCCCCCATACCTCCTCTACAGGTACGCGCTCTAACAGCTTCCGCTGACGTGATATGTCTGATAAATCAACCACGCCTCCCGTACCTGGCCATCTCTTTGCTGCGTAATTTGCTAATTTTGCTAAAGTTTTTGTTTGTGAAGCGCCGATTCCGATCGTGAGCCCGGTATTTTTAAATACCTGGTTTCGCACAGTTTTGCAAAAATCTGTCAGCGACATGCAGTTGGCTACGCCAGATAAGTCGATAAAGGCTTCATCGATTGAATAGATCTCGATGGCTGGCGACATCTCCGTCAGCGTCTGCATAACCCGCGCACTGAGGTCGGCATAAAGGGCATAGTTTGAGCTGAATACGTGTACTGCAGAGGGGAATGTTTTATTTTGTAATTTAAAAAAAGGTTCTCCCATAGTGATGCCGAGCGCTTTTGCTTCTGCCGAACGCGAAATTACGCAGCCGTCGTTGTTAGAGACCACCACCACGGGCTTTCCCTTTAAATCTGGGCGGAACACCGTTTCACAGGACGTGTAAAAGCTGTTGACGTCGGCCAAAGCAAACATTGTCATTTATGTGACTTCACTGAAAATGTTACTACACCAAAAATTTCTAGATCTTGTGGATCACGAAACGTAATAGGCGAGTAATTATTATTATGAGGAACTAGTTGCAAAACTGGATGCGTACGTAATTCCTTGACAGTAAACTCGCCGGCTACAGCAGCAATCACAACATCTCCATGGCCTGCCGACAGCGAACGATCAACTACCAGAAGATCACCATCTCCAATTCCAGCCCCCGCCATGGAGTCACCGCTTACTTTAATAAAATACGTAGCGCTAGGATGGGCTATCAAAAGAGTATTGAGATTTAGTCTATCTTCGACATAGTCTTGTGCGGGACTAGGAAAACCACAAGGTACTCGCTCCGTAAAAAGAGGAAGAGAGATAGAGGGGGCAATCTCTAAGGGATAAAAAAGCTGCATAATGAGGAACTCAATTTAACTGTATTTATACACAGTATCACCAATTTTTTCGCACGTTCAACCTTCTTCTAAAAAGGTTTCTGGAACCGTATGAAGTTGTAAGGAATTTAGGCTTACCGTACGAGCTGTAACCTGATTAAGTTTGCTTTTATGTTGTTTTTTAGACTTTGTCGAATAAATCGAACTTTTGTTCAGCGGCAAGATCAGCTCACACATCCCTTTGGCAATACAGGCAATCCGGTGGATAAACATAAGTCTAGAATCACCAACTGGCGTGCTTGACCTGCCCCTAGGATTAAATACAAGGCTCAGTTAGTAATGTCGGCTCCTTCATTCTCAGAATTACCCTTTCTCCAGCTCGCTGCAAATTCAGACGGCGTCTGATAATTCAGCGTGGAGTGCGGGCGACATTCGTTATAATCCTGACGCCATTCGCTGATGGTTTTCCTAGCATGATTGACGTCGCTGAACCAGTGTTCATTCAGGCATTCATCCCGAAAGCGCCCGTTAAAACTCTTAATAAATCCGTTCTGTGTCGGCTTGCCGGGCCGGATAGACGCGAAACAGCGTAATGCTGTCCAGAATACGCGTGACCTGAATGCCTGAAATACCGAAAGCAGCGGTGAGCGTCAGACACTCTTTCGTGAAATCATCCACACAGGTCAGGCACTTGATCCTCTGACCGTTGGCCAGTGCGTCCAGAACGAAATCCATCGACCATGTCATGTTGGGTGCCGCCGGGCGGAGCAGCGGCAGACGTTCTGTTGCAAGCCCTTTACGACGACGTCTGCGTTTAACGTCCAGCCCGTTCAGACGATATCAGACGATAAAGGCGGTACACGCGCTTGTGATTAACCAGAAGCCCTTCACGGCGCAGTAACTGCCATATGCCGCAGTAGCCAAAACGCTTGCGCTCCAGTGCCAGTTCAGTAATGCGCCCTGATAAATGGGCATCAGCCGCCGGACGCTGAGCCTCGTAGCGGCAGGTCGACAGGGACAAACCTGTAAGCCTGCAGGCACGACGTTGCGACAGACCGGTCACATTACACATAAACTCAACGGCTTCCCGCTTCTGGCCTGTCGTCAGTACTTTCGCCCCAGAGCCACCTGAAGTGCCTCCTTATTCAGCATGGCTTCTGCAGGCAGCTCCCTAAATCTGGCGTTCTCTTCCTCAAGCGACTTCAGGCGCTTAACCTAGGGCACCTCCATGCCGCCATACTTCTTACGCTAGGTAATGGGATGGACTACCTCCTCCCGCTGCGTTTAACTGTACGAAATGCACTCACCAAGAGAATCGCCATGAATGTCGTATTTCTGGGTATTGATCTGGCTAAAAATGTTTTTCAGCTCTGCGGATTGAACCAGGCTGGCAAACCGGTTTATACGAAACGCACTGGCCGAAAAGAATTACTCCAAACGCTGGCAAATATTCCAGCCTGTCTGATTGGAATCGAAGCGTCCACCGGGGCATTTTACTGGCAGCGTGAATTTGAGAAGCAGGGGCACAAAGTAAAGGTTATCAGTCCTCAGTATGTAAAACCCTTTGTCCACGGGCAAAAAAATGACGGTAATGATGCACAAGCCATCGCAGTGGCTCTGAGGCAACCCACAATGCAGTCCGTGCCGCCAAAAAGCCCGGAACAGCAGGATATCCAGGTTTTACATCGCGCAAGACAGCGTATTGTTAATCACCGCACTGCGACAGTCTGTCAAATAAGAGGGCTGTTACTTGACCGGGGGATCCCCATTGGAAGTGCTGTCTCCAGAGCTCGCCGGACTATTCCTCTTATCCTTGAAGATGCAGAAAACGGTCTGAATTCAACGAGGTTAGGGTCAGCATCTGAGTGGTCAATTAGCCAAGTTATAATCACAGCATCCCTTTCCGAAGGTTTGAGAACCTTTAAAAGCCTTTCAATCATCTCTTGGGAGGGGCTGGTTTTTTCGCCAGTTTTGAGACGGTAAACATACGCATGATCAACTGAAGATAGCTGGCCAAATTCACGTAGTGAAAGTGTTCCGAGCCAACATAAGCCACTTATTTATTGCAAAAAATCTGGTTACGGCATGGTTTTGATCCTTGCGGTGCGGGAAGAAAGGCCTAGCTACTAGGTTGTATCAATCCCACACGCAGTTAAGTTTAAAGACGCACATTGTACGGGAGTTGCTCCTACATGCATGCTTTGATAAATTGTTGTCTAAATAGACGACAATGTGGTTTATTCGCCAAAGATAGTTTGATCTTTTTGTTGTCTGTCTGAACAACGCATTGTGCTACAGCGTTCAGTCGTTGATAACCAAGTGCACTGGCTATGATTTACATACTTTCACTATAAGATAAAGAGTTATCATGGCTAGAAAAAAATCAGCATGTTGTTCCTCATCAAGATGGTTGGGCCGTCAAAGGCATCGGCATGTTCATGCTACGCAGCAGGAACAATAGATTTAGGGTGAAATATTGCCCATAACTAGAAGTCTGATCTCATCATCCACCGTCTAGATATTAGTATTCGCGACAAGGACAGTTACGGTAACGATTCCTTCCCCCAGAGGCTGAAGTACTATGGCAGACATCCCAACTTATCATGTGCTCGCCCTTTCGGGTGGAGGATATAGAGGCCTTTATACGGCTACGGTTCTTGCCGAACTCGAAATCGCGCTAGGCCGCCCTATAGCTTCACACTTCGATCTTATTTGCGGTACATCTGCAGGAGGTATGCTCGCTTTGGGGCTAGCTGCAGAAATACCGGCTCAAGAACTCAAAGCAATGTTTGAAGACTGTGGCGGTCGTATTTTCGGTTACCGCAGTCTTTCAAGGCGACTTCTGGGGTTCTGGCTGAACGCGAAGCATGATTCGAACGGGTTGAAAGAGGTGCTTAGCGAACGTTTCCAAGACATCACGATTGGTAACTTGAAGCATCGAGTTCTCGTACCAACAGTCAATTACTCAACAGGCCGCGGGCAATTTTTCAAGACACCTCATCATCCTTCCTTCGAGTTAGATCACAACATGAGGATCGTTGATGTGGCATTGGCGACCACAGCTGCACCCGTATATTTTCCGTTGGCCCGCAATAACCGTGGTGTTTTCGCAGACGGGGGGTTGGTAGGCAATGCTCCTGGCCTTTTTGGGTTGCATGAAGTTAATACGTTCCTAGCACCTGACCAAAAGGCTCTAATTCGTGTTCTCTCAATTGGCACAATGACAATCGGTGCTACTATCCGTGGCAATGCCAACCTTGATCGCGGATTCGGCAAGTGGCGCGGGGGGCTATTTGACTTGGTCATTTCTGCTCAGGAGTCATCAGTGGACTATATGCTGCGACAGTCGTTGGGAGACAAGTATTTTCAGATTGACGATAAAGCAACACCCGATCAGAGCAAAGATGTTAAAGCACTGGATCGGGTTTCAATCGGTGCCACCAATACGCTTAAGGATAGAGGCAACCATGCGGCACAGCGTGCTCTCGGCGATCCACTATTCAAACCATTTCGAACGCATCAGGCCGGCATACCTATCTTCTATCACGGTCCTAATAAGAATGCATCGGAGGCTACATGCTAAACCTTAGCCCACTTTTTTTTACCACCGTTGATGATGAATCCTGCATGCACGACGAACTGAATTTGTCGGTAGAGCAACGAGATTGGATCGCCAGTGCCCGTAAGGATGTCAGGGAATGCCTACGCACCGGCATCCCTCGAGTGCTAAATGAACTCGGCTACACAGAAGATGTACCTCAACCACGTTTCTTCACTCAAGGTTCGTGGGCATACAAGACGTTGAACTCTCCGGCACAGCGGCCCCAACAAGCAGATGTCGATTATGGTTGCTATTTACCATTGAGTTTCGTCTCGCAGACAAAGCGCCCCAGTACCGCAGCAACAGTATTCTTTAATGCTGCAGAAGAGGCCTTGAAACCGCTAATTGATACAAATCGGTGGACTCTCGTTACCGACAAACCGACTTGCATCCGCATTGTTATTTCAACCTATGCTCACATTGACATCCCGCTATATGCTATCCCAGATGAGGAGTTTGCCACTTTAAGAGCCGCAATGGAAAGTTATGGATATGACTCATTAACGAAAGCGATAAACATTGCCGAACGGGACGTTTGGACAGCGTTACCTGCCGATAAAGTGCTGCTGGCTCACCGCGAGCGTAATTGGATAGCCTCAGACCCTAGACCTGTTAAAGAGTGGTTCTTGGGCGAAGTGGAGGCAAAGGGTGAACAGTTACGCCGAGTAGTTCGTTATTTGAAAGCGTTCCGCGATTGGCGGTGGCCTAGCGGTGGACCTGCGTCGATATTGTTGATGGCAGCTGCGGCACCACTATTTGAGAAACGTGATCGACGTGACGATCTCGCCTTGTTAGATGTAGTTGCAGCACTGCCGGCGCGGTTACGTGCCGGAGTGGACAACCCAGTGGAGGGGGCTGAATCGCTTACTGCACGGCTGGGTAAGACCGGTGTTGAAGAGGCAGCAGAAGCGTTCGAAGAATTTGAAACAGTTCTTCGCGGAGCTACTGATGCCAGCAGCCCTTCACAAGCATGCATTTGGATGCAGGACTCATTCGGCCCGCGATTTCCTAATGAGCCGAATCGGATAAAAGTTGTATCCGTCGCAGCTACTATTGCAGCAGCTCCCGCAACTGCTGGTCCGAGTGAACTGATTGGACGCACAAAAGCTGGATGAAAAGCGCCAATATTGTTGCAGATGTGATTGAGGTCTTCAGGCAGCGAGGTTTCGCGTTTGTTGGCAAAAAAGATAACGGCTGGTTCACATTACATGGGTGGTTGACACCACCCGGAGCAGACAAGGGCTGTCTATGCGAAATTCAGCTCGATCCATCGTTCTCCGACTTGCCTCGCGTCCGGCTGCTAGAGATCCCACCAGAATTACCCGACGTGATTCCTCATATTGGTGCGGATGGTGGGCTTTGCTATATAGCCAAAGGCACGGTCGTGCTAGACATCTACGACCCTGTAGGACAGTCGCTGGCATGCTTGGAGCGCGCAGCAGATGTGCTAGGGCATATATTGAAAAACAAGTTGGTTGAAGATCTTGCTGAAGAATTCTTCGCCTATTGGCATGGTTCACCTTGCTTCGTAGACATTCAGGGTAAAAACCTAGGGCAACAGAACTGCTTAGTAGCGCAAGAGAATGGAAGCTCATTGTTCTTCGTTACCGATAACGAGAGCCGAACAACTGAGAAACTGAAGTCTCTAGGATACCAAGTCACCGATAAAACGGTGCTAACCTACAGGATAAAGACAAAAACTCAACCGCGTCCTCTGACAAGCCATTGGCCACCTGAAACAGTTGGAGATATCTTGGAATGGCAGAGTACTCTTGACCCTCAGTGTCGGCGCAAAATTCACGAACGTATCAAGGAGGGAGAAAGGAAAAAAGTTAATGGCATCTTGATCTTTATTGAATCTCCGCTGATGACGTATGGGTTTGCAGTTTTCTATGATCGTCAAAATTTGGTCACAAAGGAGAAGCTCGTAAATCGTAGGGATTTAAGTTATCGGCTGAAGATACTACCTATCTCCGTGGTCAGAATCGATGATGGCTACCTAGCCCAGAGGAATATTCCGAACTCCAAGACTCTAGCAGGTAAGAACATCGTCATCGTGGGATGCGGAACGATCGGTGGTTATCTGGCCGACATGCTTGTCAAGGCAGGTGCCGGGACATTAGGTGGAAGGCTCATCCTCGTAGATTTCGACTGCCTCCTCCCGCAAAACATCGGTCGCCATCGACTGGGATTCCCAGATCTTCTATCAAACAAAGCCGAAGCGATGTCAAAAGAACTCAGGCGCTTGTCGCCAAGCATAGAGATTCGTGCGTTGCCCGTGGATGTCAGGCAAGCCCAACTGGGAAAACCAGACCTACTCATAGATGCAACTGGTGAAGAATCTCTAGGACATTGGCTCTGCGGTCACTATCCACATCCAACGACCATGCTTTCAGTGTGGATTGAAGGTCCGGGAACTGCTGTACGAGCCCTCCTGAGGACATCTGCATCAGGTGCCTGCTACCGATGTCTTTGGCATAGTAGTATTAGGGGCGAACTGCGCTCAACGGTAGTCCCTATTCCTATTATCTTGGCGGGTCATGGATGTGAGGGGCTATATGTCCCATTCCCCGCTTCGGTCTCAGTGCATGCTGCAAGTTTGGGAACTGAAATGGTGCTTGATTGGGTTAATGGCACTTATTCTCCTGCATTGCGCACCAGATTAATTGATCAGACAAAACAGCTTGCTACGTCCGATTGCGATCCGTTTCGTGATCCGGAGTGCTCTCTATGCAATTTTTAGACTCATGGGCGACTCATGATAAAAGAACGTTGCTATGCTTTTCGACAGCAGCGCTAGGAACATTCTATAAGCATATTCAGAACAGCGACACCGACTGCGAAGCTGGCGGGCTTTTGTTGGGTTCGGTTCATGGAAATAATATGCTCATCGAGCAAGCTACTTTCCCCACTGAATGGGACAAACGGTTTCGTAATCTTTTCGAGAGGATGCCCTTTGGCCACGATGCCATTGCCCTGTCTCGATGGACTGCGAGTAAAGGAATTATCCGTTATCTGGGTGAATGGCATACCCATCCGGAAGATCATCCACATCCTTCTGGCCTCGATAGATCAGAGTGGAACAACTTATCAGAGAATCGTCTGGATAAGCGGCCCATGCTTGCTGTAATAGTCGGAAGAAAATCTCTATACGTCGAACTGGTACCAAGTTCAGGTAGAGGTCCTTTGCTATCCCCAATGGTTTAAGAAAACTACTTCTGTGCCGCCCTCGCCCAACTGACTCCGCATAATACCAAGCCACGACACTTTGAGAATGAGCCGCAGCAGGAAACATTCCTGTCCTCATCATGCAAGTTTTAGCTGAGATCCATAAATGAAACTTTAATAAAAAATACAAAAGATTTATAGTTCACAGTGAATGGAGTAACTAGGTAACTGACTAACAAAAGGAGAGGAAATGTCTATTTTTGGCCTAAATGCGGGTGATATTCTTTTGGTAAACAATCGAACGTGGGGTAACATTTTTGGTCAAAAGATTTTGCGCCTACAAAAATCTGTCAACACGACCCACATAGCATTGAGTTTAGGAGAAGGCGGATTCATACACGCTGACAAGTCCTGTGGTGTTGATTTAATTTTCTTCTCTGAATTGATTAATAAATCAGAAGGTAATTGGAGAGTCATAAGACATAGTGAAGTGCAGAACGAAATTGAAGATCAGGTAAAAAAAATCGCAATATTTCACATGCATAAGGCATATAACAAAGGTATTATTCTCAGAGAAAATGAAAAATCTCTTTTCTGCTCTCAGTTCGTCGACGTGGTCTATAGGAAAATTGGAATAAATATTTTTAATCGTGAAAATGATGAAAAGTTAATAACTTTCAAAAACGCCCTTCCTGTTGATTTTGAAAGCCTTCTTTTGGAAAAAGAAAAGTGGAGCGATGTGTCAGATGCTTACCGAGGGAATTTAGAGGATGATAGCATAAAGAAAACTTTAGAGGCTTTTTTTCTACAAAAGAGATTTCTGATAAACATTGCAAGAACACAACGTAATAACCTCTCTAGTTTTTCAGAGGCTTTGCATTTAATGAAAGACTCCCACGGTCAACTTCCAAGTGAGTTTCAGGATAAAAATCTGGATGAAATGCTATCAGAAAATATCAAAGGACTTGAAGATTCAGAAAGCAACCTTCTTTATGACTTCTGGGATGTAAAATTAAAACGTCGTAAAAAAGGAAAGTAACGCTGTTATTTTCTTTCAATTTTTTTTATTCAATATGCAAATTACTGACCAATGAAAAAATTCATTTAAAAGAAACGTAAAATGCAGTCAACGCCTACAAAAAGAAAATAAAAGACATTCCAAAAATAAAGTAACTCTAAAGGGAAAAAGAAAGATAATCGGGTTAGACTTTTAGCTAAGAGTCCGCTTTTCTGCCAATAGCCGACGTTGCTAACACAGCTGCGTAGTAATCAAAGGGAAGCAGATCTCGGCCGCCGGTCTAAAATACACTCATACGATTCAGTGCAAGAAAGCGACCTATTCGGGCTTATCACCCGGTTAAGCCGGGTGATAAGAGATCAGATCAGACTTTTAATAGATTGATAGTTTCTAGGAAGAATGTTGTAAAAATGATTCAATAGAAAGAAACATCCTTATGGACATTATTACTTTCCTGCTCAAGCCTGACGCGACCTATAGTTTTCCTATCTGTAAAATAGGATCCTGAAAGTTCCATAATAAAAGACTTTCCTGCGATTTTAGTTCTAATATCAAATATTGTCGAGCCTGTGTAAGGTTGCCTTGAAGGATCTTTTGGGATAGACCTATATACATAATAAAGCTTACACTGGCCATTATCAATTGAAGGAGTCGTTTCTAGTGTTTCTGATTTAGAGGTTTCTGTGTGAAGTATAATTTCAGTTTTGATCAAAGTTTGCTTAATTGTTGCTTTAGCCTGGATAACTGTGTTCCCTTCAGTTATAATCTCCCCAATCCAACTTCCGTTTAAATCTGGGTATAAATCCTTTTTAAAGTACCTCAGCACACTCCAAAAAAATCTCGAAGTTGTGGCGGTTGTAAGTAGAATCACGATAAGAAAGCTAACCCAAGGAGTAATACTAATTACTTTAATTAATGGTAGGTCATTATCCCAAAAACGATGAAGAAATTGGTAACTAAAAATACTAACAACAGTTGTAAATAATGCTGATATCCTTAGCAACTTAATAAAATTGATGATTCTAAACATTGCCCCCCCCACCCACTAAGCTATAATGCTGGTTTTTCCCGTTGCTTTTAGCCGTAATTAAAGCCACATATGAATCCTTCAAACTGCTACCTGACCCCATCGAAAATGTGATATCTTCACAGGATACTTCTTGAATTTTATTGAATACTTCCCGGAGATCGATAAAGTCATTATCTATCGTTCCCGCCACGCCATCTGCAGCACGGAAAATTATTTTAAATCCATATTCAGCTAAAATATTTGATATATTTAAAGTTGCAAAACTGACCAGTTCATTAATCTTAATCAACTCATCAACTTTATTAAAAAGATATGAAGCTGAAATTTTCTGACCCACATCATCTCCATCTATAGTGACATAAACCATTCCCGCTCCTTTTGATTTATCACTTAAATAAGCCCTATCTTTTGAAAGATGCAAACGTTCTTTGAACTACTAGTAAATCATTCGCCCTTGAAAATCTTGTACTACTTTAAAATTAATGATAACAACAGGCATTATCTTAATCTAGTTTATTGCTAACTTTCGTAACTAGTTTAATAGAGACATCTAATTGTACATTATGTCATGTAAGTTATGATATCGAAACCTTTAAGCTCAATCGCGAACAAGCACTATGAACATCTATGATTTATATAAAAAATTTTCGTTCGGTAACAAAAAAAGTTCTCTACTCATTAAAAGCTGCCCTGATCATTTCAAATGAAAACTGACTGACAAATGTTGCTTATGGACATTCAATATGCACTTGCAACAATTAAGCCGCGTGAAATTTAAATCGTGCCACATAAGCAGCAAGCTTAGTTAACTTGATGAATTTATTGTAAAAATCTAAATTTTATTCAGTGTTAGGATCAAATCACATATCCCCTTGGCAATATCGGTACTTTCTTGGCTAAGTAGAAGTCCGGGGTCACTAACTGGCGCACTTACAAAAAAATTTTAACTACGTTTTCTTCGCCTTGCCCATGGTAGTTCGCCTGTAAAGTCAGGCCCCGCATCATTTTCTACTCTTGCACCAAAACGGCTCACTTAAATCCCGAATAGGAGGCTTGCGTATAGTCCGGTAAAGTGAAGAGCGGCGGAAAACGGGCTCAAGAGGCGAGATTAGAGTTATCAACTGTTGTACAAACGAAAAGTCTGTTTATTCTATTTACCATCAATGATAAAAATCAACGTGACGATTTGATCAAGCAGCAGCGCTATGCCCTGCCGGAGACGCTGAACGTGATTAAGAAGGGGCTGAGACATGACTGAACGCTACATTTTCAGTGAACTAATGACGGGTATGTTGGAGCTTCAAGACCATCAGGATAGAAAACTCACGCTCAAGACCTGTAAGATAAGCACGCGCGAGCCCGACACTATTGCGCCGCAGGAGCTGCGCGACCTGCGCGAAAAACTCAATCTTTCACAGGCAGTTTTTGCGCATTATCTCCATACGGGGGAGAGCACCTACAAAAGCTGGGAGCGGGGCCGTGCTAAACCTAATGCTCAAGCTGTTCTACTGATCCGTATGGTGCAGCAGAACCCGGAAACGCTGCAGACGCTCGCGCAGCTCTGAAGCGAATCCATCGGATACCCAAACCGTACTGGCCATTTAATACCGGTAGCGGCATAAACTCTCTTTATCCGCTGGCAATGCTGCGTGAATTCTGGCGACATTTATTACCCCTGATGCTTCCTCATATTTCATACAGCGCTGCCTGCTCGTAATCTGCCCATTTTCTCTTATAGGGCGGCTGCCGGTCCCCCTGCCCCCTGCCCCCTGCGTGCTTACTCTTCGTTTTCAGATACCGAACGCCTGATGGTCACAAAAAGTTTCCCATTGTCCCTGAACTCGTAGCCTTTAATCATTGCGGCTTCCCGTAATGCATCAAGCAGCGGAACGCATATATCCCGGTCATTAAGCGTAAGGGTGGCTGCGGTGCTCTGAGTGAATATTTTTTGCAATTCCCTTTCGTCCATTTTCCCCACCATCTCGGCCAGCCTTTTTTTATCACGGTAGTTTGTGGCGATGAGTGAAGTCATTAAACGCATCTTCATTTCCTGAGACGTGGTGGCAAAGAAAGCGGATATTTTTATATCCTGCGGCAGATTAATATCACCTTCGTCGCCATCTAAATAATACTCCTCATAGTGAAGATAAAGCGCCATTTTATTATCATTAGAAAACAAGGGAGAATGCATAAGCTGGCCCAGTAGGCTAGTAAATATCTCCTCGCTCTCTTCTTTATGCAGATATAAATCGGTTGCTGTCATAAAGACATACTGATATCGGCAGAACCAGCCGGCGAGCGCCATCAATAATTTGCGGTCAGTTTCAGATGCATTTTTAATTACGCGAGTGAAATTCTCTTCGGACAATGGTATTTTGTTCATTTCCAGCAGGTGAATAAGCCGATCTTTACCGATATCTTCATCAAGATAGGACGTATTGATTTCTACGTGAGTCATAATCTTTCTGTAATCTTCGTCGCTGAATTCCGCATTACAGATAACCTTCATATAAAGTAATTCGTAAATATCGCCCTGACTTACCTCCGGGCCGGAGAGTGACAACGTACCGGCATGTCGCGTCATAAATGCAGTCAGAACCTGCATATTGCAGTCTTCACAGATGTACAGAATCAGTTCAGACCATTCGGCCTGTATCCGGTCGTGGCGATAGAACAGGTCATGGAAAGACAGCGCCGGGATCGCGTCCGTGAGGGTGGGTTCGGAAGATATCGCCGAAAGGCTGTCCAAGGAGAAGTTCATTTCCCTGACAATCCTAATCTTCATTTCATCGCTTAGCGCTTCAAGCGCGAGCACATCAATAACGGCCTGTCCATGCTCATGTGAGCTGAGGAACACCGCCCTCACGAATTTATCAGCATTCTCACTGAAGTACTCGAGCGCTGGAAGCGCGTGCTTCTGCGCGGTCGTCCAAGGCAAAGCTCTGCACTCTTCAGGGGTAGTCTGCCCCTCAGTCAGTTGAGCAGCAAGCGTTATCCCCACGTTTTCTCCGGTAAGAAGATACAGTGACTTCTCACCGATAAAGCGCACGCAGTCCTGCTCCGCATCGGAAAGGGGTGTGCTCAGCTTTTCATATCGCACTTCGAGGCCTGCGATATGAGCCATAAATGGCTGAACCTCCTCAGGCTCAAGAAAGTCTGCAATACCGGTGCCAAGTGACTCCACGTAGTGCCGGTAATCATTGCGCTTTTCTGAGCGATCGGGCGCGATAAGGGAGATAACGGCCGCAGCGAGCCGGGAATAAGTCCCTCCATTATCCGCCTCGCTGAGGTGCGCAACCAGAACATCCAGGTAGTGGTTTTTATCCAGCGCTCGCACAAGCAGTGAGGCAAAACTGCCGGGCTCTGCAAAACGGGACTCCAGCGTAACCATCAGGCTGAGAACATGCTCCCCGGATTTAGTGAAGAGCGTGGCAAGCATTTCATCGAGGCGCCCGTCGCTAGTTTCAAGCATGTGAGCAATTATCTGATGATGAAGGCTCGCATCATGATGCAGAAGATGTTGCGCGCCGATTTCAAGAATGACACCGCTGATATCATCTAATGCTATGTCCTCGTTGGAACGGGTGGCGGACAGGCCGAGGGCCACGTTTTTGATAAACTCATTGTCGTTTACGGACAGGCCACCGTCATGGAAAACGGAACGGGATCGCATGAAATCTTGGTCGAGATAGCCTCGTGACAGCAGCAGATAAAGCGCATCCGCGCCGCCGTAACGCATTTCATCCCTGACGGCTTTTTTGTGATCTGCACTGAGGAAGTCATGCGTATCAATATCATCCATATATTGTGAAGCAATGGCGTCAAACTTCTTCTTTTGCAGCAAGTTCACTAATTCTGCTAAGGAGATGGCATTCCGACGGCGTTTATCTTCGCGGGCCTGCTTCAGCTCGCCCTGAACCCTGATGAAATTCCTCTCTTTTTCTTCACCGACAAGTTCCTTTCGGCGCTGATAACTATCAGAAATTTTAGTTCGCTCAGCGTCAGTTAATTCCTGAGTAATATACCTGTTTTGGGATATGTAGCCTATTGAGATACCTGTACTGGAAAAAAAACTCTCGAATACAGACTCATCGCTAATGAGCTGGTTCGTATCAGCCTGCTGGGGTGCTGGTTGGTGATATCCGACAGTTTTTGTTTGTTTAAAGAAATGAACCATCCCCGTTAACTTCTCCGGCAGATATAAAGAAATTAAACTTCTTCTGACGTCCTCAGCAGTGCTGGATTTTTCACTACGGATCTCAGTCAGTTTTCGGCTTAGGGAATCAATGCGCTCATCAAGGCCGGTAAAATATTGCTCATGAAGAGTTTGTGTACGGTACTGGTAAACAAATCGGTAAAGCAAGCTTATGTTTCTGTCGATAAGGCTGTAATCATGCGCAAAAATGTTCTTATAGAACACCATGGCGTAAAGGCTGACTTGACGATTATTGTTATCAACCATCGCACTGAATATACGATATTCATTTACAATATTCTGTAGCGAGCGCATATCGCTTATATACGTAGCTGTTCCGCGCAGGCAGTCTTCGCCTCCAGGGATCATCTCGCTCATTTTTGTGTTAAGCAACGAGAATGCGTTCCTGCTGTCCATAACCGGCACAATGGGCAAAATGAAGTCAAAAAACTTGGTACGCGAGGTCGCACCAGAAAATATGTCGTCGCGTACAGCGTAGATAAAGCGCAGTGGCTTGTCATCTGACAGGTTATTATTGACGATCTTGTTTATTTCTCTCAGCTTGACAAATATTTCAGGGTTTTTAAGCCTGTCTAGGTCTTCGAAAATAACGATGCGGTATTCTTCAAGCTTTGAAAAAAAATAGACTATCTCATCTAAGCAATTATTGAGCAGCGATGATGCCTCTTTGCTGTCGAGTTCCATTTCACCACTAAGCAGTCCGACCTTATTGAGCTTTATTTTTTTATCAAAAATTCCAACTTTTGAGGCGCACTCTACAATATAATAAAGCGTTGCAAGAGACAGGATAAACAGAGCAGCCATTTTACCATAAGGTAATGAGTTTATTATATTATATAAATGATCAGGCACCCCGGTAGACTGGTGCGCTTTCTCGTGGAATAAAAGAAATAAAACCCCGCATAAGGGAAGAAGGATTTTTAGCGATGACCAAAAAACTCGGCCTATATGAGCTTTATTTCTGTTCAGGATGCGATCTATCCTTGAATCAGGGAGCGCATCTCTGTTTTTTTTATAGAGTATCTGCTGCAGAATGCTCAGTTCAACTTCTTGAGACTTTGCGGGATTGCCATTCCCCGGCATATCAAAACCCGCAAGTGAGACGTTTATAAAATGCCCTTTTTCATACTCCTCAAGATAGGAATTTATGACGGTACTTTTCCCCGCTCCATACGAACCCGTAACGGCTATATTTCTGACGCTTTTTTGTGAAAGGGCAAATTTCAGCGCCCTGAAGTATTCATGCGAAGGAGTCAGGGGAATTTTTTTGGGTGTAAGCGCCGTAAAGCCGTAATCTGGCACGGTCTCTTCATCAGGCAGCATTCTGATCAGGCAGGCCTCTAATTTTCCACATGCAGCCAATGCCCAGCGTAATAATTTCATTTTTTATCCTTGAATAAAATTCATGCAGGCAGCCGGGTTTTAAACTAGCTTACATGATGTGCAGTAGTAAAAATGTGTTTATTAAGTTTATGCACCATTATGTGCCTGAAGCGATGCGGAAGTTCAAAATCTTACTGACGCTTATTATTCCCTGCATCCATGCTGTCAACATTGGCCACAATATATGACATATTGCCTGAATTTCTTGCCAAGCCAGTATAGACCGGATGCCGGAGGAGTGCTGATGTTTTCCTAGATCTTCAGGCGACCATTTATGTTTTCATATGAAGATCGGCTCCTTTGCCCTAAAGGTTTCACCATTCTGGTATTTCCTTTCATCGTTTCACGTCTGCAAGCTTCTTTTCAAAGCCTTGCCACGATCCGAGAATAGTCCGCCTCTTTGCCTATCAGCTCCCGGATTAAGTCATCCAGCAACTGATAGGTGACTTGCCCCGTTAGCTACATATGCTACTAGCACAAGTTTGAGAGGCTACAGTACAATGGCCATTGAAAAATTATTGATCACTGTATAACGCCAGCGTCTTGGTAGGGGCAATCCCGACACAGACGTTAAGATGAATTTCTTTTTTGATGCGTTTTTTAATCTGGTGCCCCAGGGTATCAAGCGACATGCAGTGGCTGACGCCGGTTAAATC
>Ga0157366_1000347_pt1 | contig 21634 bp, 30 predicted proteins | sample AttbisABBM1_FD_113149 | JGI IMG/M metagenome (GOLD analysis project Ga0157366, IMG submission 113149) | Fungus gardens microbial communities from leaf cutter ant in Botucatu, State of São Paulo, Brazil - Atta bisphaerica ABBM1 | ecosystem: Host-associated > Fungi > Mycelium > Unclassified ...
CTACATTGAAGTTCTTGACTATCCAATTCTATTATTCTGTAGTCAGATTACTAGATGTTCTGCTTGATATTCTTTTTGATTAAAATCAACTTTTAGGTATTTAGAGTAGCTGTTATCTCCAAGAAACTCTATTCTATTTTCTTAGAATTTCTCCAAAGATAAGTCATGTATTTGATAGTCTTAAACAATTTACTTAAAATTTTCCTGGAAATTACAAACTCCACTAAACTCTGTAGACTTTACTTAGTTGCTCTAAATAAAATAGGATCCTTTTCCCAAAATCTTGACATATTGATTAGTCTAGTAGTTTAGGATTACTCACTCTTATGTCTTAACATTTTTCACTTTTCAACTGATATCTACTCTGAATGACTATCTTATAGCTTCTGTTAACACTGACAAAGCACTAAAGCTTCTTTAGCACTATTTAAGGAAAGTAGCTAAATACCAGCATACTTCAGAATACAATACTAACAATATCCTCACCAGTCTTAAGAACAAACTCTAAGACATATATACTTTAATATCTAACACTGCTTCTATATCTATAAGTATATCTCCTTCTTCTACAATAAGACTTCCTTTTTTGAACAATACTTCTGTACCTAAAAACATTTCTCATTGCTCATGATTTTATGTTTCTCTCTTATCAAACTTCAGTAGTAATCAACAAGCAGATTGAGCTTTTTTCAATTTTTACTTTCTATACATTTGACTATTCACAGACTAATTCATAATCAAAACAAGATCTTATGAGCCCTGTTATTCTTTAGAAATAGTCAAATATAGAAATCTTCTCTATTTCTATGTAGTTAGAGTTTGAGAAACTCTTTCACTCTTATTTCTATCTAATGTTATGAACTTAAACCTTTAGAGTTAGGTAAAAGAACAAACTCTTGTATTGAAGTAAACATAAGAGAACTCGATAGAGATCCCTTTACAAACTAGTTTACCTTTTATATTGCTACTGATGGTCCATGCTCACTACTGTGCACCCTACTCTAAATGACCATGTGTAGAACATGAGGTCAACATGTGGTATCCATGTTATATAATGTCATTTGTTCTAGAACCTTCTACTTTATTCTTCCAAGTCTTGTGACTAATATTGTGACCACACCATCAGATTGTGACAGATCACTTCTGACCCTAACCCTAACTGTTCTAAAAATAGAAAAATAAAAATGAGAAAGAAAAATAAAATAAAACGAAGTCCACTTCTTGCGATCTTGACACCTAATTAATACTATTGCTAAACATGTTAACAAGTTAGAAGAGACAACATATTACCAGAGGAGTCATACTATAGAGAACTACCTATATAAGTTCTAAACTCTAATCTTAGAAGCTAGTTATGCTGATTCTTACACTATAGTAGTTTAGTTCTACTATGAACTCCAAACAGCAATTTAGAATCAGATTGCAACCTTGCTAGTAGAGAGGCCTGAAGACATTAGTCTATCACATCCTGTTCTAGCCACCCATCCCAACTCATGGATAATGTCTCTTCTCTCATCTACACTCTCTAACTTCTTCTGGTATAGATCATATTTCTTTATTCTACTTTAGATGTTTTTACTAGATTCTTACCAACTCCATGGACCTCCATTCCCTAACATTTGAGAATTACTATGAATTATGGTAACTTGCCTAGCAGTCTTCATACTAGATAACTATCCTAGATAAAATACTTAGTATATAAACTGGTAGTTTACACTATACTAGTCTTATCCTAAAAATTGACCAAAACTAGTACTAATTTCTGGTGTTAGTGACAACACACCTTGCTACCTTTTAGTAGTCCCAATTCTCTAAGTTTACTAAGTTTTCTTTCAAAATATTTAACTTTTTCATTCCTCTATTCTAGACTCTATCAGGTTCTGATCTAGTGTATTTCTACCTAATTTGACCTTCTGAACAGTTGTTACTTGGTAAAGGGCTCCTACAAGTACACATTCTTCATAGCTAGTTGTTTTCAAGTAGATGACATTGCTTTTTTTAGAGAACAGTATTATGGTATGTTTTTGTTATCACCAAGTGGTCTCTATGCACATACAAGCTGAAGCAGTAGATAGTTAGGCATTTTATAATACTTTACTAAGTCTGTTCTAGCTACAAGTCACAGCATATAAGCTGAAGCTAAAAGTCATTCTAACTCCTGTCTTCTGTATTCTTGGGTAACACATAACTGACTATTTGGACTTCCAAGAGCTAAGTTTCAAGAAGGAGATAAGAGAACTAAACTATAAGAGAAAAGAAAAAAATTAGAAAGAAATCATAAAAGACCTGAAAAATGGAAAATAAATAAGTTCACTTTGAGAATTTCAGACATAAGAGGGAAATACTATCAGAGTCCAAACTTCCAGTGGTATTATTCTTTGTAACAGATAACACTCAAACAAATTCTATAAGCACTTGATTCCCTGTGATAAAGCTTGCCTATTTAATCTCTGACTTTTATTTCTGCTCTGTCATAGATCAATTGTTAGCTGGACAGAGACAGTAACCTCACTTAAAGTGGAGAAGTCTCCAATAGTCTTATACTATCTCTACTCTGATTTCTGATTTCTAAACTATTTAAGACTGGTAGATATACTGTACTACTCAGTTTTATAATCAGCATAGCAACACACTTTGTTTCCTCCAACATCAATAACTCTGTCTTCAAGTCTGAAATTGCAACCAAGTGGCACAGCACATAAGCTGAAGCCAAGGTCATTCAGAAGTCTGCACTTCTTAACATACAGTAAGACTTGTAACAGTGATCTCTACAGTAATATCAACACATCTTTATCTTAACCATTTACCATCTACTAGTAAACTTCATCTAATCACCCTTATCTTTCCTGTGTTGATATACCCTCGCCCTGATGGTCCTCTGTGTCTTTGTTTGTTATGGAACCTGAGTCACGAGCGACAAGGAATGATCCGAGATCCTACAAAATTTCACACATGTCTAAGAAGCTATCTATGTTTCGAGGGTCAGATTTGCGGCACAGTTCAAGACTGCTGAGACGGTCTCTTGCTACTCATGCTTCTACCTATGAAAGGGATTGTTCATCCATCCTTCCCCCGTATGCTGCTTTGATACAGAACTTGGAGCGCGTACGCAAGATTCTTGATCGGCCTCTGGTACTTGCAGAGAAGATACTTTACAGTCATGTAATAAACCCAGAGGCAAATCTCTACAGAGGAGGGAGGATAAGAGGTGAGACCTACCTGCAATTACGACCTCAGCGTGTAGCCATGCAAGATGCTTCTGCACAGTGAGTTCCCTTCATAAGGCTAAGATCAATAATGTCTTACAGTCGACATAGAATGGCATTGTAAGGTCTTTCTTCTCTCTGACGACGCAGGGGTGTTTATTGATATTCCAGGCTGCAGTTCATGAGTGCAGGCCTTTCTGAATGTGCGGTACCTACTAGCATTCATTGTGACCATTTAATTCAGGCTTCCGAGGGCGCCTCAAAGGACCTCGAGGTATGATATTTTCTCCAAGCCAGAATCATGACTAACAAAAGGATACGCAGAAATCTCTGATGACGAACAAGGAAGTTTTCGATTTTCTTCAGAGTGCTGCTCAGAAATATGGAATCGAATTTTGGCGCCCTGGTTCGGGTATCATTCACCAAATTGTGCTTGAAAATTACGCTGCACCCGGCATCTTGATGTGAGCTATTATCTCCGCTTCCAGGTCTCGCCCTTGATCTGTTATCACTAGGCTTGGAACAGGTAAATAAATCCTTTGGTAGGTTGAAAGTGCTCTGATGAGTACCAATAGACTCGCATACACCTAATGCAGGAGGTCTTGGTCTTTTAGCTATTGGGGTTGGAGGTGCTGATGCTGTTGATGCAATGACTGGCACCCCTTGGGAGTTGAAAGCCCCACAAGTTGTTGGTAAGGGATCATTGGTCCATTTCTCTTGAGCGTACTGAAGGATCGGGGTTACTAGGTATTCATTTGACTGGCGAACTCAACCAGTGGGCGACGACCAAAGATCTTATCCTGCACATAGCTGGGAAATTGACGGTTCGAGGAGGCACTGGGCGCATTCTCGAGTACTTTGGGCCTGGGGTCTTCAGCCAGTCGTGCACTGGTGTGTAAAGAAGTGACTGTAAGTTTTGCACGGTCATTGACCATTTGTTCCACAGGTTTAGCCACTATTGCTAATATGGGCGCCGAAGTCGGTGCAACGACCTCCGCCTTTCCTTATACACCTAACATGCGATCATATCTTCATGCTACACATCGTGGCCCTGTCGCCTTGGCTGCAGACAAAGCTGCCGAAACTGGTTTCCTTTGTGCTGATAAAGACGCGGAATACGATGAGGTCATTGAAATTGTATGCCCCCCTCATTTTGTCAAGATTCACTCTCATTTTATATTTTGCTGCAGGACTTATCTGAAATCGAGCCGACCATTAATGGCCCTTTTACTCCTGATCTTGCAACACCTCTTTCCAAGTTTGGCAGTTTCGTGAAGAGCCAAGGATGGAAGGACGAAGTCTCGGCCACTTTGATCGGTTCGTGTACTAACAGTTCCTATGAGGACATGGTGAACTCTCCTATCTGTATTATACCCCTGAAGTCATGTTAATACCTGACTGTAGACTCGTGTAGCAGATCTTGCCCGTCAAGCTAAAGCTGCTGGTTTGAAGTCGAAAGTGAGGAGATACGAATATGTGTATAGTTCTTTGCTGCTTGCTAATATATGTATATGTATAAGGTTCCATTCTTGTGCACCCCCGGTTCTGAACAGATTCGAGCGACCATTGAGCGCGACAATGTCACCTCAGTTCTTGAGGACGTTGGCGCGGTCGTTCTGGCTAATGCTTGCGGACCTTGCATTGGTCAGGTACGCGAAGGTGTTTGTTTGTCCGTATCTAGCCATTCTCTGAGATATTATTTTACCAGTGGAAGCGAGAGGAAAAGCAGGGTGAGGCAAATGGCGAGTAAGGTGTACCTGGGCGTAGAGAAAGTTCTGATTTGACTTTCTAGCCATATTGACAACCTTTAACCGTAACTTCAAGTCGCGCAATGATGGAAATACTCAGACTATGAACTTCCTTGCTTCACCTCTTATTGTCACTGCCATGGCATTCTCTGGTAAACTCTCATTCAATCCTGTGACTGATTCTATACCCCTTGCGAATGGTAAATCTTTCAAGTTCTCTCCACCTGTGGGTCAAGACCTTCCTTCTGCCGGATTTACTGCTGGTGAAGGGAGTTACTATCCTGCACCCTCTCCCAAGCCTCAGCCAGATGTTGAAGTTATAATCAAAAAGGATTCTCAGCGACTAGAAATTCTTGAACCGTTTGCTAGCCACTTTGGTGAGGGGTCTGGTAACACCCGCGGATTCGATTTACCCCCACTGAATGTCCTCCTCCGTGTGAGGGGGAAGTGTACAACGGACCATATTTCTGCCGCAGTAAGCCATGTAGTTCGAGGAGCCTGGTTTCACGCCTGCTAAACCTATCTCTAGGGACCCTGGCTTAAATATAAGGGACACCTTACTAACATATCTGAGAATCTTCGTGAGCAGTTCTTCCTATATGTTCTTTCTTGTCCTGATAATCTCGTTAAGTTATCACGGTGTGTTAACTGGACAATTGTACTTACCATGGAATTGACTTTTTCTAGGCTGTCAACGACGAAAGCGGTGAGATGAATACTGCTTTCGATAAGGAGACCGAAACGATTGGTACCATTCCTGAGGTTGCAAAGCGTTTCAAGGCCCGCAAGCAACCCTGGGCTCTAATCGTTGATGAAAACTATGGAGAAGGTAGTGCCCGTGAGCACGCAGCTCTTCAACCCAGGTTCTATGGTAAGTCCCATTTGGTAGTCCGTTGAGTTTGTACTGATTGCCACTATAGGATGTGGACTCATCCTAGCCCGTTCTTTTGCTCGTATTCATGAAACAAATCTTAAAGTATGAATTACTTGGAGTCATCATGGAAGATGCGGACTGATCGATGTCTACAGAAACAAGGTATCCTACCTCTATGGTTTACTGACAAGGCAGACTATTCTCGCATTGGCTCTGGGGATATCCTTGAGACTGAAGGTCTGGCAGATCTTCTTGGGGGTAACTCTGAGGCTATCATTGTCATCAAGGTGACAAAGCCTGATGGAGAAGTTTTCCGTGTTTCCACGACACATACTATGTCAGTCGATCAGGTCAAATGGTTCCGTGCTGGTTCTGCTCTGAACTACATTCGTTCTCAATTGGGTTAACAAGTTACACGCTGGAATGTATGAGATCATAATATGTATATAACTTATATCGAATAGATAGTAACGCAACGTATGATTCATCTGAGGGAGCTATCCAGAGTGGTTCCAGTATCATGAGAAACCTACAAGAATTGTTGTTTTGTTTGAGAGTAGTGACCCTTATTCAAGCAAGTGAGAGTGTTAGAAGCGACTTGAATTACAGTATCCGGTAAACCGGCCAACTGTGCAACCTTGAGACCATGACTATCCCAATTGACACCAGGTCGGAGTTGATAAGAGTATGCAAAGTAGCCATCCTATCAAGAGATATCCACTAACGTCAATATTTCGATGGCGATGACTGCATCTGTCAACTCACCTTGGTTTCGTCGACATCAGTACAAAAGAAACGAACATTTTGATATGCACCGGTTCCACTAGCTTCCGAAGTATGCCCGAGCATGTGCGCGAGTTCATGGAAATGAGTAGCAAAGAGAGTTCGACATTGATTGACAGTTGCCAAATGATGGATAGTCGCAAAAGCAATAGCTAAACCATCGTTAACCGTTGTACCTCGACCAACTTCATCCATAATGACCTAAGTTGAGAAGTATCGGCATGAGAATGAGAACCGAGAACCAGAAGGAATTTGACTCACTAGGCTTTTATCAGTCGCTCGTCTCAGAATGTCTGCTGTCTCGAGCATTTCCACCATAAATGTACTTCTATCCCTAAATAGGTCATCCTTTGCACCAATTCTTGAAAACAACCTATCAACAATTCCAATAGTGGCAGCTTCAGCTGGAACAAAAGAACCAATTTGTGCCAAGACTGATATAAGAGCAGTTTGTCGCAGAAAAGTCGATTTTCCTGCCATATTCGGCCCAGTAATGACATGCAGTCTGGCATCAGAGTGTAGTGAGACAGAGTTGGGAGTAAAGACTCGACCAGAAGTCAATAGACCCATCTCGACGGAAGGATGTCGACCATTGATTATATCATATACATTGCTAGAATTCCTAAGTTGGAATATCTTTGGCAGGCAAGATGGGCTTACTCTTCAGTTATAGTGGGTTTCACGAACATGAGTTCACTTGCAACCTTGGCAAAGGACAGGGCAATATCCAACTCATCAACAACATTTGAATTTCTCCGGAGAGAGAATGAATACTCATTGATCTATTTCATGCTGTCAGCGCATGGCTTAGAGCAAAAAAAATCAGGAGCTGACCATCTTTCGTAGCGTGGCAAATGCATCTTTTTCTGCTTGTGTTAATTGTTCAATGATCCTTATTATTTGATTCCCAAGACGAGACCATTCCTGTGGGAAAGTAATTAGTTGAAAGGACGTAAAACACACAGAGGGAAGAGACGGGCTTTGTAGAAATAGCATTTGGTACTGCCACTCTCAAAGATCGAGATAAAGGAAGAATGGTTGTCCATCTTGCTCTGGTCACGTTTGCGAGCAAGGTGTATGTGCATCCCCTGGCTAGGCGAAGCTCTTAGAGTGAGAGAGGGAGCAGCTGAATCTCATGAGTAAATTTGAGATGATTTGACTGTAGACTATACATACCATAAGTGGATCTGAGTTTACCTTCCAGCCTTTCTTTTTTTGCCAGCAGACGTTGAAACTCAGCGTGTAGAGATCTGAGGGTCTGTGAAAACCTATAAAGCATCGACTTAAGGATACTAAAATGATTCCCATGAAAAAGGGTACAACGTACTCTGGCTTGATGTACCATCGACTAGGAGAAATTCTCCAATTCTCCAGCTGGCTTGATTCATCTGGAGCCTCTTGCCCAAGTTCATCTGGTGAGCCAGCTGTATTCTCAATATCAGTACCCAAGGCTTTCTCAATTGTTTCCGATAGTGTTTCGAGCACATGCATACGTGACACAAGTGCATCTACACTCGTCCATTCTCGCTCATCGTAGCCTTCTCGCTCTTGCACTTCGAGAGCTTTCTCCTCAGTAAGCGTGGCAGAAATCTTCAACCAAACACGAATGGTCCGGCCAATTGATGCTAAATCATTTTGGTCACCTCTACCTACAAGGAACTTCTGCGTAAGTCGAGTAGTGTCACATGTTTGGCTCAGTAACTGGGTCACATCTGCTGCTAGATGTGGTCTAGAGGCGAAAAATTCAACAAGAGATTGTCGAGACGTAATTTCGGATAGGGATGTACTCGGAGAACCTACATGTCCCCAGGTCTGAGAACATATGCGCGTATGCGTGTAAAAAACCACATACATAGCCATCGAGAGAGAAGACGAGTACCACCATTGGTGACCGTACGTTTGATTGCACTAAACAAACTTCCTCTTGAGCTACCGTCATATTCCCTTTCACGGATCTCTAGAGCCTTGATTGTATGTGCATCAATTTGCATTCGACCAGTATTATCTTGAACGGGTTCGGCCAAGGGGGGCATACTTTCTAAAAGATTGGCATCAAGGTAAGACGTCAGAAGGTCAACGGCAGCTTGTTCAGCTATTGAAAGTGGGATTTCCTGTGGGTTGTTGGGTCTGGCTGGTGGCAGAGGTTTTGTATGCTCTTCTGTAGGAGAGCCCATAGATTTGGATACGAAACTAAGGAAGCAGCTTTCTTCTACAAGTGCGTTCATGAGTGGGTGTTCTTTCACACCCTCGAAAGCATCAGACAAAATGACTTCGCGAGGATTAATTCGAGCCAAATCATCCTGAACACTTTCCAGCAATGTATTCTTGGAATAGAACTCTCCTGTGGAGACATCAATCCAAGCAATTCCTATCGTGATATCTTTCTTCATCTCCCCCTGAGAAGGAGGTGGAGCATCAATAGCAAGTAAGAAATTGTTCTCATATGCGTTGAGAAACGGCTCGTCTATGAGTGTTCCGGGAGTAATGATACGCGTTACGCGTCTATCGAACTCTTTTGCACCAAATTCTTCCTTGCGGGGGAATTCTTCGCACATGGCGACGAAGCGTTTATGTTGTTGAACAAGAACTTTAAGATGTTTATCGAGATGGATGAGTGGGAACCCGCACATGGCGACTCGGGAACCACCCCATTTGCGACTAGTTAATTTAATATTGAGGAGGTCAGCAATATCTTCTGCTTGATCGAAATAAGACTAGTTGAGTTTGTCAATGAGAGGCCTGACAAGGGGTTACGGGAAAAGGGGACGTGCCTCGTAGAATTGGCCTACTCGAGTAAGGAGTAAACAGTGAGGGAACTTGCGAAGGTTTTCCTGAATTCCCTGTGCCAGGATGGTTTGGGGCCCTCTGGATAAATCTATGGAGTATCAAATTTTTCGTTGATACAACACAGTGAGAAGGACCTACCCTCCTCATCGTTTACGATCACCTCCTTTGGGCGGCGAGACCGTTTGACAGAATTCACCGCCTCGGCTTTCGACTTCTTGATTCGCTTAGGCCTTACAAGTTCTGGTGGTGCATCATCTGCCGTCTTATTGATGACGCTTGTCGTTTCATATAGAGATGCTGCAAAAATACCTATGTCATGATCATTGATGACACATGGGGAGGGAGCATACAGCTATCTTTGGTTTGAGTCGGGTTTACATTAATATTGAAACGATAGTCTTCTAAGGGCTTTGCGCGGGTTCCATCAGGGAGGATGAAATACTCGGGGAGATCTCGTATTTTCTTTCTGGCACGCTGAGGAGCTTTTTTCGCTGGTTCCTGAGGACCATCAGAATGGATTCGACGCGTTTTCTGAGGCACAGAGTAATGCAAAAGACGATTCAAGTTCACATGTCTCGCCCGTCGGAGGAGGAGGGAGTGAGAAAGAGCCATACCAGACGGAAGGTAAACCTCCTTACAGTCAATACTAGTTCAGGGCCGTAGCGTTAGCGACTAAAGCCATTAGCATCCTTTGGAAAATGAATTCCCAGAGATCACGCTATAGCGGAGTTTGAAGGGACAAATAAAATACATCAGCGACACATCAACACCGACCTTGGAAAGGGGACTTTGCTCTCCACACTCACGTATCTGAATTGTTAGCTATGTCTTTTGCTGGCAGGCGTAGAGGAAACAAGGCCAAGAAGGGTGTCCAGTTCACTGTCATGGTGGTTGGTACGTGTCGCTTCTGAACCGTAAGGCTGGAGTGACATGACATGGTGACTTTCAGGCACTTCTGGTACTGGTCGTACCACTTTTGTGAACACTCTATGCGAGGCTGAGGTCCTCCCGCATAAAACCTGTGATGATCCTACCTCTGTCTACCCTGAGGATGGGATGAGAATCAAGCCGGTCACTGTGGGTGCGTCTGTGATGCGGGCGGTTTTGCGAACGCGTCAACTCACGTGTCGACAGACTTGGAGCGGGACGGGGTGCGCATTTCTTTGACTATTGTCGATACCCCAGGATTTGGAGACAACATCAACAACGAATCCGCGTAGGTTGACCTGACCTGTCATGGCCATGCCATTTCGATCTTACCGAATTGTTGCTAGATTCCAGAAGATTGTTGGATACCTTGAGCGGCAATATGATGACATTTTAGCTGAAGAGTCTCGTATCAAACGTAACCCTCGCTTCAGGGACAACCGAGTTCACGCTTTGCTATACTTTATTCCCCCCACGGGGCATGCGTAGGAGTCTGAAGTCAAGATGGTGAACGGAACTAATATTTGAGCTATAGGTTGCGGGAAATGGACATTGAACTTATGCGGCGCCTTTCTCCGCGTGTTAATGTGATCCCTGTGATTGGCAAGGCGGATTCGCTTACGCCGAGTGAATTGAAGGGATTCAAGAAGAGGGTAAGTAGTGGAAGAGGGGATTGGAACTGAAACTGAATAGGGTTCAAGATCATGCAAGACATTGAGCACTATGATATTCCGGTGTATAACTTTCCGTATGACGTTGAGGAAGATGATGAAGAGACTATCCAAGACAACAGTGAACTGCGTGTAGGTGTTAAAACTAGAGACCGAGAGAGAGAGAGAGGAGCTCATGATTGGATTTGTAGGCCATGATGCCGTTTGCGGTTGTTGGTTCTGAGGAAGAAGTTGAGGTGAATGGACGGCTTGTTCGTGCTAGGGTTTATCCCTGGGGTATTGTTGAGGTTGACAACCCGCGGCACTCTGACTTGAGCTGTCTGCAGAGGGTGTTGATGGAGTGCGTTGTGAGCCCGATCTTTTGAGTGGTGGAGACGAATAATGTGTTTGGCAGCTCGCACGTTCATGACTTCAAGACGTTGACCAATGACACGTTGTACGAGACCTATCGGACACTGAAACTCTCGAACACCCTGGATGGGGAGGGGTAGGTGATTGGCCTGGATTGGATGAGAGACACTGAGTGGACTATGTGGTTCTCTAGGGACAATTCGATGCTTCCTGAGGAGCTTGCTAATCAAGGGGTACGGTTGAAGGAGGAGCAGTTGCGACGGGAAGAAGAAAAGGTGAATCATGTTGAGGGTGCATGTGTGTGTGTGGCTGACGATGTTGACAGCTTCGGGAGGCGGAACTGAGGATGCAGCGGCAGATCAACGAGAAGAAACAGGAGTTGCTGGCCAAGGAGGAGACACTGCGGTGCGTGTTTGCAGTGATGATGATAACGACGACTGATGATATTTTGTGTAGCAACTTGGAGAGCCGGCTTGCGAGTCAGGGCGAGTACCGGGAGTGAATTAGTCCTATTAGTGATGTAATAAGCCATGTGTGAAGTTGTGATGGTCACTTGATATGGATATGATTTTATGGTCATTGTTGTGGTAGTGTTGTAGTTGGTTTCTGCCCATGCAGCTTGAGCAGACACGAGGGTACTGGCTTGGGCGCTCAGCACACCACCGACTTGGTCCACCTTGTCCACCTCCTGACCATCCCATTCCCTGTGTCCCAGACACCATGTCTACTCGTCCTCCTCATCGTCCTTCCTCTCGCCGCGCTCTTACACGCGCCCTCCAGCTTGCTCGCGACGCTGTCCAGCTCGACTCCGCCAATGAGGATCCCCAAGCTGCTGTCCAGGCATACGCCCGCAGTGTCACCTTGCTCAACGAGGTCATGGAGCGCGTCAGGCGTGGCGAGGACAGCACAGAGTCTCGCCGCAGCCACAGACGCCGCAGTGTTGCTGCACAGGAGGAGGAAGTCCGGCGCCTGCAGAACATCCACGACACATATGCCGACCGCATGAACATCCTAAGCATTATCTACAGCATTCCGCCTGTACCCTACTCCAACAACAACTCTCTCCTCTTTGGCGATTCTCTCTCCCAGCATCCCTACGCTCTCGCCCCCAGGCCCCGCGCTTTTTCCAGTTCCTCCAACGACCCTTTCTCTCCTCCTGCTGCTGCCGTTGTTGATCTCCACCTCTCCCATCGCCTGTCTCGTCTGCCTTCCCTATCTGAAGAGCCCCGGCTCAATGATACGCGTGACGATGACGACCTGCACACTCCCAGAAATAAGCGTGCTGCTCATCCGCTCCCTCCCATACCCGACTCATCCAGCCCAGGAGATGCTTCCAATACCCCCCGCACCAGTCTTCACCTTGCAGAACCCCCTCTTTCTCCAAGAGGCCCCCGCAAACCCACCCGGCTCGACGTTCTAGCGCCCCCTGCCCCTATCATCATCAACTCTACCACTTCGTATGGAACCATCTCCCAACGACGAATGAAACCATCACCCCCTTTCTATCCAGTCTCTCCCATAGACTCTCCCCAGCAATCACCACCACCACCACCTCCTCCTCCTCCTCCTCACAGTGGCAGAATACGATCATCCTCTCAGCCCGGTCGACGGCCCTCTATCAGCAACAACTCTATCGACCTTCCTCCTCCTCCTCCCTTACCTTCATCCCTCGGATCTCGCAGGCCCTTCAAGCAGGCATCCAACTGGGTCCAGACCCCAGACACCAACTCCCCCTCCATCCCCTCTCTCACACCTCCATCCACATTGATCGGGGCCTTCCCATTTGTACCTGCCTCCATCTTCCCCCACCCTCAGCCTACCGATCCGTTGCGCAAACCTTACTACTTGATGGGCCTCTTGGCTGCATCCATGTCATCTCCAACCGGTAGTTACATCACTCGTCGACTCCACGTTCCCAACGAGGTCTGGTCCATCGGAGGTGTCAAGCTTCCCAACGTTCCCGAGAAAATCAGAGCTCTCGAAATTCTCCTTGCTGCCTTGACGGAATTGCAGATGGCAAGCTCAGAGGTCTTTGGTGCCGGTAATGTCAGCAGCGGCATGGCAATGGGCATCGGGAGCATAGGGCCCAAAGAGGCTAATGCCTGGGTCCTCAAACTCGAGGACTTTTCAAATGTATGTGACAATGTGGTCAATGATTTCGGGAAAAAAATAGGCGTCGGTGAGGGTTTCGTGCCCAAGAAGACTACCTGGGGAGATAAACTCAGCCGAAGATTTGAAAAGTTTGCCAATGGAAAAAAGTAAGGCCCTCCTTCTTTTTCTGCACGACGTGACTGACAATGGCCAGCATCGACTCTCCAACTGCATATATGAATACTCTAAGGAAAATGTTCCAAGACGTCCAGCTCCTCGATGAACACACTAAAGCTGTTTTTTCCCAGCCCATCGCTCCTGCTTATGCCGCATTTCCCATCGAGTTCAGAGTTTCGGCGGAACAGAAACTCAAACGCGCCTCCGAGTTTTTCACCAGTGTGGTTTTGGCGTTTGTGATTCGAGATTTGGCCTTGTTGCTTGACAAATATGTCAAAAAGTGTGAAAAGGTCCTTGAAGACTGAGTTTTTTTCGAAACATTCAGAGATTGAAAGGCGGTGGTGTGGCTGCCCATCGGCTACATCATGCCACGACAAGGTGGCTATTGTTGGAAATGAAGTGTATTTTAACATGGGCAACTCATATATCACTTTGTGGCTTCTTCCCCTTCCTTCCTTCTTGATATCTCCCATTTGCTTCCCCATTTGTTGTGATCTTCCATTCCTTGTTTCGCCTGACCCTTTTTCTATTTGTGTTTCTTTTCCCGCCCCTCTCGGGCTCGGGTTTGTAAGAGTCGCCTTTTTTGTTTTCGAACATATTGACTGTAGAATATCTTGAGAAGTGCTTCTTTGTTATCAGAAATGAAAATCAAGCTATTAGACAAGTATTGTATGATGAGAAAAGAAGTATCGTCTACATATGAATCAATCAATCTAGAGGGAACGAAAGTGGTAAAAAGAGCGGCTGAAAACCTCTTGACCTTGGGAAAGAGAATGACGATGATGATAATGATAATGATGATACACACAAGAACAAATAGAGGGAACGACACGGAAGGCTTATGGTGGCTAGGATTTGGTTGAAATAGAAGGTTGCCTGAGATCAACAATGAACATGATCTAGTTTTCTGAAGATGGTGTTCCCAAGAACCCAGCGAGGACGCGAAGCCGTTGCACTGAGATGACTACATCAACAACCAGTAACAAGAACATGCACAACAGCTTACTATACTCATAGCGAGCGTGTTCACCACCACCACCACCATCATCATCATCGGAATCAGCAAGAGGATCAGCAGTCGTCACCTTACGCCAAGCATCTGAAATGAAAATCAAAAGTTGGCACTGAATTCTTTTCTTAAGTGGTGACTCACAATCCAAGAACGACAGCGGTGGGACTGAGCTTGCTGTCTGGCAAATGTCTAACGATTGCGGTGGACTTGTGTGTTCTCTCCGATAAGGCGCATACCGGTAGTTTGGTACATCCTCCGAGTCCGTCGGGAATTGCTGATGACCGGGTGACGAGTTTGGAGGTGGATGCTGATTCTGGATATCCATAACACGTTGACGAGTACTAACCCCTGGTAAGATATAATTGAATTGAGTGGTCAGGAAGAATCAAAAATACAATTTACTACTACCAGGGGTAGTGTCTTCAACTGTATTGCCAGTGGCTGCTTTCTGTTTACGGCCTTTGTCTACTACAGCAGAAGTCGATTTTTTGCCCTTGATGGTGGAACGAGGTATCTTGACTGTAAAAGGATTATCAAGTTTCCGCTTGCCTGCATTGACGTCCTCTCCAGGTCCATCGTCACCAATCACGCTTCCACTTCCACTTCCACTCGAAGGCATGGCCTGTCTGTCTTTTTCCTTCGATTGTTGGGACTGAACAAAACTAGCCCGGATCTGAAGGAGATTCTCGGCAAGCTTGATCTCCTCAGGTGGATCTACGTTCTCTAAAGCTACTTCATTCGGATCCAAACGGACCAAATACGGCTTCCCATCCTTTCTCGGATCACCAAAGGGATTGATAATGACGGCGTCGTTGTGATGGTCACCCAAGTGACTTGTCGTAGAGCTCTCCAGATAATTGAAACAGAGCCACAAGAAAGCTTTTGCCCGACTTTCAGAACTCAGATCCGTTTTCATGAACAGATCAACAAAATCAACATTGTCGGATAGATGCAACTGACCAATCGACTTCAAGGTCAACATAGCGCTACATCAATGACGGTTTTTTTTGCGGGCCAAAGTACAGATTTGACGTACGCTGGAATGATTGACTAGGCAGAAGATGAGATTGAAGACATTTGTGGGAGGAACATGCCCAGATTTCTGGGAATTGCTTCGTCAGACGAGATGAAACGGTGTGCAGAATAGGAGTGGTATACATACCAAGCGTGAGAGTATGTCAATAGGTACGCAGGGAGGTGTACCTGTCTCCCCGTCCAGTGTCACCGCCTTCAAAATATGCTTGATGCGAGGAGTATCCTGAAGATTGCCTGACGTTCTTTGCAAAGCCGGCACAGGATGGTATGAGCGAAGAGTGGTCTTCATTTCTGGAAAGACTAAATATACGGTCAAATCAGATTCAAGCAAAATTGAAAGTTTTCAATTGCGTACAGCTCATAGTAGTATTGATGCGCCCAACATTCACTAGTAACGCAAGCATAGCAAAATCTTCCGCAAATTTTTCCGATTCTTTTATCCTTTCGCGAAAATTCTTGGTGGCTTTGCCCGAATTAAGCATGGTCTTGATGTAGAGCTTTTGAAACGTCAGCCTGGCTTCTGGAACGCCGCCCGAATTAGGCCATGGATTGGTGAACACGGCATTGCTATCAGAGAAAATATTGCGGAGAAAATCGTATTGTAGATCACGACGGGTTAGGGGTTCATCTTGGGCACGTTTGACCGCAATGACTCTCCGAGAGGAGGTAGGACTGCGATGATGCGACATGGTTGGGATTAATGTAATAGCTGAAAGTTTCGTGGTTACAATAAATTATAATGAAAAGTCCATGGAGAAAGGGGGAGTTTTGAGGTCGTGGATAACGCGGACTGAACCAGAATTATGGCAACGGCAGGGTATGAAAGCTTGGGCCCATTGTTGTAGCAGTCATGTGATACCGAGAGTTCTAATGTCGCCGAAGAAAGGGAGTATGATCAAAAACGGAATGATGCATATCTAAAAAAAGCTTATTTCCACACCTTCGAAAGGTCTGGAATGATATCTGGCAAGGGACCTTCCCAGATCACAACATTTGGGTGCTGTGTATATTGAGTGACGATTTTGAACTGAGGTGAGTACGAGAATTTGATCTTGGTATTCGGTTCACTTATTCATGTCCGCCTTTGTCCTCAAATTTCCCAGTTGCGCACTGACGAAACATTGTCACCAGTTACTGGCGCAAAGAAAAAGTAGATATTCTTACACTATCACTCTGTTCCAACACACTGTGTGCCATTTCTGTCACCAGCCGACCGCTGCTATTTGCGATGGCGTCGCGTAACTCCTGCTATTCATTGTATGACGTTCGTGAATGATGGAAATATTTATTGGTATAGAATTACAGACATTGGACTTCATTTAATCGACATGACGCGGATTACACACTGCGTTACAGTACGACTACTAAGGAGGAAAGTAATTGGATATGGAATGGGTAATAACAAAAAGGACCTTGAACATCATCCCCGAAACTGGTAAAAGTGCAAAGAATGAGGGATAAGCTAAGAGATGTTGAAATCCAAATGACAACTGTAACCTGGTATCCAAAAAGAGGGAATCGGTTAGAAACAAATCGGTAGGATATAGAGTCTGAGTGAGAAATCAGACTTTTTTTGTAAATCTAGCGATTATCTGCGATGAAGTCAAGTCGCGGTTGATGAGAGAAAAATAGCCTATGTCCTCACCGGAACGCCATGACGAAAGGTGCTCAAACACCTCTACCACTACACTGCTCCTATACATTAGCCCATGATCGGCTCCCTTGACAACTTTGATACTGCATTTCTCAAAGCCCATAGTGCGTTCCATCCATCGAACAGCATTCTCTGCAATCTTTTCGTCTTTATCCCCATACCAGACTCTCACAGAATGCGGGTAATTGGAGTAGGAAAAGCCCCAGGGATGGTTATCATGATTGAGGATCTGTAATAAGTCATTATGAGTTCCTTTGGCAGACTCTGCATGCGATGCTGCGATCAGAGCATTCCCAAGAGCTACTTGGTAAGAACTTGTGGGTCCTACACTAGCCGTAAAAGTAGAATTTGCCAAGCTGGAGGCGGGCGATGAGGGCATTGACATCGGGGTTTTTGTCGATGTGAAGGAGATGGATCGATGTCCGTTGGACCGATTATAGCACTGACTGGCGTTTGGATTTCGTGGTTGGCTGCCAGTAGATCTTTGACTAGCTGTCTCAATGCTCTTTATCCATCCATAGTCACTGTCCAAGGGGACTTGAACGTCGAGCTGAAAGGAAGGTATAGGGCTTGGAGGCCCTGATTCTCCTCGACCCTTCCCTTTCAGAGACCCCAGTGACCGAAGGCCCTTGAGCTTTTTCCCGACATTGCCGCTGGTTTGTTTGGCGTCTTGAGGGGCTTTCAGGCGTTCAATAAGCCCGCGTGGCCCTTTGGACTTGGCTGCAAATAGTTTACGTTCGATTGAATCTGCTCCAAGTGTGCTCCGACTTTCAAAACGACCCTCGAAATCATGAAGATCATCATATTCGCTAAGGATGTCGGTGCTAGAACCAATACTGGAACTTGAGAGCTTGTCTGCACCTGAAATGTCGGTAGCATTCAGGTTGACAGTATGTTTTAAATCTTTTGGAACTGTATAACCAATCCCCTCATATGCGACTGTGGGAGGTTTTCCGATCATCCATGCCTGTATCCTCCACTCAGCCGCCTGAGCGGTTTTGAGGATGCCATTAGGGACATATTTGAGCCATTTATATCCACCTGTTGGAGATAATGATATAGATATAGTCTGGGAATAGAAGTTAGAACCAATAAACTCACTGCCTTCGCTCCCTCCAATCCAGGGTGCAAGCAAGCAAACATCACCACAAATCCTATGAGAGAATTTGTTGGCAAATGAAAGAGCATAAGGAGCACCAGCAGAATGAGCCATGATGCTACACTTGTCAAGATTGAGCAGGTCAAGGACCTCCTCAACGACATCAGCCCATTGCATGATCCCTTTGGCAGATTTATGACGAGGTTCTGTGCGACCTAAGCCCCAGCTGAATGAAGCATTGGTTAATGCGCTAATTATGACATGAGCAGAATATTCACCGGTCAATGGTAATGAGCCTTAGCCCCATACAATCTGCCATCTCGTCGTAAAGACCCATGACATGTCGCACACAACCTAAACCGAGAAAAACAAGAATGGGGTGTCCTGTGCGATCGCCCAGGTCAGATAGACTGACAGTCAACGGATTATCCGCTGACGCATGCGGTGATCGCGTAAGTTTGAGCAGAGCAGTTAGCCTTGCCGACCGCAAGTATTGAGCCACAGCTTGCGAAGGTGAGCTAAATAAAGAGCTCTCATAAGGGGAAGCAGGATGATGGAAGGATGTCATCGACGAAAAGAGTGACGGAGTAGGACCGCCGGGATCTGATCGAGGAGAATATATACTTGCGTTATCAGAGATGATTGAATGTCGATTAGGAATTGAGGAGGGAGAGGTTATGGGTTTCATCTTGGTCTGGTTCCTTAGAGTCTGCTGGACTTCGTCTGCTATAGAATCCATGGATGAGCGTGAGACGGAGTCCAGTTCATGTGTTTGGGTTGAGAAAGTTGGATTATCTCCTTCATCAGCGTCCACAAGATGATGGCTGGCCGTGTACAATGGGGTTGAGCGAGATGTGGGCGGTCTTGTACGAACTTGAGCCTCCTTGGGAGCATAAGTCCGAATGATGTCGGATATCGATGGAACAACCGTTTTCGCTGGCTTTTCTGGAAGGGACGTGGCGCTGGGAGCGCGGCATATTTCATGCTTGAATCGGTGGGGAGGTATCACGGGTGAGGGTTTTTCATCAACAACATTTGGAAATGAAGTGGGAGGGATTTGTGTGATTGTTGCATCAGAAACGGTGCGAGAAGAAGAGGGACGTGCTCGTCTTCGACTTTTGCGCGCTACTCCAGACATGTTCTTGGGGTGATCTTCAGCATCGCTGGAGTCGCTCACACGATTGTCCATCTGTTTGAACTTTGTTCGTCTCGGTTTTCCACCACCCAACACGATTCCTGGAGGCGGGGTGGGCAGAGGAGGCTGGTAAAGCGGATGGTGATTTGGGATGCCCAACCGTGCTCGACTAGATACAAGCGAACCTCCTTCCCCTCCATTCATGCCGTCGACCAGAGCATCCATCACATCCACTCCGGCCGCGGGTGCTGCCACAAGAGAAAAATGTTCAAAAGGATCTCGCGATGCCACGTAGTCGGTGGGAGGGCGCGGTGGCGCCTCTGGGTATTGGGTGGAGGATGATCCGGACAGCGGAAGATGGGTAACGGTGAGAAGATCGTCCGAATGCGATTTCCCTGAAGGTCCCGTGGTTGAACGCACACGCACATGGCTATGTAAAGAGGTGGTAGGCGTAGCGAGATCCTCGGCGGACTCGAGGGTAGGGAATATATATGCTGAATCGTCACCAGGCGTCGGAATTCTGCAAGGCCTGTTATGGGATGGCAGTGACCGCGGGTGCTTCGAATTGCCCTTGAACACACGAGAAACCATATTCGTTTTCGACCGCGAGAAGGGATCGGGGTATGACGGTTGCATACAATGAGTAGACGAGGTCCCTGATGAGGGCGGAGGGATCGGCTGGATGTTGTTGGCCTGGACTGATTTGCCCTTCTCCCTGCGCAGGGACAAAAACGAGGACTTCCTTGGGGGGCGTGGAGAAGAGGTAGACGCTGCTGGCTGCTGGCTGCGAGATAAAACGGAATACATGTTGATAAGAGTAACGTCGTCGATGCGTCCCTAGATTGGAAAAGACGGTAGAAGAAGCATCTCAGGTTCCTATTTACCAAACAGGTTCTTATCCTTCCCACATTCAATCGTCTCATTCAGTGCGTACACTACACAACAACATCAGAGAATTTACTCATACAGATACTCCAGATGATACTACAAATATGCCCATTCGTTAAGGCGGAAGAAAGTCAATGCGACGTAGCAAAGCTACTTCAGTCAATACTTTGACTCCACTCGCGCTCCATGGCTGATAGGGAGGATAATTTGTGCCTTGTGTCAATCTGAGGGTACGCAAGGAGGGTAGCGCTCCGGATGTAAGGTATGTCCTCCAATCCTCTGGGGACAGAGATATTGATCGGCTGGACACAACGAGCTCTTCCATTTCAGGGCACCGCTGACGTACTGTTGACAGTATTCCATGGTCGACGTGGAAGCCATGCAGCTCGAGGTGACGAAGACGAAGGGTATGAGGACCGGCGAGTCCTCGAGGCTCCAAAAAGGAGCCGTCTGACGGATTGGCCTTCCGAACTTCATATTTCAATGAATACACATTTGAAGATCCAAGTACCATCTGAAGGTGCTCATCGTATTCACAAACATCAGTAGTTTTCACGCACAGCCTCGCCACAGTAGAACCTTCTGGGACGAGATGTGAAAGGAATCCGCTGACAATCCTAGCGTCGTGGAGAATGAGTTCATCCCACTGAAGGGATAGAGGGATCGGGATCGGGTTAATGTCAATATCCAGCTCCGTCAGCCTGAGGCTCTTGAGATTCGGAAATCTGAAAGTGAGATCCTCAGACCACTCGATTGACGCTCGCGATGTCAATGACGTCTTCAGCAATCTACCGTCAACGTGTAGCCTTTCAAGAGTGTCCACTGCGCTCACGAAGCCCAGAAAACGCTCCGACCGAATAGCTAGTTCGCCGCCCAGAATGAGGCTGTGCAGACCTTTCAGGCCCAGAAGCATCCGAACTGCTAGCCTGTCTTTGGGAGAGCCGTGTGAGGAACCGACGCAGGAAGGCTGAAGCGCTAGTTCATGCACAAGGGGTGCTAAACAAGGGCTGAATTGCAAGGTCCTAGCGAGCGAGGCGCAAGCGGCGAATGAATGCAAAGATGGTGCGGCATAGAGCCGTCTCCGGACATGGTATAACCAAGCTGGAGAAACCAAAGCAAGACGAACGAGGTCCCTCTCCCACCAGTGATGGTTGCTCTCGAGAACAACGGGAATCAAATCTTCTGCGAAACCCATC
>Ga0157366_1000349_pt1 | contig 21560 bp, 36 predicted proteins | sample AttbisABBM1_FD_113149 | JGI IMG/M metagenome (GOLD analysis project Ga0157366, IMG submission 113149) | Fungus gardens microbial communities from leaf cutter ant in Botucatu, State of São Paulo, Brazil - Atta bisphaerica ABBM1 | ecosystem: Host-associated > Fungi > Mycelium > Unclassified ...
ACTTTCGAAGCTGATTCGGCGCGTTCCTCGTCACGGGTCTGAGCGGATTTGTTACCCTTCGCGTTGTTACCCTGTCTGTTACCTGACTTGTTACCCTGTTTGTTACCCTGGCTGTTACCTGGTGCTTTTTTTTCGGGTCGGGTAACAGTTTTACGGGAGCGTTCGATCAGGGCGTTTGAGGCATCAACATTTATCTCTTCACCGTCCAGAACCAGCCAGCCACGGGCCTTCCACGTGGTCACCGTCTTACGGCTGACTCCGTGTAGCTTTGCAAAATCGGACTGATTCATGTGTTACCCTGGCTGTTACCTGTTACTCAAATTTCAAAAGTTCGTAGCTAGCCGGAGAACGCGGCGCGCAATGCCCGTGAAATAAAAAGGTCCCAGGAGGGACCCATTTTTGTATGGCTTCTGTTCCGCCATAATAAATAAGGGCCAGATTAAGCATCTGGCAGGGCTATTCCCCATCTGATATCGTTAATTCGCCAAAACTAATTAATCAGACCGGAGTAATTCTATGAGTGATAAACGCCATTTAGTGGGTGACCATATGCCGCCTGGGCTGAGGCCAAAACCCGCGCAACCACAAAAACCAGCACAGGCTCCGACGCCAGCTAAACCCAAATAGGTGATATATGTCCCGGGACGATGTAATTTTCGATCTTCATCATTCTTACTATCTTGAAAACATGTTTTCAACATTGATGGGTAGGATTGACAGATTAATGTCTCTTTTACTAATCGTCTTGGGCGGAACAGCCTTAGCACCGTTTAGCAGTGAGCTGCTCTTTGGAATTTCAGTTGCAGTCTTATCAGCTGCACAATTTATCTATCAACCGGGTAAGCAGGAAGGGATCGCCAGCGAGCATGCAAAAAAATACCTTCAGCTCATTTCTCTTGAAGCCGGTTTAGATGACGAGACGCTACTGAAACGTTTTATTGAACTTCAATCCCTTGATAACAAAGTTTGGAGTTGCCTGAAAAATGCAGCTCAACGAAGGGCTACCATGTTCCTTGGACTGGAGGATGTTCAGCCTGATTTATCCCGATGGGAAAAATTCTGGTCATGGTGTGCAGGGAATTGCCCTAAGAAATTAACTAATGAACCTTTACATTCTTAATTGTAGTTACCATGACGAACCTAAGCCTGGTAGTCATAAACCAGTTAACCCGAGGCCTATCCCTAAACCCCGGTAAAATCCAAGCCACATTTAAATGTGGCTTCTAAACACAAGTCTATTCTGCTATTTGGCCGTTTTCAATGCTTGGCTGATCGCAGTACTCAGAGCCGCCGGCATCAGCGCTCGGGCCATTTTCTCAGCCCGGTCTATATACCCCAGCACTGGTTTAACAGGCAGTGCATTACCGAACTGAATCAGTAGCTTTGGTGCTGGTGATTTATCACGGGGCCGGCGTGTGCCTTTAGCCGAACGCTTCAGACGCTTTTTAACCTTTTTGCCTTTCTTAGACTTAACGCGCTGGAAAACGCCGTTACGGCTGCCCACCGCACCAATAAAGACATTATCTTTTGTCTTTAACTGGTTCAGTTTATTGCGTGGCAGGTTGCCGTATTTGTTCAGCTTTATGTTTTTCGGGTTAAGCAGCGCACTGCTGTTGAGCTTGTGCTGACCACCGAATTCAAAGGGTGCGAGGTAACTGGCGGCAATGTCCCGGACAAAAACTTTAGCCTGAAGATTGCTTTTATGCGCTCCAGTGGATCCCACTGCGTTAACTGTAAACGGTGTGGGTGACTCCAAGCGCCGGGTTAATGCTGTTTTTTCTGCTGCTGCGATGTTACGGGCAACGCTTGTCAGCGACTGTGATAACGCATAGGGCAACTGTTTTTTTAGAGACTGAAGTTGAGATGCGAGGTGCTTTAATCCTGCCATAATTTTTTCGTCATGCTCCTTAAGGTATAACGTTTGAGTCCGATAATGAAGAGGACAAAAGGAGATTCATGAATGACATTGATTTTCATTTTTTTGGTAGTACTACTTATGCGCTGGTATAAATCCGTTAAGTCAAGGACCTATTCCTTCCCACTATATTCAGCTGTACGCCATCTCGATGGAAAAACCACACTACACATGCGTTTTAAATACTGCCCAGTCGGTAATGGGGCTCTAAAAAAGATCTACATCGAACTTAAAAAAACGCTTATTGAAATGAAGACAATGGGTTACACAAAGGTGAGTTTTACATCTCATCTTTTTCAAGATCATGGAACAGAGGACTTATTTAAATTTCTACGTGCAAATACTATGCAATATACACAAATGGACTTCGTAAAAACACCTAAGACTCATGTGTTGTCGAATAAAATTGTTATGTTTTTATATACTGGAAAAGTAATAAAAGTCCATCATACATCCTTGACAATTACCATTTTATTATAAAAATCATTAAAAAAACCGCCCGGAGGCGGCTTGTTTACTTTTCTGGCTTAAGCATAATTGCTCCAGCGACACTACCATAAAGGTCAATTGCTCCCTCATGTTCTAATATCGCAGCCACAGCAGGGCTGTGGTTTTTATGAAGCCCCGTAGTACCTTTAAGACTGTTATATATTACGTCTCTAAGTGAAGATAGCGATATACTTTTTCCGGGGATGCTAGCGACATCTTTTAAGAGATCCTGCCATTTTTGGTGGGTTATATTTATTCTTTTCAGTACTTTCCCCCCTTCCTTGTAAGTTGGCCATAAGTCTATTCCACCGTCAAAGCGTCTGTACTGGAAGATACCCACATGATCAGTTCTACCGTGGGCTCCTAATGTCTGCAATACCTTCATGTTACCTCCTCATTGGTTACAGAGGTAACTATCGGTACAAATTAGAAATTCTTTACAATTAAGAGTTATACTTTAGTCGTCATGTGATGAAAGCCGCTGTGAAAGTGGCTCTCATACTTCTATGCTGCTTTACCTTCCATCAGTGAAACCAAGTCAGGATCCATCTGCTCAATAATGCGTTCTCTGGCATTATTCAGTAATGCCTTACGTCCACCACGCCCCCACCTGTTCATAATGCGAGCGCAACCGCTTACCTGCTCTGTCTCCGTTGCGATTAGCAGGTCTAGGCGATTGATTAGATTCATGTGGCTGATGCCTCTAAGCACAGCTTCTCTGAATGTTTCGTAAACGCGAATTTCGAACTCAGGGCTTAGCCATGCAGCGTATCGGATGGCCACCAGCTCCAAGCCCCATACGCCGTGATTTAGACCGCCATTAATTATTTCGACCGCCGTGCATTTTTGCACTCCGCTCAGTGTTTGAACAAAACTCCTAATCTGCTTGCTGCGCATGAACTGGCTAGGCCGCTGATTATCAGTTGCCTCCCCCTTCAAAACTGCGGCTGCGTGCAAGTCGTTCAGGTTATAGCGACCTTCATTGTCTACGCGAACGGATACACCGTTTACGATTACCGTTGGGTAAGTCATTGCGTTTACCTTACTTGTGAGATGAACCTTTGCCGAAATGAAACGCCAGCCCACCGAAGGCTCGCCAGCACCAAACTGACGTCTCCAAAGGCTCATTTCACAGGTTAGGGTTCGGTGTTTTTAAGTTCGTATGCTTCATGCGATAGCCCATCAGGAACTGACCGGATATCGTTTAGGCATGCTCTGCCATTTCGGTTGGCAGTTCATCTTGGGGGGTGTCACTTTTTCAGGCTGCTTTTTACTTCAGTCATTATTTGCTGCTATAGCCTGCATAACTCATTGCGGTGTCTGCTTTCATGGCGTGACCACAACCATATTCCGATCCACATCATAATGAATGCACCAATGCACACTCCAAACTGGATGTTGTAAATCTGATATGGATCCATTTAGCTTCCTGCTGGCAGTTGGAATATTGAGGGAGAAAATGAAGCTAACGGTCATTCTGTCAAAGGCACTCAATGAATGCCTTTTGCAGAATCTTATAAATACTTTTTAGCCAGTGCGATCAGCTCATCTTTGGCAGCGTCGCCCAGCTTTTCAACGCCATCAACAACGAAGTTCATTGCGGCTTCGAAATCCTGAACACCAGATTTTACTTTTGCTGCTGGGGTGATCACTTCAGCAGTGGCGGATGCTACTGAAATTGGCTGTACAACAGTTGCGTCATTCAATGGCTCAGACATTTGGTTGTTCTCTTCTTTAGGATGGATAAACAGGCTTATTAGCCATGTGATGAATTTGATCATTTCTGCCGTTCCAGTTCGATTTTACGGATGGCGGCCTTATCGCGATTACAGTTGGCAAGAGAATTAAGGAGTCTCTCGTTCAATTCCAGACTGTCGACCCATTTGAATGGGTCAGGGATAAGTGGTATTTCGCAATCAGCCATCAGGCTTACCGGGATCTGTACTGGCGGGACCTGAACGTACTTTGTTTCTGTTTGCGCGCAACTGGTCAGTTGCATTAACAGGAACAGGCTGAGCGGCACACGGATCACCTTTAATCGCCTGGCGGATGATAACCACCCTTTCCTCGCTGTCTGATTTACTGGATTGATTGTCATCATGGGTTGCCTGGGCGATATCATTGAAGAGTGCTGTGGCTTTAAGAACGTTGGTAGTGATTGCCTCGGCTGATTTCTTTTCCTGCTTCAGTTGCTCATTTTGCTGTGTGAGTAGCGCTTTAGAAGATGACTGCAGCCTGACTGTAAAGCCGAGGGCTATAACCAGCAGAATCAGTACAGCTATCGCTACAGCATCCCACTTGATTCTGCTGAGTATCATTTCTCACTCCAGTTGCAGATTTCGCGCTCCACTTCACGGCGATTTGCCAGCCCCTGAATCCTTATGCGGTCCACGTAAACCCAGCTTCGAAGTCCATCACAGGCTTGCTGATATCGACCGGCATTAAGGTTACGCAGTACTGATGAGTGCTCGAATGCATTAACACCGACGTTATAGCTAAAACTGATAAGTGTGGCTTTCTGATATGCATTCGATGGGACCTTTACCGAGCGTTCCACAGCCCGGGCATAGGGCTGGAGATGCTTTTGCAAAAGAACGTCGCACTCTTTCTGTGTATAGGTTTTACCCTGAATTACATCCGGGCCTGTTATGCCGTTGCATACAGTCCACACGCCACCTACGTCACGGTATGGGGTGTAAGAATTGCCTTCTAGACTCGGGATCAAAACCGCAGCGATGGCTAATGCCCCGCCACTCGCCGCAGTGACAAGGCTTTTACGTAAAGCGGGTGAAATCGCCATGCTCAGTCATCCTGTGGTGGTGGAGTGACATAGCCCCTGTCGAGCGCTTTCTCATAAGCTTTTGTCTGGCGCCGCTTAAAATAGATATTCGTTATGAACGTGAGCATTGCGATGACGAAACCGCCGATTAAGGCTATCTGGTTCCAGTCAATTCCGTGAAGCCAGCCGAACCAGTTTGAGAGACCGCCATACATAAGGCTGCCCGACACACTGTAGTTAGCGGCAGTAGATATTTTGTCAGGCATATTTTTGGCCATGTGATTACCTCCGTGGATTAACGGAAGCAGCGTGTAGTGAAGGAGAACAGCGCTCAGCCAGAATCGATATAAGGTATCTAACGCTGATTGGCTGGCGCTGAAAATGACAAAAGCCGCATTAAAGCGACTTTTAATAATTAGAAATTGAGTTAGGCATCTACAAAGTTTTGAAAACTGTCAGCGATATCATTTTGCTCATTTATGGATACTTGCTTCAACCATTCCTCATGACTTGAGCTATGACTTTTGGCATAACGCCAAAATATCTGTCTTGCCTTCACACTGATCTTTTATCAGGATTCTCATTCCAAAAGTTAAGCGTATATTACCAATGGGGTTTTCCCATACGGCAAGGTTTAACAGGATATAAAATGAAAAAAACAATCGTAGCACTTATCACTCTGGCGTTATTGGCACCATCTATCAGCTTTGCGCGTGGCGGTCACTATGCAGGCGGGCATGGTTCTTCTCATAAAGGTGGAAGTTATAAGAACCCGCGCACAGGAAATCACTACGAGAAACGTCATTAATCAATAGCTAGCTGACTCTTTCAGAAACCCATTTTCTTGGGTTTCTTTTTCCTGGCCACTTCCTGCCAGACTGGACGATATCTCATGAGATTTTTTACTGTTTTTGCTCTTTCAGCATTGCTAGTTATTCACCCTGCAATAGCCAAGAAACACACCCCTGCCAGTCAAGAAGACAATGAGCTTATTGAACAGGGTGACTATACGAACTCTGATGGGAAGCAAATCCATAGACCAGCCCATACTAAATCTGGAAATGCACCTGAGGGGGCGACAGCAAAGTGCAGGGATGGCTCATTTAGCTTCAGTACACATCACCGTGGAACCTGTTCCAGACATGATGGTGTGAGTGAGTGGCTTAGTTAAACAAATGCACATCGAGGGAAGGCCCTTGGAGGCATATTATTAGAGATATCATGGGTCATATGAAAGAACTCCCCCACCCAGCGCTTGTCTCCAGCACTCGCAGTGGTTTAGCTTTTGAAGGAGTAAATTCAAAATGGTTACCAGATAGCGTCTGGCAGCGCATTTCCGTATCAGATATCGCTAAATCGCCAAAAATAACCAGTCAGAAAAGGAGTGTATAATGACAACTTTTATCGTTCGCGTTGAACTACATGGTGCTGATGCTGAAGATTATGAAAACCTCCATGAACATATGGAGCGCAAAGGATATCAACGTCACATTACTGCTGATTCAGGAAATGAATACCAGTTACCGGATGCAGAATACATACGAGTATCTTCAACAGCCATGAATGTAACTCGCATTGCTAACGAAGTTTACGAAATAGCATCTTCAGTAAATGATGCTCCTGGCGTTCTCGTCACTGAAGCCGCCAGCATTGAAGTTATGGGATTACGGCCACCACTAAAATAGCGCCATCACTCATGTTAATCTTTCCATGTGCGTGATTCTGCATCCCGCCATCACGTTCAGCCATGTCAATAAAGGAATCCGCAATGCACTTCGCAGCTCAAACACAATCATTTCTGTAGCGCTCATTATCACCATCCGTGCCTTGTGGCAGTCGGATAGACTTAATTGCTTCTGAAAGTGTTGAGGCTGCTATTTACTGAAGGTGTACTGGCATATCTTCAAATTTCATCTATCAACCTCATAAAAAAGGCCCACCGAAGTGAGCCTTAGAGTGCCGAAAATTGTGGTTATGAATCCGTGATGCCGGTTGTCTCCCAGTAAGTCTGTAAACCGGAAACAGACCTGCCATTGTAAGGCTTGAATCACCGAATTTTAACTGCCCCCCACCGCTCAGGAAAGATTCACAGCATTAAGTCAAATTTAACAGCACCACACTAAACCAAAAAAACCGTGAAATCACTCTGACGCTAACTCGATTAAATGACCGGCACGTCTGCCCAGAGCGAATTGTTGTAGGAATGTTTGGCCACGCCCGGCACGTGGTATCCTCATGTATCCACAGAAGGTGAGGGAATTTAATGTCAGCTACAGATAAATCTTGCGGTCCATGCTCAGTTTGTTGCGTGGTGCTCAGAATTGATTATGACGGACTCAGAAAAATGCCTGATGTACCCTGCCAGCACATCCGCAACGGTGGTGGCTGTAACATTTACCTGAGACGCCCCGAAGGTTGCAGGAAATGGAGTTGCGGCTGGCTTAAACTAACCATGCTGAGGCAGGAGTGGCGTCCGGATTTGTGCGGCTTCATTATCAGGATGGATGGTAACCGTTTAATTTTCCAAGCTAATTCAAATATAGGGCACTCGCGCTTCTGGTCATCAGATTTTCTTGGTGAGGCATTTAATTTATTATCCTCTGGTTACGACCTGGGATTATCTGTGCCAACAAAGAAAGGCTTTACAAATTACCTCACCCACCTGACACCTCTGCTCTCTAAAGTGGCTCAGCAAAGTAATTATTCTGAAGCAGAGAAAATCATGAGGTCTATAATTTTTCACGCAAAAAATTCTCGGACCGATAGAGAGGAACCCATGCAGTAGCTTCGTTATCTCGTTCAGTGTGTGAGGTAATTTTTAAACTGGAATGTCGGGAAAGGCGTTGCGCCTGCCGGCGTTTTATCTGTCATTTATCGTCTTTCAGCTAATGTTTTTCCAGTTAAATCCTTTCCGCTCTGAGTTATTGTTCATGGGCGCCCCCAGAAAAGCAAAAACCTCGCCGGGGCGAGGTTTCGATCTTATGCATAAGTGCTTAGTGACAACTCATAGCAGATTACATTAAATTTTGCGTACGCGTTAATTTTTTTGATGTATTCTTCATCTAAAAAGAATTTTTGTAAAAAGGACTGCTTATGCTTCTGGGTGATTACGAAAGATATGTTGTTGAATGTGAATTGGAATTGGCCAGAACCCCTAAGGATGCGCCCAGTATGCCAGCTTCTGATGCGCTGAAAGCTGTACAAAACATGTTCAGCTCTGGCAGAGCCTCCTATAGTATTAGCAATGGCAAGGCTACCGTAAAAATCGTGGACATGGTTAGAAATGAAGCTGATGGTTATACGACCATACTTTTTCAGTACGCTAACTCAGAAGCTTCAGATCCACATTTTGCTAATAAGAAAACTGGGGTCTCGCGTAAGGCCACGAGAAATGCTGATGAAGCACCCGCTGTAACGAGTCATATTTGTATAAAGCATGCACCCAGAGATAAGGCACTGTTTCCAGACCTTTATAAAGCTATTGTTGAGGAGGTACCTGGACTTACGAAATCACTTATCGCCAGCACGCTAACGTGGATGATATCTGAGTCAACAAATTATAGTTTTGAACGCGTGGAAGGCAAAAAGCCAAGAGAAATTAAGTGCCGGCCACTTGTCTCATTAAGCCCATATGCATCTAAAACATTAAAGGAATCCCTGCAAACTGGCGTTCTGACAGGTATGAGCGCAGTCAGATATAAAAACAATGAAAAGCTCGATGAAGACGGTGAAATAAACATCATCCAAGAAACCATGGTTTTATCTTTCAAAAACACTACTGGACAAAAAGCAATAGATTTAGTTAAAAAAGCATCTGATTTAGTTCGAGGGATGGAATATTCTGATTTGAAAATCACTCGTAAAGATAAAAATAAACGACTTGTGAGTGAAGAAATAAATATTTCATATGAAAAATCAATAGAAGATATAGCTGATACTATTTTTGCAGAAAAAGAAAAAGTCATCCTTAATAATATCATTGAAACTTGCCAGAAAAAAATTCATCAGCAACTCGCTGGTAAAATGGCTGTCGCGCTGTTAAAATGATCAATTAAATACATAAGGAGGGGTTATGAGTGCTGTATCAAAAATTTTAACTCCCATTAACTATGTTCGTATAAAACACGCGGAGAAGCGTGTATTCGATCTGTGGACTCCAATCTTACTATCTATTGGAACAGGTATAACTCTGTTTTGCTTAGAAAAGCCAGTCAATCTTATAAATAAAGATGGTTTAATTTCAGTAATAAATGGTATTCTGCAGATATTATCTGGTTTTTACATCGCCTCTATGGCCGCTGTAGCTACATTCCAAAAAGACGGTATGGACAGTATAATGGCTGGTTCGCCACCGACTCTTAAGGGTGTAGAGTTGACGCGAAGAAAATTCTTAACCTACTTATTTGGATATTTAGCATTCGCAAGCATACTATTATATTTCATTGGGGGCGGTGCGCAACTACTCGCACCCACTATTCATAACATCGATTGGCTAAACATAAAGATAATAAAATATATTTCTGTAACTTTTTATATATTTTTTATCATGAATATTTTCTGCACTACCATATTGGGAATGCATTTTATGATTGATAGAATGCATGATGATGTTAAAACTTTAAAAATAGAACATAACGAATTCAAATAATAGAGAAAGATCGCTGTCTTTCTCTATTTGATTTCATTAGAAAATAGCGCTGAGCACCCCTTCTATAAACCCCATTGCAGTTTGTAGCTCTTTCCTGATAGTTCCATCTGAAACTTTCTTTTTTTTTGCAATTGCTCGCAACGATAGGCCAACAATAAAGTGAGCGATGATAAGCTCATACTCTTCAGGTTTTGATTTCTTCAAACGAGCCACACATCCATCTATGATCATTCCCTCATCATCATTGCACTGAGTTCTTGATCTTTTACCGTGGGGGATAAGTCCTTTAAAACCCGCTGCAATAGGATGCCAATCGACCCCATTACTATCAGCAGATGCCCATGCGCCCCACTCATCTAATACTTCATAGATATCACGCATTATGCTGCCCCTTTTTTAGAATATCGTTTATTGCTGAACTGTGGCTCTGTCTGTTCCGTGCTGCGGCGCTTTGCCTCTGCCTGTTCAATGTCGTGGAAATGACCGTTGTAGAACCGGCGATAAATCGTTGATAACGGGCCATTCCTGTTCTTCGTGATATTAATTTCAGCTAAGCCAGCAGCCGGTGATTCAGGGTTATAAACCTCGTCGCGGTAGAGCATCATGATGATGTCTGCGTCTGCTTCGATTTCTCCTGAGTCTTTCAGGTCGGCGTTTACCGGGCGCTTATTGGCGCGGCTTTCAACACTGCGCGATAACTGGCTGAGTGCGACTACCGGCGTGCGGTTAGTTTTCGCCAGTGACTTAAGCCCTTTTGACACCTGCCCCACTTCCAGATCGTGACGGCCATTGCCCTGTAACTTAATCAGTCGGAGGTAATCGACGGCTACAAGCGCCGTTTCCGGGTATTCCTGCTTATGGCGAATGGCAATATTTTTTATCTGGTCAACCGTTAAATCATTCGCGTCCACGATCCATATTTTCCGGCCAGTCATCTGACCGACGCCATTAGATATTCTCGCCCAGTCTTCTTCTTCCAGCTTTTCCGGCGATTTAAGTTTTGATGCAGACAGACCACCAGCGGCGGCAACGTGTCTTTCTGCGATCTGGATGTCACTCATTTCCATACTGAAAAACAAAACGCCCGCGCCGCTGGCTGTTACCTTGTCGGTAATGTCTAAAATCATTTCCGTTTTACCCATCGAAGGACGGGCCGCCAGCAGAATCAAATCCGTCTGGTCAAGTCCACCGGTTGCATTGTCAAGTTCTTCGATGCCGGTCATCAGTGTGCGCGTCTGGAATTCGTGGTTGAGCCCGTTTTCAATACGGTTGATGATGCCAGGAAGAAGGTCATCAATAGCCACCGGCCTGATTACCTCTGATTCCGTCTGGATAGCGCTTACAGCGGATTTAACCTCATCGAGAATGGCAATCCCTGCCTCACTGTTGTGTGCTGCCTCAAGGCGACTGAGAGCGTTGCACAGCACAGCCTGCGCGTCACGGAGGTTGGCATTGCGCATAAGCTGCCGACTGTATGATTTCAGCGACGACTTAGCCCATGCTGAGCGGCCAGTACCCGTTATCACCTCCTGGTATTGTGGCAACTGTTCACCAATCAGGATCGGGTCAATCACGCCTGTCTTTCTGGCATGTAAGACTATCGCCCTGAATATTTCCCTGAACTGCGTAAAGTTGAATACGGATTCTGGAAGAGAGGTGATCACCTCCATCACCTCTGCGTCAGCACCGCGCAAAAACATTGCGCCAATTACTGCTGCTTCCATGTCCTGATCACGCCACATCACTTTGCTCATGCTGATTGGGCTCCTTTCTTACTGCGGTAGCTGCCCCAGTCAAAAATCAGTGTCGTTCCCTGCCCCTCCACCATGCGGTCAGTCAGGCGATCACCAATCGCCATTGAGATTTGTTCCGGCGTCAGGTTGCTAATCATCACCGTTGGCAGCATGCGCTCATAACGAGTATTGAGGATTTCGAACAGAGTGATCTTTTCCGAATCGGAGCTGTACTGAACCCCAATCTCATCGATAATCAGCAAGTCTTTGTCCGTGTACATCGCGATTACTTCCTCTTCGCTGTACTCGGCGTTTTTACCCCAGCTACGGCGGACGGCACGGATAATTTTCAGAACAGATGTCAGCAGCACAGATGCCTGGTGTTCGGCGATAACAGCCTTTGCCAGACCAACCGCCAGATGGTTTTTACCGGTTCCCGGCTTACCGCTAAGGATCAGGCTTGTCCCGGCTTTGTACATATCAGGCCAGCGCTTAGCATACGCTTTCAGCATGCCGAGGTTGCGCTTTGCTCTGTCATTCACGGCGACATAGTTTTCCAGCGTGCAGCCGTCGAAGCGCTCAGCGATGTTTGCATTGTCTATGAGGAGAGCAACCTGCAGCGCTTTACGGCTGGCGCGTGTCTCATCCAGACTGGCAGCAATGCATGACGGACACCGCGAACGCTTCTCTGCGATGCGGCCGCCAAATGAATTCATCCAGATACGGTGTTGCGTGAACTCGCCATGCACATCACAGAAGGCCGTCAGGGTTTCACTCTGATCGAAGCAGCGATCATTGTAGGATTTCTCACCCTGGGTAAAGGCCAACTCTGCGTTGAGGTCATCAATTTTAAGCTTGAGGTTATAAATCTGATTCTGTCCTGGATTCATTCCTGCTCTCCTTCGTACCAATCCGGGGTTTGGGTCTGGCCATAGTCGCGCTGGTCAAAGCCGTGGTGGTTGCTCATCGCTGTGTTGCGGGTTGGTTGCTGCACTGGCGCTGTCCAGCTATCAGAGAAATGGCGATCCGGGCCAAAGAACGTAGCCGCCTGCCTGACGTACTCTGTGCCCGTCCTGCCAGTTGCAGCGATGAATGCCGCATAGCGCTGAACGCCGGAATGCATATCAGCAGCGGTGACGCCCTCACGGATACGTGCTGACCAGGCTTTCCAGGCGGTTTGTTTGTTGTTACCACCGGCGCGTTTTGGATAGGCTTTCCAGGCAGATTCGAAATCATCTGAAAACTGAGTCTTTGAAGCCTTCTTCGGCTCACTGGCGTTAGCCTGTGTGCCATTTAATTTAGGTTCATTGACTGATTCATTGACTGGTTCAGAAGAGTGACTGATTCTGGGTGCAGCTCCTGCACTACCCCCTGGTGAATCTCCTGCACCATATGGTGAATCTCCTGCACTAGGTAGTGAATCTCCTGCACCATCCAGCGTAAGTAAATAAACATTGCTTGAATTTCCTTTTGGCCCGGCTCTCAATTCTTTTTTAACCAAGCCCATCGCGCATAAATTTTCAATGTGAGTCATTACTGAGCGCTTGCTGATCTCGCACTGATCAGCGATGTGCTGATATGAAGGCCAGCACTCGCCTTTATCACTGGCGTTATCAGCTAACTTAATGAGCACCAGTTTTCGGAGAGGATTACCCACTTTTGTTTTCATGGCTTTGACCATCAATTCCATGCTCATTCTGAAACCTCGTATAACTCTGTTAAAACTTTCACAACAGGCGCGTACATTCATAGTGCATGCCCACATCTTTCTGACCGGACAAAACTAGTTATAAGGACCAGAAAAACGATGGATGATGGTGAATAATTCCTATATTTGAGCGGGTGTTAGGCTAAATGCTTCGAGCCTGTAATAACTCGCGTGGGCTTCTGCTTAGCAGGAAATGGTTTGGTTTCAAATGCAGCAATGTGCCCATCTTGAATTTGTACAAAGATGCTTCTGCCCGATCTAAGTGCTTTACTGATAGCAATTTGTGTAACACCTAATCGCTGGCCTGCTCTGGCTTGGCCTATTTCGGAAACGTAATCTTTGAGCGTTAGAGTCATCATCAATTGCGCGCCTTTAATAGTATCAAAAGTACTAAAATCAATAGTACTATCAATAGGAGACATTTTCAAACCAAAGGTATTAAAATAAACTATGAAAACGACTAAACGATTGACGACAGAACAGCTTGAAGACGCAAAACGCCTTAAGGCTTTGTATGAGTCAAAGAAAAAAACGCTAGGAATAACTCAACAATACATAGCTGATGAAATGCACATCACTCAGAGTGCTGTTGGACATTATCTGAATGGAAGAAATGCCCTTAACATCAGTTCAGCTTTAATTTTTGCAAGAATTTTAGGTGTGGAGGTAGATGAAATAAGCCCTACAATAGGGAAAGAACTCAAGGAAATGCACGTTTACGCTAAGAAGATTGACGTTCTTATGCCTAATAAAAAAGTCTCAACGTACCCTATGATAAGCTGGTTAAATGCCGGACGTTGGGAAGATGAGCCAGAGCCGTGGAAACTAAAAGATGCGGACGAGTGGCTTGAGTCAGATGCCAGTATCGAGGGCATCGGGTTTTGGCTTCGTGTGCAGGGTGATTCAATGACTGCGCAGAGTGGGATAAGCATATCCGAAGGCATGGCGATTCTAGTTGATACCGGGAAGGTGCCAAAGAACGGCAGTTTAGTCATAGCCAAGCTCAAAGATACTAATGAAGCAACTTTTAAAAAGTATGTTGTTGATAGTGGTAGGAAATTTTTAAAACCTCTTAACCCTAGCTATCCGCTGTTGCCGATTAATGGAAACTGTAAAATTATCGGAGTGGTTGTTGAGGCCAAGTATCGTTTCGAATGATCCCCCTCTTTTTAAGCCGGTTATCCGGCTTTACTCAAAAAAATCCCATTAAAAACAACAAATAGTACCACTAGTTATTAATTTAATTACAATTTAGTATTGATAATACTAAAACCTGAGGTACTATTATCTCATCGGCAAGTAACGGAGCCATTGAGATGAGTAAACCATATATTGATGTTATCGAATGTGAGTCTGTAGCTGTCAGGTGTCATGACGGAGAAATATTTGAATTTCCTGTGGTGGATAATAAAAATTTATTTCCTCACTTCTTCCGTACTGATGCTGATTTTTCATATCAGGTTCAAACAAATTTAATTCATGGCGTGACTGCGATTTACAAGAAACATAAAAATATTTCTTATCTTGTTGGCACCTTAGTAAAAGGCGGAAGCGTTAACGATCAGATTATGCAAATAATTGAAGAGGATGATCGCCTTTCATATCTACTCAAATAATTAATTCAAGCAAACAGATCAGCAAAAAAGCTGGATTTTCGCTCGCGTATTTTATGGTAAAAAAATGAAAAGAATTAGAAACAACCCGCAATATATTCGTGCAGTCTTACTACACAAATCAGGCCATGACGTTCTGGCAAATTTATTCCTACGCTCTGCCTATGGGGTTAAGTGATGGCAAGTAAACTCGAAATTTCAGTTGCTAACGACAGAGCCCACCAGCTTTGTGCTTTGCTGGCAGTTATTAATAAATACGGTTCTGAATTTGATGAAACCATTTTTGCCTCATTAATTTCATTGGCTTTTAAATTATCGGGAGATGTTTCTCAGACCCTAATTGACCTTGACGAAAAGGCGGGAAATTAGAATGACCAGTATCCTTGAGTGTAACCGTAACCGTTTAATTGCCGCAAAGGTGTCTGAGGTGTCGGCGCGTGGAAATATGGAGCCTGTGCGGTTGCCTGATGGCTCCGTTACCACTCTCGAACTGGACGCCGACATCCTCAAAAAGGCGCTTATCAAAACGTTCGAAACGCCAGCGTTTGCCAGTGCGTCACTTGATGAGGCAGAGATAGCGATCACCTCTCACTACGGGCGCTGCCTGACTCGCAGTTATGAAAAGTTAACCAACATCGGGAGCCAGTTTATATCTGGTTTGCTGGAGAACCTTGTAGAGCAGCCTTTTCATCAGCGTGTAGATAAATGAGCCTGACCACCTTTAGAGCACCTGAATGGGTAATCGTTCAGGCAACGAAGAAATTAACGCAATACAGGAAGCACCGGATATTCGCCTGTCGCATTCGCAGTACCGGCTTCCTGAGTCTGGCAGTTAATCCGCGTTGGCGTTTGCTGTCGCGGAATAGCGGCAAAGACTGGCAGTTAATGACGCATGAAACCTATAGCGCCGCGAAGGATAGGAAATGAATGACATCGAAAAAGCTAACGTAGCAAGATTGGTTGAGCGTCTGGAGAGTTTAGTTAAGCGCTCAAACGGTACGTTTAATCCTCCTGCGTGGATGCTGGATAAGAACCGCTATGGGAAGGGTTCTCTTTCTAAAGAAGAAATGCAGGAATGGTCTGAATGCGTATGCGGAGCTATGAGGACGAATGTTGCCCTTCGCTATTTAATTGAATGCGCTGAAAGGTGGGGCAAGGTTGAAGATATGCACATATTCAAAAGTGGCATTTATAAATTTGTAATTAATCAGGACATGCTTGAGAGCGAGTTAAAGGTTCACGTTGAGAAAACTTTGCTGGAAGAAAGCGAAGATAAATATATTTCTGTTTACCAGTTTTACGCTCGCAACGAAGCAGAGAAAGAAGCTAAGGGTTATTGCTGGTTTAGTGATTTTTTCGACGACATGTTTATTGAAATTATTAGAAAGCTAAAAGACAGCCATTTGGCAAATGAGGATAACCCTGTAATTCACTGAGGGCTGATTATGGCAAACCAGAATAACGTCAATGTGTTTTCGGCGGAGTCGCGGCACAAGGTGCCTGTGACTAGACATCAACGGACGAAAAGCCGCGTCTACTCCCCTGAGGAATTTATCGCCCTGCCGATGGTGCAGGAAATCATCAAAGACGGGCCAGCACAATATTGCGTTGACGAGGAAACCGGAGATACCTGGATATCCCCTAAACTCGCTGAGCTTTACTGCTCGGTGTGCAACGGGAAGAAACTCAAAAAGGCAATACGCCAGCATGCTGCCGCTTTTCAGGAGAGCAAAAATGACTAATGAACTTACAATCCTGGCTGCTCGCGATCTGCAGGTCGTCGAGTATCGCGGGCAGCGCGTAATAACCACTGAGCAAATGGCGGCTGGATACGGTGCTACCGAGAAGATGATAAATAACAATTTTTCTCGCAATGAATCACGTTTCGTAGAGGGTAAGCACTTCTTCAAAGTTGATGGGCCGGACCTGCAGGAGCTAAAAAGCCTCCCCTCTTTAAGAGGGTTGGTTAGTAAATATGCAAGCCAGCTCATCCTATGGACTGAACGCGGCGCAGCCAATCACGCCAAGATGCTGGAGACCGATCAGGCATGGGGCCATCACGAATACCTGGTTGAGTTTTATTTCACTAAGCGAGCAGCCATCGCCGCCCCGGTTAGCCGCAAAGAACTGGCCATGATGGTAATCGATGCAGAGGACCGGGCCGAAGCTGCAGAGCTTGCAAACAAAACCCTCAACGCAACGGTTGAGAGCCTTGAAAAGCATTTCACCAAAGGCATGACTATCCCGGCCTTCTGCAAAGGGCTGAACGGCGTCAACGTCAGTAAAATGATGTGGTGGGCTTTCGAACGTGATTGGGTTTTCAATGAGCAGCGCGATCCGGAGAAAGACCCGCGCTGGCGTGTCGCTAGTTATGCGCGCGATAAGTATCTGACGGAAGACCAGACACAGGTCACGCCGCATGGCATGGAAACCTTTACTCGCTACTCCCCTGTCCTGCTGGAAAAAGGTTGTCACCGGCTTTATCAGCTTTACATGAAAGGCGAGCTGCCAATGAAAAAGTCATGGAATGGCGAGTACAGCCACGATAAAGCCACTTACACGCCGGAGGCTGCTAAATGAAAATGATGACTAAAAACTTCCCCCTCAACGCCCTGGCTAACAGCTATGCCGCTGCACTATATCATCACGTTAAAGCGGAGAACGGCGGAGATTATTTCTATACCGCTGTTCACGGCAAGCCTTTGAAGGTGAACATCGTCGGCGGAATTGCAGGTATGCGACAGCTTATTGATGGCTATTTTCTTAAGGCGCTAAAAGATAATTATCAGGGTTGGGAAGCTTTCGGTCTGGCAACGCTTAGTAAGCTTTTGGATGGCGGGGGATCATTAACTCCGAAAGGGATTTCATTTTGGCAAAGCATGGTTTCGGATATGGGCGCAACGATGGAGGGTAACTGGAGTGCTTGATCTCGATAAGGCAGAAATTCAGGAGGCGCTGACTAACACCGACGTGAAAGTGGATGATGGCCGTGACTACTCAAAGCGCATTGTGTGGCAGATGAACCAGAAGCGTTACATGCGAAATGGTGTGGTGGCTCCAAAACCGGAGGCTCCACAAGTTGCGCCGGCCAGCATCCAGAAGAAAAGAAAGCCGCGTAAGCTTAGTTACAAAGTCGTGCAGAAAGCGATAGGAGCGGTGTAAAATCACGGGCCAAAAGATCGTTTTTTTGGCCCTTATAAAATTTATCACTGCATTAAGTTATATCGTCATCTTTGATATTAAGCCAATGGTTAGCTTCTTTAAGTAATTTTAAACTATCTATTCTAGACAGATATTGACTGTCATTAGCTACTGAGTTTGCAAGATACTCTTCTAAGTAGCTAAAAAAGCCAACCACTTGCCCCTTTAAAGCATTTTTATCTTTATTGTCTTCGCTTATGACCGAGTTGAATTCGAACATATCAAAAACAATAGCCTGCAAATTCCCGCCAAGTCCAAGGCCGTGGTCTTGTAAATATTTAAGGTAAATAGCCCCAAAAGCCCTTCCGGCATTGCATCCACCAAAGTATCCACCTTTTTTAGGAACAGCCCAGAAAGAATAACGGCCCTTACTGGTATTATTGTTTACGAATGGAAGTCTCGTCCAAACAACTTTCCTGTGATTATGGAATGTTAAATTCACAGAGTTAGACATTAGATACTCCTCTATTTTTATCGGCTAGGATCAGATCCAATTTCAACTGGCTTAAGCTCTTAACTACTGATTCAGCCTTTTCAAGAGTCATTAAATCATCCTGCCGTTTGCGTAATCGACGCCCAGCATCGCTTGAATCCTCATCAGAAACTTCACGGGCTCGTGAGACGATATCCTGTAGTTCACTGACCGAGTAGTTAAGATAGCCATTAGACTTACGATCCAGTTCTTCCATGTAGTCATAAATTTTGGCCTGTAGCTCATAGCTATAACTCATTGCCATCAAGCAAGCTTCACGTCTAGGGAACTTATATCCTGGGTATTTTTCTCGATTCTGCTCACTGATGAAGGGGTATTCGAAATTTTTCGCATACTCCACACCAAGTACTTTCGGAACCTTTTTGGTGAAGTCTGCATGGCGAAGCTTGCGATACTTTTTGCATGGAAATGCCATACCTTCAGCTTCAGCCTTCCCCTGGCGTTCGATATTGATGTAATCAACCATCTCAATACTGGATAAAGTAGGTTCAGCGATCGGTGAAATAAAGTTGCAACCAAATTCAGGGTGAGTCTGGACCTTCCCAGGGAGGGATATATTTTCGTGTTTCATGGGTACTCTCCGTTTAAGCTGGTTTAAGCTATCGCGACGGCGTCTAAATGATGGATGAAATGAATCGCAAGTTCTCGCAAGTAATGCAAGCTAAGTCTTTATGCGTTTTCCTTGCGAGATTCGGCAATGCGCTGATCGATCCATTCATCAATTTCACTTTCAACAAAAGCGATAGCGCGGGAACCAATTTTTACTGATTGAGGAAAGCGGCTTTCTTTAAGCAGGCGATAAATCCACGCCTTGCTATAGCCAGTCCGGCGCTGAACTTCTGATAAGCGAATTAGTGATTGAGACATATTTACCTCGTAACGTCTATTGCGGTTTACGAGATTCATTTCATCAAAGTCGGGCTGCTTATTGTGGAAATTACCAAAAGAAAAATGGAAGTGTTCTTTTGAAATTCCAAGCTACTAATGAGGGTTTTATTGAGTATTTTAGAAATGAGAAGTCTGCAAATGCGGGACTTTAGAAATCGTTCCCGCATCGAGTGTTTGGTTGGAAATGGACACTACTCGCTTTCAGGGAGGATGACTTCCAAAGCCTCTTTGATAAGATTTGTCATTTGCTTATCGGTCACTACTATTCCTTGATAATTCTGGCTTGCAAGGTTTTGAGCCACAGAACGAGCTATTGCCAGCTTGTTCAACTTGTCACCATTCTTAAAGGACTTACTCGATTTCTCAAGTGCTAAAGCCATGCCAGCAATCATCATGAGAGCCGTGTTCTTTCCAGGAAACTCCCCCCACTGATCAAGGTATTTGGTCTCTAATGTCTGTGTTATTTCTGTTTTTTTATGTGCCAGAGGCAGAGGCCAATGAAAATTATGCTTTGTTACCCAAGACTCAACTTCAGTTCGAATTAATACACAATCTCTGCGATCGTGATCATAATTGTCATAATGTGTTATATCTTTCGCAGTTAGCTCACCGCTATCCACGGCATCCCATAGCGAGTCTTTGTATGAATTAACTATTGTCTGCGCTTCACTTTTCAAGCCTAAATTTGGATTTTCATCTGCTAGAAAGTAAGCCGCATGTTCCAATGAGATATTAACCCTAGATAAATAGGGGACCATCCACTTAGGAAGCGTGTTCTTTAGAGCCCACGAATATTCATCTAAATTATCGTGCAAGTTAATACCCAAAAGCTTCTCAATTTCAGAGCGATCGAAGCCCACAAAGTCGAAAGAATTCATTCTTCACCTTCAAAATGGGACGTTGTCATCAAAAATAGATTCGCTACTATTTAGCAAATCCAGTTCGCTAGTTCTTGATGGGGACCAACCTTCGTAAGGAGCTTCATCCATATCAGGATTAACCATTACCTGATTAAGAAGCTCATAAGAGTTGAAACTTGGATCGCTAAGGCTCGGCCTTCTCGTTAAACCCCGGGAGTCCTGTATGAGTAGCTGAGGAGCATATTGCTCAGCTTCATCCAATTTAATAACTATCCAATTTGCAATTTGATCTCGAGTCATATCAGGAAATTTACTTTCGATTCTAATAATTAACTCTCGGATGCTAATGAACTGCTGCTTTTTGGCCTTTAACTCAATGATTGGATTTGTCATACGCCACCTCGCGTGCCTCTTTTTTTGGCGACTATGCCAGCCCATAGAGGTGTACGGGTTTTCGGGGATCAGCCTAGACATAGCCTATTCTTTGTTCGTCTACTGAAGTCTACTATCTTCGCCTAATACTGTCTATTCATCCAGTTATGCTCTTCTGCCAAATGAGCCGTGAAGCACGTTTTAGCCCTTCTCTAACGCACCCATATAGTCGGCATACCACTGAAGCATTTCACGGCGTCCATCCAGATACTGGGCGTGGTTGTAGGTGCCACGAATACTGTTCTTATCTGCGTGAGCCAGCTGCGTTTCAATCCAGGCCGTGTTAAAACCCTGCTCATGAAGAATGGTGCTCATGGTGTGGCGGAAACCGTGCCCCGTCGCTTTGCCATCGTAACCAATCCGTTTTATGACCTGATTGATACTGGCCTCACTCATTGTCTTACCAGTATCATTTCTACCCGGAAAAACAAAGCGACCGCGGCCTGTGATTTGGTGGATTTCTTCAAACAGGGCTTTAGCCTGAGTTGAAAGAGGAACAACGTGTGGGCGGCGCATCTTCATTCTTATCGAGGGGATCTGCCAGATACCTTTCTCTAAATCAATCTCAGTCCATTCAGCAGCACGAAGCTCAATAGTGCGCGTTCCAGTGAGCATCAGCAACCTGGTGGCATTTCTGGTGACAACACTGCCAGGATAATCGTTTAGAGCACGGAGAAAACCGCCAAGCTGATCTGCGAGAAGGTGGGGGAAATGTTTTTGTTTGGGTGATTTGAGTGCACCAGCCAGGTCTACAACTGGATTATGCTCTGCCCTGCCCGTTATGACCGCGTAGGTAAATAT
>Ga0157366_1000351_pt1 | contig 21454 bp, 21 predicted proteins | sample AttbisABBM1_FD_113149 | JGI IMG/M metagenome (GOLD analysis project Ga0157366, IMG submission 113149) | Fungus gardens microbial communities from leaf cutter ant in Botucatu, State of São Paulo, Brazil - Atta bisphaerica ABBM1 | ecosystem: Host-associated > Fungi > Mycelium > Unclassified ...
GGGAGGTGTTGATCACCGCACGGGCCCTGGAAAATACCTGTTATATGGTCGCCGCTGGAGAATGTGGGCCGCGTAATATCGGCAACAGTCTGGTGGTTGATCCGCTAGGGATCGCGATTGCCAGGGCTGCAGAAGGCCCAATATTGCTGATGGCTGATGTGGATCCACAGCGTGTTACCGATGTTCGTCAGATATTGCCTGTGCTGGCAAACCGACGTTTTTCCCAGCCGGAGTTGTCAGCAAAAGCGGAGTGAAGAGAATCGCACTCTGTTACAGATTGCCATTGCCCTGACCGGGCTTATGGGCGTTAGAATAGACGCATATGTAGTGTATTCCACCATTTGAGAAATACCCGGAAGGTAGATATGGAAGGTATCAGTATTGGCAAATTGCTTATTGTTGGCGCACTCATCGTTCTGTTTTTCGGTACGAATAAGTTGCGTACCCTGGGAAGTGATTTAGGGTCGGCGATTAAAGGCTTTAAAAAAGCCATGAACGATGATGATACCTCCACAAAAGCGTTGGCATCAGAAGAGAAATCGGCAGAACAGACTACGCACAAAGAGTGAGTGATGCTTCGCAAAGATTAACGGCCATTTTCTGGCGAAAAAAACGGATGACTCAGTCATCCGTTTTTTTTATGCGTGCTCAGAGCGATTATTTCACTTCCAGGCCTTTCGCCTGCATATCTGCGTGATAAGAAGAACGTACAAACGGGCCACAGGCAGCATGGGTAAAGCCCATTTCCAGAGCCGCAACTTTCATTTCTTCAAATTCATCCGGGCTGACATAGCGCTGTACTGGCAGGTGATGACGGCTTGGTTGCAGATACTGTCCCAGCGTCAGCATGGTCACGCCATGACGGCGCAGATCACGCATCACTTCAATGATCTCTTCATTGGTTTCACCCAATCCAACCATCAGGCCTGATTTTGTTGGAATGTCCGGATTGGCTTCTTTAAAGCGTTCCAGCAGTTTCAGTGACCATTCGTAGTTGGCGCCAGGACGCACCTGACGGTAGATACGTGGTACGTTTTCCAGATTGTGGTTAAACACATCAGGTGGTGAAGCATTCAGAATTTCCAGCGCACGATCCATACGACCACGGAAGTCAGGTACCAGCGTTTCAATTTTGATGTTCGGGCTTTTTTCACGAATCGCGGTGATACAGTCAGCAAAGTGCTGAGCTCCGCCATCACGCAGGTCATCACGGTCAACTGAAGTGATCACCACATAACGCAGCGCCATATCGGCAATGGTTTGTGCCAGTTTGCCGGGTTCATTCGTATCCGGTGCCACCGGGCGACCATGCGCCACATCGCAGAATGGGCAGCGACGTGTACAGATAGCACCCAGGATCATAAAGGTTGCAGTGCCGTGGTTAAAGCATTCAGAGAGGTTAGGGCAGGAGGCTTCTTCGCAGACAGAATGCAGACCATTTTTGCGCATCGCGGCTTTAATGCCCTGAATGCGACTGGAATCGGCAGGGAGTTTGATTTTCATCCACTCTGGTTTACGCAATATTTCAGTGCGCTCGGTCACCACAGTTTTCACTGGGATCAACGCCATTTTGTCTGCATCACGGTATTTAACACCGCGTTCCATCAGAATTGGTTTACTCATAGTCTTGCTGGTTCCAGGTTGGATTGCCGCGAATTCAACTTTATTTGAAAAAACATAAAAATTATATCATCTCTCGCAGGACGAATCAGTATCACCGGTGAGAGAAAACGTTACATAATTGTAAATTAACGCGCACAGTTTAGCGTGGATGGCACTTCAACGCTCCATTGCACATCGGTAATTGCTAACTGTTGGGCGAAATTTGTGATCAGTAACGGCTGAACCGCCTCCAGAGTAATCCCTGGTTGCAGCGCATTGATTTGTGTCATTTCCAGCCCCGCATAACCACAAGGGTTGATTCGCAGGAAAGGTGATAAATCCATATTGATATTCAGTGCCAGACCATGGAATGAACAGCCATTACGGATGCGCAGGCCCAGCGAGCAAATTTTCCGACCATCAACATACACACCCGGTGCATCAGGACGAGCACTGGCAGTAATGGAATAGTGGGCGAGGGTGGTGACAACGGTCTCTTCCAGCGCAGTGACTAACTGACGAACGCCAACTTTACGCCGCTTCAGATTGATTAAGACGTACATCACTTGCTGACCGGGCCCATGGTAGGTTACCTGACCGCCGCGATCACTCTGCATAACGGGAATGTCACCAGGCATCAACAGATGTTCGGTTTTCCCTGCCTGTCCCTGAGTAAATACCGGGGGATGTTCAACCAGCCAGATTTCATCAGGCGTAGTGTCATGACGCTGGTCAGTGAACTGGTGCATGGCAAGAGAGACAGGAGCCCAGGGCTGCAGACCCAGTTGGCGAATAATCAGAGTATCAGAAGACAAAACGCACGATCCGGTTAGAAATCAGAGAGGCAGTATAGCGCTGGTGCGGAGCAAGAACCAGTATGCCCGCACCAGTGAGGAGGGTTACAGCACCATTCGAACAATTTCAATTTTGCCTAACTCTTCGTACAGTATTTCTACCTGTTCGATATGTGTGGCAGTGATAGTAATGGAAACAGAATGGTAGTTCCCTTTACTGCTTGGCTTAACCTCCGGAGAGTAGTCGCCCGGTGCATGACGTTGCACGACTTCAACCACTTGATCGACCAGCTCAGGCTGTGCCAACCCCATAACTTTGTAGGTAAACGCAGTGGGGAATTCGAGCAGTTCTTTAAGATTGGTTTTCATATGGACTCCGGTAACACATACAAGGACCCCCGTCGCTGCGGGAGCTCACAGATAGTAACAATATGGGGATATTATGGGGTAATTTCAAGGTGCAGGCACAGAGCCAGAATACGATTCCGCAGGGGCCGATCGATGATCGGCCCACTGACGAGAAGAATTAACCGAACCAGTGGTGGAACATCAGTTTGATGTAATCCACGATACGACCAAAGAAGCCGCCTTCCTGTACTTCATTCAGAACGACCAGCGGGTGTTGCTCAATCGTTTTGCCATCCAGCTGGAAGTTGATGCTACCCACAACCTGGTTTTTCTGCAACGGAGCATGCAATTCAGTGTTGTTGAGTGTGTAGCTGGCTTTCAGATCTTTCATTCTGCCGCGTGGGATGGTCAGATACATATCTTTTTCCACACCCAGTTGTACACGGTCACTGTTACCGAACCAGACTGGTTCAGAAGCAAACTCTTTACCTGCTTTTAGTGGTGCGACGGTTTCAAAGAAACGGAAGCCCCAGGTCAGCAGTTTTTTACTTTCAGTTTCGCGGCCTTTATACGTATGTCCACCCAGAACGGCAGAAATCAGGCGCATCTGTCCTTCGGTGGCGGAAGCGACCAGATTAAAACCTGCTGCATTGGTGTGACCGGTTTTAATACCATCCACATTCAGGCTGGTATCCCACAGCAGTCCGTTACGGTTCGTCTGGCGGATATTGTTAAAGGTGAACTCTTTTTCGTGATAAACCGAATATTCGTCGGGTACATCACGGATCAATGCCTGACCAATCAGCGCCATGTCACGCGCAGTACTGTACTGACCTTCAGCATCCAATCCATGAACAGTCTGGAAGTGGGTATTTTGCAGTCCCAGCGCTTTAACATAGTTGTTCATCAGACCAACGAATGCGTCCTGGCTACCTGCAACGTAGTCGGCCATTGCCACACACGCATCGTTACCGGATTGCAGCACGATTCCGCGCGTCAGCTGAGAGACCGGCACGCGGTCACCTGGTTTGAGGAACATCAGCGATGAACCTTTAAACACTGGGTTACCTGTTGCCCAGGCATCTTTACCCACGGTGACGATATCATCCTGGTGGATTTTCCCTGCTTTTACTGCCTGACCAATAACATAGCTGGTCATCATTTTGGTCAGACTGGCGGGATCGCGGCGTGAATCGGCATTTTTTTCAGCCAGTACTTTGCCTGAGTTATAGTCGATCAGAATATAGGCTTCAGCATCAATGTCTGGCACGCCAGGGATCATGGTTTTAATGTTTACATCGTCAGCGTAAGCAACAACGTTGAGACTGAGGGCGATCAGTGATCCTGCCGTCAGGCGTTTGATCAGTCGGGAAGGGTTCAGAGTGCTCATATTAAAACGACAACATCCAGGCTAAGTTAAAAAAGTGACACATTATAGCAAAATCCTCTGGCAACAACCCGCGCTAAATCAGGCGGATCGGGCCGAATTGATTACATTGCATCCTGTGTGACGGTAATAAATGATGATTGATTGGCTTCAGTTGCCAGACGCTGCTGCAATGCAGCTGCCTGCTGGCGAGAGCTGAAATGGCCTAACTGAACACGGTAAATATTGTTATGGCTATCAACTGTACCGCGAACCCCAAAGCGCTTACCTAAACTGTTCGCCAGCTGTTCTGCGCGGGCGCTATCGCTTAATGCGCCAACCTGCACCACATAGTTACCATTACCCGCTGCAGGTTGTGCTGACGTTGCAGCTGTCGCTGCGGTGGCTGTAGCAACAATGGCTGGTGCTGGTGAGGATGCAGATGCAGCCGGTACTGCGGGCTCGCTACCTTCCAGAACACCGCTACGCAGTGGCTGTGCTGCACCCAGGAAGCCACTACTGTGGACTGGTGCACCCGGTGCGCCATCGCTCTGTAGCGTGCTGTTATCTATCGGGCGGATATTTTGTTGTTCAGGTTGGACTGGTGGATTCGCAATAGATGCCGGTTGTGTATTGCCTTCGCTACTCATTGCCGGTGCACCCATGGTCATTCCACCGCTGATATCAGGGCGAGCGGGCAGGGCATAACTCTGTTTGGCAATAGTCGTACCGATCGTACCTGGACCAGACATACTGCCATCGGGAGCCACAGCAATATAGTCGAGACGAACCCGGGTATTATTAGAGATATTTAAACGATCCGCTGCGGCCCGTGACAGGTCGATAATTCTGTCTGGCGTATACGGGCCACGATCATTGACACGCACCACAATCATACGGCCATTGGCCAGGTTGGTGACGCGGACATAACTCGGCAAAGGTAATGTTGGATGCGCTGCGGTTAAAGCGTTGGGATCAAAGGTTTCTCCAATGGCAGTACGGTTACCTCCCGCTTCTTCACCATAAGAAGTGGCTAAACCGATTTGGCTGAAGTTAGACGGATCTTTGATCACTTTATATGTTTTGCCATTGACCGAGTAATCCTGACTGGTACCAGGATTAACAGGTTCATATCGCGGTTCTGCCCCACTAATTTCCACGACCGGTCCATTGTAAGCGGGTTGTGGTGGCGGAGCTGAAACCTGCTGCTCTGTATCCGTGGTACAGGCTGCCAGCATGGCTGATGCCAGGGCAATCCCAAGCCAATCCTTACGCATTTTTATGCCTCTTAAACGCTTTTCGATAACAGTTTTCGATGGGTATGAATCGACATAATGATCCCAAACCCGGCCATTAAGACTATCAGTGCTGAACCACCATAACTCACTAACGGTAATGGCACCCCGACTACCGGTAAAATACCACTGACCATGCCGATATTAACAAAAACATAGACAAAGAAGATCAGCATTAATCCTCCCGCCATCACCCGGCCAAAGGTGGTTTGTGCCCGGGCAGCCATCATCAGCCCACGCATAATCAGCAGCACATAGAGTATAAGCAAAACCAGTACGCCGATCAGTCCCAATTCTTCCGCCAGGACGGCAAAGATAAAGTCGGTATGGCGCTCGGGTAAGAACTCCAGCTGTGACTGCGTACCATGCAGCCAGCCTTTACCACGCAACCCACCAGAACCAATGGCAATCTTTGACTGGATGATGTGATAACCCGCGCCCAGAGGATCACTTTCCGGGTCCATCAGCATCATGACACGATCACGCTGATAATCGTGCATCAGGAAGAACCACAACACCGGAATAAATGCAGCGACCAGTAATACGGCAATGGCAATCAGCCTCCAGCTCATCCCGGAAAGGAACAAAACGAACAACCCGGAAGCAGAGATCAGAATAGCGGTGCCGAGGTCAGGCTGAGCAGCCACCAACAGCGTGGGCATAAAGATCAGCACCAGCGCAATGGCGGTATTTTTCAGCGACGGTGGGCAAACATCACGGTTAATAAAGCGGGCAACCATCAGCGGAACAGCGATTTTGGCAATCTCTGAGGGTTGAAAACGTACCACACCCAGATCAAGCCAGCGCTGTGCCCCTTTACTGATATGGCCAAACGCATCCACCGCAATAAGGAGGATGACACAAAAAATATAAAGATAAGGAGCCCAGCCTTCATAGACGCGCGGTGGGATCTGTGCCATGACCAGCATCACCAGGATGCCCATGACGATCTGACCGATTTTACGCTCCATCATGCCCGGATCCTGACCGCTGGCACTCCATATCACCAGTGCGCTGTAAACCAGTAGCACGGCGATAATCAGGCAAAATAGCGGATCAATATGGATACGAGCCCAGATTGATCGTTTCTGACTGCTGTCATTCATACTGGTTATTCACCCTCATAGCCTGGTGGGGTTGGTGCAGCATCAGGCAGGTTGATATTGTTATCACCCAAAATAATATGGTCGAGGATCTGACGCATAATCGTGCCGACAGCAGGACCGGCTCCGCCGTTTTCAAGAATCATCGACACAGCAACACGCGGATGATCATAAGGCGCGAACGCTGTCATCAGCTTATGGTCGCGCAGACGCTCAGTCAGTTTATGGGCATTATAGGTTTCATTGGCCTTCAGGCCGAAGACCTGTGCTGTACCCGACTTCGCCGCAATTTTATAAGAGGCATCAGCAAAGCTTTTACGCGCTGTGCCGTTAGGACGGTTTGCCACACCGTACATACCATCTTTCGCTACTTCCCAGTAACCACTGTGAATATCGGCAACAGGGGGCTCTTCTGGCTGCCGCCATGGCACTTTGACACCATTTTCCATGGTATCCATCATCAGGTGAGGTGTTTTTACCACGCCATCATTAATCAGGATCATTAGCGCTTTATTCATCTGTATTGGCGTGGCGGTCCAGTAACCCTGACCGATCCCGACCGGAATGGTATCCCCCTGATACCAGGGTTTTTTAAAGCGCTTCATTTTCCATTCACGGGTCGGCATATTGCCTGCGGTCTCTTCGACCAGATCAATCCCTGAAAGATGACCATAACCAAATTTCCCCATCCATTCGCTCAGACGATCAATACCCATATCGTAAGCGACCTGGTAGAAGAAGGTATCTGCGGATTCTTCCAGTGATTTTGTGACGTTAAGACGGCCATGTCCCCAGTGTTTCCAGTCACGGAAACGTTTTTCTGAACCAGGGAGCTGCCACCAGCCAGGGTCAAACAGACTGGTATTACGGGTAATCACTCCCGCAGTCAGCGCTGACACCGAAATATAAGGCTTAACCGTAGAGGCTGGCGGATAAGCACCTTGTGTTGTGCGGTTAATCAGTGGGCGGTTCTCATCATGCAGCAGGCCGTTGTAATCCTTGCTGGAGATACCATCCACAAACAGATTTGGGTCATAACTTGGCATGGAAACCAGTGCCAGAATTTCACCACTCCGTGGATCAGAAACAACTACCGCAGCACGGCTCCCTGCCAGCAGGGTTTCAATATACTGTTGCAGCTTCAGATCAATAGTCAGATGGATATCACGTCCCGCCTGAGGCGATTGCTCATGCAACTGGCGGATAACCCGGCCACGGTTGTTAACTTCCACTTCTTCATAGCCGGTTTTACCATGCAGAATATCTTCATAGTAACGTTCAATGCCCAGTTTCCCGATATCGCGTGTAGCGGCGTAATTCGGCCATTTGCCTTCTTTGTCCAGACGTTCAACATCACGGTCGTTGATTTTTGAGACATAGCCAAGGACATGTGTCAGGGCTGAACCGTAAGGGTAGTAACGACGTTGATAGCCTTTCACTTCAACACCAGGGAAACGGTATTGATTCACGGCAAAGCGGGCAACCTGAACATCATTCAAGCCGATTTTGAGTGCGATGGAGCTAAAACGTCGGGAACGTTTGCGCTCTTTCTGGAACGCAACAATATCGTCATCCGTCAGATCGACGATAGGCTTCAGCTCTTCCAGCGTTTTTTGCAGGTCATCAACCTTTTCCGGCACCAGCTCAATTTGGTAGATAGTGCGATTCAGCGCCAGCGGGATACCGTTGCGGTCATAGATAATGCCGCGGCTGGGAGCAACGGGCACCAGCTTAATGCGGTTCTCGTTGGAACGCGTACTGTAATCATCAAAGCGGACAATTTGCAGGTGGTAAAGGTTAACCACCAGCACACTGGTGAGCAAAATAATGCCCACAAATGCAATAAGTGCCCGGCGAACAAACAGCGTCTGCTCGGCGGTATAGTCACGAAAAGAGTTGCGTTGTAATTTCATCCGCTGTTTTGTTTGTCCGGTTAACCCAGGTCGTTATTCACGATGATAGGGATGGTTCGCAGTGATGCTCCATGCACGATATAAACTCTCTGCAACTAACACACGAACCAGCGGATGGGGCAGGGTCAGTGCTGAAAGTGACCAGCTTTGTTCTGCCGCAGCCTTGCAGGCAGGAGACAATCCTTCCGGGCCACCAATCAACAGGCTGACATCACGGCCATCCTGTTTCCAGCGTTCTAACTGACTGGCAAGTTGTGGGGTTTCCCACGGCTGACCGGGTATATCCAGCGTAACAATACGGTTGCCTTTACCCGCCGCAGCCAGCATCATTTCGCCTTCTTTTTCCAGAATGCGTTTAATATCGGCATTTTTACCGCGTTTTCCCGCAGGGATTTCGACCAGTTCCAGTGGCATATCCTTCGGGAAACGCCGCAGATATTCCATAAATCCAGTCTGTACCCAGTCGGGCATTTTTGTGCCGACGGCAACCAGCTGCAACTTCACAACTTAACTCCAGAGCTTTTCCAGTTCGTAGAGCTTACGGCTCTCTTCCTGCATTACATGCACAATAATGTCACCGAGGTCGACAACGACCCAGTCAGCAGCAGCACGGCTGTTAACATTGAACGGACGCAGGCCAATCTGGCGAGCTTCCTGAACAACATGTTCTGCGATAGAGGCAACATGGCGGACAGATGTACCGGTGCAGATCACCATGCAGTCGGTGATACTGGATTTGCCCTGCACATCAATAGCAACGATGTCCTGGCCTTTCAAATCGTCGATTTTATCAATGACGAAATCTTGGAGTGCTTTACCTTGCAAAAGGTTCCCCCTTAGGATTGTGTTTAGAGATGAGTTTTATCTCGGGCCTGGGCCCTAAAAATTAGCGGCGCAGTATAGCATGCGGATTTAGCTTCCGATATAAACCCTCACGCTGGATAAATTCACTCACCGCTGGTGGCAGCAGATCGTCTACTGGTTTCCCCTGATGATAACGTTCGCGGATTTCCGTTGCTGAGATTGCAACCCGTGGTGTTGGTGCAAGATACACTTTTCCTGCCGGGCTGCGATGCAGTTCATCAGATTGTGTCACCAGATGCTGTAAAAGCCATTGTTGTTGCTCTGGCAAGGTCATTTCCTGGCTATAGCCAGGACGCTGACAGACCAGCAGATGGCAAAATGACAACAGTTCCTGCCAGCGGTGCCACGTATGCAACGTTAGCAGAGAATCCTGACCAATGATAAAGGCCAGTGGCTGCTGTATTCCTCGCTCCCGACGAAGTTCAGCCAGGGTATCAATGGTGAAGGAAGGTGTATCACGCTTCAATTCCCGCAAATCAAGCTCGAACAGCGGATTGCCTGTTATTGCCAGCCTGACCATTTCCACCCGCTGTTCCGGAGAGGCTTCTGGCTGGGGGCGATGAGGCGGAACATTATTGGGTAACAGAGTGACTTTATGCAGGCCAACCTGAGTAGCCAGTGCTTCGACAGGTTTTAAATGACCATAGTGGATGGGATCAAATGTCCCGCCATAAAGTGCATGAAGTTCAATATTCTCAGACATCACAGAAACTCGCAGGGAAGGCCGGATGGCAAAGCAACAGAGCCAGGGTTTCCAGCTCCGGCCATACGGATTGACCATAATCCTGTTTCAGCGTTAGTTCTGTTCGCGTTAACAGATGGACCGCCTGAGTTAGTGTTGCCGGTGTCAGGCGTTGAAGCGCTTCACTGAACAGCGGGCGACGATTTTGCCAGACCCGATGTTGATCAAATAATGTCCGAACGGGTATCTGCGACATCTGGCGTTTAAGTGTGGTCAGAAGCAGCAGATCGCGCTGTAACGTACGCAACAGGATCATCGGCTCACTGTCTTCATTACGCATCTGGCGCAGAATATGCAGTGCGCGTTTACTTTTGCCAGCCAGCAGTGCATCCACCCAATGATAAGGGGTGAAATGCGCGGAATCATTGACCGCTTGTTCCACCCTTGGCAGGGTCAACTTGCCATCTGGCCAGAGCAGAGCCAGGCGTTCCAGTGCTTGCGCCAGCGCCAGCAGATTGCCTTCGTAGCAGTAACACAATAACTGACTGGCAGCATCATCCAGCGTTAACCGCATTTTTTTTGCCCGCGTGCTGAGCCAGCGTGGCAGTTGTGCATGTTCTGGTGTCTGGCAGGGAATGATTGCACCCTGCTGACTTAATGCTTTGTACCAGGCGCTGTTTTCCTGCGCTTTAGTCAGTTTACCGCTACGCAGAATTAACAAAATGTCATTGTGCAGCAGGCCGGAGAGCGTCAGCAAATGCTCGCTCATGGCGGCATTAGGGCCATTTTCTGGCAGGATTAATAACAATGTTTGCCGGGAGGAAAACAGGCTAAGTTCCTGACAACTGGCAAAGATGTCCTGCCAGTCGGTGCTGGCATCCAGTGTGGTGCTGAAGTGTTCGGTAAACCCCTGTTGCTGTGCAGCAGTACGGATTTCATCCTGCGACTCTTGCAGCAACAGCGGTTCATTACCGCTTAATAGGTAGCAGGCGCGCAACCCCTCACGGAGTTGCGCGCCAAGCTGTTCAGGGTAAATCCTGATCATCGGGAGTAGGAATTGTCCGGCAATGCATTTGCTGGTGACAGAGAGTCAACAGCGGACGGTGGGCTGTCCTGAGTGATAACTGACGAATCATTTTCCGCCGCATGCACGGTCAGTAATTTCCGCACCAGTTGCTGTGCTGCCTGGGTACGCATTTCATTAATGATAATCTGCTGTTCTGAATCTTTTGCCAATGCAGCCAGCGGGTTATCGAAGAATGAACGATAAACAGTTGTGCTGATAGGATAGATACCTTTGTTTGGCACCAGTACCTGGGCATCGACTACCATCATCATTGAGTACTCAGCGGTTTTACCATCCTGGAAGATCGATGCTGTATCACGATCGATGCGTTCTCCCTGAAGGCGCAGTGACGGTACTTCCGTATTTTTGTCAGTGCTATCCAGAATATTTACATCGTTCAGACGCAGTTGTTCACGAACCGACCGCGTCAATGGACCATAAGGGTCAGACGTATCCAGCACCAGTGTTTTCATCTCAGTAGGTACGGATGTCGTACCGCGCAGATGGTAACCACAACCGGCGGTGATCAACACCGCCAGGCCGAGAAGTAAAGAAACTATCGGATGTCGCACAATTCCTCCTGACATCAACCCACAACCAGGTTAAGCAGTTTGCCCGGTACGTAAATAACCTTACGGATAGTAACACCATCAAGGTACTTAGCCACCAGATGCTCCTGAGCCGCACGCGCCTGAACCTGCTCCTGAGTGGCATCTGCAGCAACGGTAATTTTACCGCGAACTTTACCATTAACCTGTACAACGACCAGCAGGGAATCTTCAACCATTGCAGACTCATCGGCTTGTGGCCATGGTGAGTTGTCCACTTCGCCCTCACCACCCAGAGCCTGCCACAGTACGAAGCTGGCATGTGGGGTAAATGGATAAAGCATACGGACAACAGCCAGCAGAGCTTCCTGCATCAGTGCGCGATCCTGGGCAGTTTCCTGCGGAGCCCGGGACAGTTTATTCATCAGTTCCATAATTGCGGCAATCGCAGTGTTGAAGGTCTGACGGCGACCAATATCATCGCTGACTTTGCTGATGGTTTTGTGCAGATCACGGCGCAGGGATTTCTGGTCATCGTTTAATGCGTCGATATCCAGTGCTTCCGTTGCCCCTTTTTCGCTGTGCTCGAACGCCAGCTTCCAGACACGTTTCAGGAAGCGGTTAGCACCTTCCACGCCAGATTCCTGCCATTCCAGTGTCATATCTGCCGGAGAAGCAAACATCATGAACAGACGTACGGTATCAGCACCGTAGCGCTCAACCATAACCTGTGGATCGATGCCGTTGTTTTTCGACTTCGACATTTTGCTCATGCCAGCGTAAATCAGCTCGTGACCTTCGCTATCTGTTGCCTGAGTGATACGGCCTTTCTCATCACGCTCAACAGTGACATCAACCGGAGAAACCCAGTTACGTTCACCGTTGCTGCCGGTGTAGTAGAATGCATCAGCCAGAACCATGCCCTGGCACAGCAGGCGTTTGGCTGGTTCATCAGAGGTCACCAGACCCGCATCACGCATCAGTTTATGGAAGAAGCGGAAGTAGAGCAGGTGCATGATCGCGTGCTCAATACCACCAACATACTGATCCACTGGCAGCCAGTAGTTTGCTGCTGCCGGGTCCAGCATGCCTTTGTCGTAATCCGGGCAGGTGTAACGAGCGTAATACCAGGATGACTCCATAAAGGTGTCAAAGGTGTCCGTTTCACGCAGTGCAGGCTGGCCGTTAACGGTTGTCTTAGCCCATTCAGGATCGGCTTTAATTGGGCTGGTAATCCCATCCATCACCACGTCTTCTGGCAGGATCACTGGCAGTTGATCTTCTGGTGTTGGCATGACGGTGCCATCTTCCAGCGTCACCATTGGAATTGGTGCGCCCCAGTAACGCTGGCGGGAAACCCCCCAGTCACGCAGACGGTAGTTAACTTTACGTTCACCAACGCCTTTTTCTGCCAGTTTATTGGCAATCGCGTTAAAACCTTCTTCGAATGACAGACCGTCGAACTCGCCGGAGTTAAACAGTGTGCCTTTTTCGGTCATTGCCGCCGCACTCAGATCCGGTTCAGTACCGTCAGCAGCAAGGATGACTGGTTTTACGGGCAGATTGTATTTGGTCGCAAATTCCCAGTCGCGCTGGTCATGGCCAGGCACGGCCATCACTGCACCTGTGCCGTATTCCATCAGCACAAAGTTAGCGACCCAAACCGGCACTTGTTCACCGGTCAGCGGGTGAATCGCAAAGCGACCAGTTGCCATGCCTTTTTTCTCCATGGTTGCCATTTCTGCTTCGGCAACTTTGGTATTACGGCATTCAACAATAAAATCAGCCAGTTCAGGATTAGACTCAGCAGCCTGTGCCGCCAGTGGGTGGCCCGCAGCAACAGCAAGGTAGGTTACACCCATAAAGGTGTCTGGGCGTGTGGTATAAACGCTGAGTTTTTCTGTGCTGTCAGCAACAGCGAACTCGATTTCCACTCCTTCAGAGCGGCCAATCCAGTTGCGCTGCATGGTTTTAACCTGCTCAGGCCAGTTTTCCAGCTTGTCGAGGTCGTTCAGCAGTTCATCAGCGTAAGCAGTGATTTTAATAAACCACTGTGGGATCTCTTTACGCTCAACTTTGGTATCACAACGCCAGCAGCAGCCATCAATAACCTGTTCGTTAGCCAGAACAGTCTGATCGTGGGGGCACCAGTTCACTGCAGACGTTTTCTTGTAGACCAGACCTTTCTCATACAGTTTGGTGAAGAACCACTGCTCCCAGCGGTAGTACTCTGGCTGACAGGTCGCCAGCTCACGATTCCAGTCATAGCCGAAGCCCAGTAGTTTGAGCTGGTTTTTCATGTAATCGATGTTGGAGTAAGTCCACGGAGCCGGAGCCGTTTTATTTTTTACCGCTGCGCCTTCTGCTGGCAGGCCAAATGCATCCCAGCCAATCGGCTGTAATACGTTTTTACCCAGCATACGCTGGTAACGTGAAATAACATCACCAATGGTGTAGTTACGTACATGGCCCATATGTAGGCGACCAGAAGGATAAGGCAGCATTGAGAGACAATAGTATTTCTCTTTGCCTTCCTGTTCAGTCACTTTGAACGTTTGGTTCTCATCCCAGTGTTTCTGTACGTGGGACTCTATCTCTTCCGGGCGGTATTGCTCTTGCATGGCTGCCAGTAATCCTTTGTGAATAGCGCTAAGCTTATTTCTGATTTCAGTAAGATCCGCATAGCATAGCTGATCCCCCCCCAACGCAACAACAGTAAGCGAGCAGCAAGGCGGCATTTCTCTTTAAGCTGGAAGCATTGCTGCAAATTTATGCATTGAAATGACGGATTTTTTGCACAGGAACTAGAATGAACGGGTAAATACTTTCGTTAGTAAAAGGAGAGTCTATGAACAAGGTTGCTCAGTACTATCGTGAGTTCATTTCCTCCCTGACAACGCGGCTGGAGCAGGGTGAACGGGATATTGATACGTTGGTTGAAAGTGCCCGTCAGCGGATGAATAACCGGGGAGAACTGACCCGCAGTGAAATTGATGATGTTGTGCGTGCTATTCGTCGTGACCTGGAAGAGTTTGCCCGGAGTTACGCTGAAAATGCGCAGGAGCAGGACGAAAGTGTTTTTATGCGGGTGATCCGTCAGAGTTTATGGAAAGAGCTGGCGGATATCACCGATAAAAGTCAGCTGGAGTGGCGTGAGGTATTCCAGGATCTGAATCATCATGGTGTTTATCAAAGTGGAGAAGTGGTCGGGCTGGGAAATCTGGTTTGCGAGAACTGCCAGTTTACGCGGGCTATTTACACACCAGAAATACTGACCCGTTGTGCTGAGTGCGGACATGATCAGTTTCAGCGTCAGCCATTCGAACCTTAGTGATTGGGCGGTCACCACTGTGCCAGCGGTGACCGTTTACAGAGATGCAGGTAAATGGAAGCCTGCCAGGATACGTTAGTGCAGAATTTTCGCCAGAAACTCTTTTGCCCGCTCTGACTGTGGATTATTGAAGAAATCGTCTTTCGGTGAGTCTTCGATAATCTTGCCTTCATCCATAAAAATCACCCGGTTGGCGACTTTACGGGCAAAGCCCATCTCGTGCGTTACCACCATCATGGTCATCCCTTCATGCGCCAGCTCAACCATGACATCCAGCACTTCATTAATCATTTCCGGGTCCAGCGCGGAGGTTGGTTCATCAAACAACATGGCGATGGGATCCATACAGAGTGCACGGGCAATCGCCACACGTTGTTGCTGGCCACCAGAAAGCTGACCCGGGAATTTATTGGCATGAGCAGCCAGGCCAACGCGCTCCAGTAATTTCAGCCCTTTTTGACGGGCTTCTTCTTTGTTACGTTTCAGTACTTTGACCTGTGCTAAGGTCAGGTTATCGACAATCGACAAATGCGGGAACAACTCGAAGTGCTGGAATACCATGCCGACTCGTGAACGCAACTGGGCCAGGTTGGTACGTTTATCGTTCACCGCTGTACCGTTGACTTCGATCCCCCCTTGCTGAACAGGTTCCAGTCCGTTAACAGTTTTAATCAGCGTTGATTTGCCAGAACCAGAAGGGCCACATACCACTACCACTTCACCTTTTTTAACTTCAGTCGAGCAGTCGGTCAGCACCTGAAAGTGACCATACCACTTAGAAATGTTTTTCAGGGTTATCATTTAAGCAGTCCTTTTTTTCTTTAAATGGTTGACCAATAGCGAGGCGCTCAGGCTGATAACGAAATAAACCGCACCAGTAAACAGCACCATTTCAACTTCAGTACCATTATTGATACCAATGACGTCTGCTGTACGGAAGAAGTCAGCCAAACTTAAAACGTAAACCAGTGATGTATCCTGGAACAGGACAATGCCCTGAGTCAGTAACAATGGCACCATGGCACGGAATGCCTGCGGCAGAATGACCAGCTGCATTGACTGCCATTTGGTCATCCCCAGCGCCAGTGCTGCGTTACCCTGGCCTTTGGCAATACTCAGGATCCCGGCACGGATAATTTCTGCATAGTACGCCGCTTCGAACAGGGCAAAAGCCACCATGGCTGATATCAGACGAATATCTGTTTTGGGGGAAACACCCAGCACTTGTTGCAGGAAGCTGGGCACCACCAGATAGAACCACAGCAAAACCATCACCAGGGGCACGGAACGGAACAGGTTAACGTAAAGACGTGCGAACCAGCTGATTGGTTTAATGGGTGACAGGCGCATGACCGCTAATACGGTGCCCCAGAGAATGCCAAAAACAATGGCTGTCACCGTGATTTTTAGCGTAATGACCATTCCCTGCCATAAATAAGGCAGGTTGGGGATGATGGTACTCCAGTCATATTCGTACATTATTTGCCTCCCATATTGCCAGGCAGGCGGACTTTACGTTCAACCAGACTCATCAGCAGCATAATGATGACGTTGATCAGGACATAAGCCAGTGTGATGGCGGTAAATGACTCATAGGCATGGGCAGAATAATCCAGCAGTTTTCCTGCCTGTGCCGCCATATCAACCAGACCGATTGTTGAGGCAATGGCTGAGTTTTTCACCAGGTTGAGCATTTCTGAGGTCATTGGCGGAACAATGACCCGATAAGCATTAGGCAGCAGCACATAGCGGTAGGTTTGTGGCAGTGTCAGCCCCATTGCCAGCCCGGCATTTTTTTGCCCGTAAGGCAGTGACTGAATAGCTGCTCTCACCTGTTCGCAGACACGTGCTGCGGTGAACAGACCCAGACAGAGAACAGAGCAGATAAAAAACTGAATATTTGGATCAAGTTCCGACTTAAACCATGTACTGATGTTTTCAGGCAGAAGTTCCGGGACGACCAGATACCAGATAAAGAATTGCACAATAAGCGGTACGTTACGGAAAAGTTCCACGTAACAGGTGCCCAGCATTGACAGTGCGCGGTTAGGAACGGTACGCAAAATACCAAAAAGAGAGCCAACCAGCAGTGCGATAAGCCATGCGCAGACGGAAACGGCAACTGTGACCTGAAAACCTGACCATAGCCAGCCAAGATAGGTGGTGTTACCGAACGGGGCCTGCTGCAGGAAGATACCCCAGTTCCAATCAATAGACATAAACAACTCCAGTAAAAAAAGGGTAGCGATGGCTACCCTGAAGATTGATGAAAAGCCCTGTTGTACACCACGGGGAACGACCGCTTAATACCTTAGCCAGATTGACATGATCTCTCACATCAATCTGGCCGTGTCTGTCCGGGCCTGCATTCAACAATCATAGAGCAGCAAACTGCTCTTATTTTCGTTCTTAATTCATTGCCTTATCGTTAGGCGCTTTGAACAGCGCTTTCATATCATCTGACAGGTCAAAGTCCATAGACAGATTTTTTGGTGGGATCGGTTGTTTAAACCATTTGTCATACCATTTGGCAGCTTCACCTGAAGTCTGGATCTGAGCAATGGTATCATCGGCCAGTTTTTTAAATTCACTGTCGCCTTTACGCAGCATACAGCCGTAAGCTTCATGAGACTGTGGTGTACCTACGATCGCCCAGTTAGATGGGCTCTTCGCTTTTGCACGTTCACCGGCCAGCAATGCATCATCCATCATAAAAGCTACTGCACGGCCACTTTCCAGTGTGCGGAAGGAGTCACCATGATCTTTCGCACTGATGATGCGCATGTTCATTTTTTGCTCATCATTCAGTTTGTTCAGAATGATTTCAGAAGTTGTGCCGGATGTGACCACAACGCTTTTCCCTTTCAGGTCAGCGAAGTCTTTGACTGGACCATCTTTTTTCGCCAGTAAACGGGTGCCAACGACAAATATGGTGTCAGTAAAAGCAGCCTGTTTCTGACGTTCCAGATTATTGGTGGTAGAACCACACTCCACATCATAGGAACCGTTTTGCAGAAGTGGGATACGGTTTTGCGAAGTAATTGGCAGCAGTTTGACTTGCAAGTCAGGTTTATTCAGTTTCTTTTTCACGGCTTCGACGATGGCGTCAGAATAAGCCTGAGAATACCCTACTACGTTGCGCTGGTTGTCGTAGTAGGAGAATGGGACAGATGATTCACGGTGACCCACAACGATAACACCGCTTTTAGCAATTTTCTCCAGGGTTGGGACCTGTGACGCATCAGTCGTTGTATCTTCAGCCTGTGCGATACCAGCTGCGAAACCCGCCAGTGCGAGACAAAGCCCCAGTTTCCGTAATTTCATCTTCCAACTCCTATTGCTGTTGTGGCGTTAGTTAAGTGATTTACGCCAATGGATGTTGCGTTTTCTTAAACAAGATAGCCGAATGTTAACGATTTGATGCGAAAAAAATTTCTGTTTTGCGAGACAGCCCGCACCAAATTGGTGCTTAACGCGTTTGAATGCGCTGTTTTTGTGCAAGTTCTTCATTAAACAACCACAGTATGTTACGCATATGAACCTGTGTGTCCTGGAGACGAAAGCACTTATTAATATTTAAAGCAATCATCATGCCAGTGTGAATTTTTTAACAAAAATATTGTGTCAGAGGTAAAAATGAGGAAGAGGGGAATACAGGGAAATACGGAGCTGGACAGGCCAGCTCCGGGAGGAGATTAATGACTGGAACGGCGGGAACGCCAGAAACACACACCGCCTGTTATCGCGAAGATCAGGGTAATCAACCAGGTGCCCCAGTTACCGATCCGGGCATAAGGTGTCAGCCCGGTTGTTGGTGTGACTTTTGCCGCCAGCACATCGGCGGTGAATTGCGGCAGAATGTGAGTGATTTCACCTTGCGCATTAACGACGGCAGTCACGCCATTGTTCGTGCTACGCAGCAGTGGACGTCCCAGCTCCAGAGCACGCATACGCGCCATCTGCAAATGCTGCCATGGTCCGATTGAGTGACCGAACCAGGCATCATTAGAGATAGTCAGCAGGAAGTTGGTATCCGGGTGGAAGTTATCCCGTACCTGCTGGCCCAACACAATTTCATAGCAAATTGCGGCCGTCAGGTTAAAACCGGCAACCTTGAGTGGCGGCTGCACATAGCTGCCCCGGCTGAACGAGGACATGGGCAGATCGAAGAACGGTGCCAGCGGGCGTAGCAGTGATTCCAGTGGTACAAATTCACCAAAAGGCACCAGATGATTCTTCTGGTAGCGATTCCCATTAAAGTAATTATAGGGTTCAGGCCCACCCAGCACGATAATGGAGTTGTAATCGTGGAATTGTCTCTCTTCCATGCGGGAGTCAACAATACCGGTCACCAGGCTGCTGCCATGATCACGTAACAACTCATCAATCTGTTTCAGGAAAGGCTGCTCATTGGATTCCAGATCAGTAATGGCTGACTCCGGCCAGATAATAATCGGGGTTTTTCCGACATAAGGGCGGCTGAGAGACGTATAGGTTTTCAGCGTCTCAACCAGCTGGTTTGGATCCCACTTCATCGACTGGGCAATGTTTCCCTGTACCAGTGCGACTTCCACTGCGCGTTCTGGTTGTGGCTGGAACCAGTTAATCAAACGCAGTGGCCAGGGCAGCAACAGCAGTACTATGGCGATAATTCCTGCACTCCAGCGACGCTGGTGGACAGCGAAGACCAGCAGGCCAGCAATCACCATCAGCAGGAAAGTGATGCTTTCAACACCCAGCAAAGGCGCCAGTCCTTTCAGTGGGCCGTTAATCTGGCTGTAGCCGAATTGCAACCAGGGGAAACCGGTCAGGATCCAGCCACGTAAAAACTCTGTGATTTGCCACAATACGGGAGCAGCCAGCACCATGCGTAGCAGCGTGACTTGCCGGAATAAACGGTTAAGCAGCGCACTGAACAGCATTGGGTAGAGCGACAGATAGGCAGCCAGCAGAACCACAAGGAAAATATTTACCGGGCCAGGCATGCCACCAAAGGTAGCAATACTGACATACACCCAGTTAACGCCACTACCGAACAGACCAAAACCCCAGGTAAAGCCAATAGCACAGGATTGTGGTGTAGTACGGTTTAGCGTTAATGCCTGTAGTCCGATTAATGAAATCAGTGCGGCAGGCCAGAAATCGTAAGGGGAGAAAGAAAGGGTGCCAGCGGCACCCGTTAACAGCGCTAAAATCAGGCGGATCCACTGACGCTGATATAGTGAGGCAATTGCCATAAAGTGGTTACTCTTCCAGAGTGGGTTGTGGCGAGTTTTCCGGGACTCTGACATGGACCTGAATGATACGGCGGCTGTCAGCCATCGCGATCTTAAATTGATAACCATCGATCTCAATGCTCTCTCCTCGTGCCGGGAGGTGGCCAAAGCCCTGCATCACCAGTCCGCCGATGGTATCCACTTCTTCATCGCTGAAGTGAGTATCAAAGAGCTTATTGAAATCTTCAATCGGGGTCAGTGCCCGTATCGTATACGTGTGGCGGCTGAGCTGACGAACATCACGATCTTCTTCATCGTCATATTCATCTTCAATTTCACCTACGATCAGCTCAAGAATATCTTCGATCGTCACCAGACCAGAGACACCACCAAACTCATCAATAACAATCGCCATATGGTAGCGTTGGGAGCGGAATTCTTTCAGCATACGGTCAACGCGTTTACTTTCTGGCACCACCACAGCCTGACGCAGAACTTTTTCCATACTGAAGGGCTCTGATTCGCTGCTCATAAACGGCAGCAGATCTTTCGCCATCAGGATCCCTTCAATATGATCTTTATCTTCGCTGATCACCGGGAAGCGGGAATGTGCAGAATCGGTGATGACCGCCAGGCACTCTTCCAGCGTTTGATCTCGTTTCAGCGTGATCATCTGCGAACGGGGGATCATGATATCGCGTACACGCTGTTCGGCGATATCCATCACGCCTTCCAGCATATCCCGGGTATCAGGATCAATCAGTTCATTTTGTTCGGAATCACGGATCAGCTCTAACAAGTCATCGCGGTTTTTCGGTTCACCGTGAAATAACTGGTTGAGAATCAGAGAAAAAAATCCCTTCTTACTACTGGGACTGTCATTATTCTGTGAATGGTCATCGCTCATGGCGTTTTTGAGAGGTCTCTCTGTTAAGGGATCGGTTGCCCCGTCAGGGGCAGGGCGTGCAGCAAGCTGAACACGCCATGACTTTACTTATTCTTTCTCCGAAATGTACGGATCGGGATAACCAAGAGCAAGCATTATCTCGGTCTCCAGCGATTCCATCTCTTCGGCTTCTTCATCTTCAATATGATCATAACCCAGCAGATGCAAACTGCCGTGAATCACCATGTGCGCCCAGTGTGCTTCCAGTGATTTTTCCTGCTCTTTCGCTTCCTGTTCTACTACCTGGCGGCAGATAATCAGATCACCCAGTAAGGGCAGTTCAATCTCTGGCGGTGCTTCAAACGGGAATGACAGCACGTTGGTCGGCTTATCCTTGCCACGATAAGTGTGGTTCAGTTCGTGGCTTTCAGCTTCATCCA
>Ga0157366_1000355_pt1 | contig 21258 bp, 18 predicted proteins | sample AttbisABBM1_FD_113149 | JGI IMG/M metagenome (GOLD analysis project Ga0157366, IMG submission 113149) | Fungus gardens microbial communities from leaf cutter ant in Botucatu, State of São Paulo, Brazil - Atta bisphaerica ABBM1 | ecosystem: Host-associated > Fungi > Mycelium > Unclassified ...
GAAGTTTTTCCGGCGGTTCAGTCAGCTACCAGAGCGTTGTGAACCTGCTGACCGGGCGGCTTGTTCGCCGTTGTTCCGTGTCAGTGGTGGCGCATTATAGGCAGTTTCTGACGGCTGACAAGTATTTATTGCAAATAAATTACCGACTGCACTATTTTTAATCGAGAGAATAAAAAACACACAAATGATGTTTAATAATCATCCAGAATAAAGCAAAAAACAGCAGGCTCTCATCACAGATTCAAAATATGAGGTGCTATTCTTCCTACATTACAGGCAGATTTCTGCGGTTTCCCATAAAAAATAAAAGGACAGCCAATGATTAAATCCGCGCGCAGTATGGCCGGACTTCCATGGATTGCCGCAATGGCTTTCTTTATGCAGGCTCTTGATGCCACTATTCTCAATACTGCTTTGCCGGCTATCGCCCACAGCCTTAACCGTTCTCCACTGGCTATGCAGTCTGCCGTTATCAGCTATACCTTAACTGTCGCCATGTTGATCCCCGTGAGTGGTTGGCTGGCTGATCGCTTTGGTACACGTAAAGTATTTATCATCGCTGTATTTCTGTTCTCTTTCGGTTCACTAGCCTGCGCTCTTTCCGGTTCTTTGGGAATGTTAGTTATTTCCCGGGTAATACAGGGCATTGGTGGGGCAATGATGATGCCAGTAGCAAGACTTGCCCTGCTACGTGCCTATCCTCGCAGTGAGCTCCTGCCTGTACTCAACTTTGTCACCATGCCGGGTTTGATTGGCCCTGTGCTGGGGCCACTACTTGGTGGGATATTAGTCACCTGGGCCACCTGGCACTGGATATTCCTGATCAATATCCCCATCGGTATTCTGGGTATCATTTATGCTCGCAAATATATGCCAGATTTCACCACTCCCAAGCGGCGTTTTGATTTACTGGGTTTTCTGCTGTTTGGTTTGGGCCTGGTTGGTGTATCGAGTGGGGTTGAGTTGTTTGGCGAACGAATTGTCACCACACTGACCGCATTAAGCGTACTGGCAGCAGGTCTTATTCTGCTTCTTCTATATATAGTACATGCCCGCCGCCATCCTTCTCCTCTATTACCTCTGCCAATGTTCAGGATACGCACCTTCTCAGTAGGTATTATTGGTAACATTGCCTCCAGACTGGGTACGGGCAGTATTCCGTTTTTGATGCCATTGATGTTGCAGGTAGGGTTTGGCTACTCGGCTCTGATTGCTGGCTGTATGATGGCCCCCACGGCACTGGGATCGATTCTGGCAAAATCGCAGGTCACACAAATATTACGCTGGTTCGGTTACCGCAAAACCCTGGCAGGTCTGAGTGTGATTATCGGCATATTGATTGCGTCATTTGCTCTGCAATCATCCAACTGGAATGTGCTGGCGCTGTTAATACCACTCTTTATTCTCGGTATGATGATGTCTGCTCAGTTTACAGCGATGAATACCATCACCCTTGCAGATTTAACCGATGCGAATGCCAGCAGTGGTAACAGTATGTTGTCCGTTACCCAGCAACTGGCGATTAGCTTTGGTGTGGCGGTCAGTGCCGCGGTACTCCGTTTTTATGAAAGCTTTGAGGGGTCAACTTTCCAGCATTTTCACGCCACCTTCCTGACAATGGGCGTGATAACCGTGATGTCTGCACTGGTGTTCCTGCTATTAAAACCAGGAGATGGCCGCAATCTGATTAGCGATAGAGATAAAAAGAAGAAAAATTAGAGTGTAGTAACGGAAGCACGTTCAACTAACTCCGGTGTCAGTACCAGTAACTGCTGGCTGGCACCTGGAGAACTCATCCGCTGAAGTAATGTCTCTACCGCCAGTTCTCCCAGTTCATCTTTTGGCTGATGAATAGTACTCAGAGGTGGTGTCATATAACGAGCCAGCTCGATATCGTCATATCCCATTACGGCAATATCCTGTGGAATATGCATCCCCGCCAGATAACTCGCCTGATAAACACCAACAGCCATTGCATCATTACTGGTAAATACGGCTTGTGGACATGGCGTCAACGTTAACAGTTGCTGCATAGCATTGAATCCTCCCTGGAATTCAAAATCCCCGTCAACAATATATCCTGGCAGAACAGGCAGCCCCGCCGCAGCCATTGCACGCTGGTATCCCTCAAGACGCAGACGTGCTGGTGTCTTATCTTGTGGCCCGGCAATACAGGCAATACGCGTATAGCCACAAGAGATCAAATGACGGGTCGCCATTTCTCCCCCCAGTAAAGAGTTATCCTGAATAATATCGCTTCCCCCCTCAAATGGGGCCCAGTCCATCATGACGGAAGGAATAGAAGGATAACGCTCAAGGATCTCGGCAGAAGGCAGGTGGCTTTCAGTACACATAATCAGCAACCCATCAACGCGCTTTTGTAGCAACGTTTCCAGGTTGCGATCCATGCGGTCTTTATTGCCTTCAGTATTACACAAAATCAGGCTGTAACCACGTTCATAACAGCTACGCTCCACACCCCGAACAATCTCTGCATAAAACGGGTTACTACTGGCGGTCAGCAACATCCCAATCGTGCGGGTCTGATTTAATTTCAAACTGCGGGCCAGTGCAGAAGGTGCGTAGTTCAGTTCACGGATTGCAGATGTGACTTTCTCCCGGATCATTTCGCTAACAAAGCGATTGTTGTTAATCACATGAGAAACGGTCGATGTTGAAACGCCCGCCAGGCGGGCGACATCTTTCATGGTCGCCACGTTTATCCCTGCGATAACAAGAAGTGATCGATTTCTTCGCGCCAGGGAACAGATGGCTGCGCACCATGGCGGGTCACAGCGATCGCTGCAGCTGCATGGGCAAAGCGTACAGCCTCAGCTATGGGTGTTTTCTCCAGTAACGCGGTAATTAAAGCGCCATTAAAGGTATCACCAGCAGCAATAGTATCCACGGCTTCCACACGGAACCCCGGAATGCGCTGACCGTTCCCTTTTTCACTCAACCACACACCGCGGCTCCCCAGAGTGATCAACACAGTATCGATCCCCTTTTGATGCAATATTGCGGCAGCGCAGGCTGCATCTTCATCAGAATTAACCGTCACGCCCGTCAGGATTTGTGCTTCTGTCTCATTCGGCGTGATCATATCCACCAGCGATAACAGCTCATCGGAAAGCGTTGTAGCGGGTGCCGGATTTAAAATCACCCGAGTCTGATTCTGATGAGCAATACGTGCCGCTGCCAGTACGCTCTCCAGAGGAGACTCCAGCTGCATTAACAACGCATCCGCTCCGATAATCACCTGTTGATGCTGCACAACACGCTCTGGAGTCAGTGCCGCGTTAGCGCCCGCATAAATGCCAATGGTGTTTTCACCTTCACCATTAACAAAAATCAACGCCACGCCCGTCGCTTCACCGGCTACAACACTGACAGGGACCACATTAATCCGATCGTCTGCCAGTTGCTTGCGAATGCGCTCACCAATATCGTCTTCGCCCACACAGGCAATAAAAGCGATATCCGCCCCACTACGCCCGGCAGCAACGGCCTGGTTTGCCCCTTTTCCGCCAAAAGCAACCTGATACTGCTTCCCGATCACCGTTTCACCCGGACGCGGAAACTGTGCCAGATTAAGAATATGATCTGCGTTAATACTGCCAAGAACAGCCAGTTTACCGGTATTTTTCATATGGGAATCATCCAGAGAAATGCGCCACCCGAAGGTGGCGCGTGCCATGCTTTTCTTTGATTTATTTGGTGATCAGTTTCAGATCTACCGGATTAACAGCATCAACAGCCTGTCCTTTCAGCACTTTATCAGCAGTATCTACACCAATTGCACCAATTTTTTCCGGTAGCTGAGCCACTGTCGCAGCCAGTTTGCCGCCTTCAACAGCTTTAATCCCATCAGGAGTACCGTCGAAGCCCACGACCACAACACCAGATTTACCGGCAGTTTGCAATGCGCGTAACGCTCCCAGAGCCATTTCATCATTCTGCGCAAACACTGCCTGTACATCAGGGTGAGCGGTTAACAGGTTCTGCATAACATTCAGGCCCTTCGTCCGGTCAAAGTCAGCAGGCTGACTGGCCAGAATATCGAACTTATGTGCATCGGTAGCCTGTTTGAAACCTTCACCACGCTCACGGGAAGCCGATGTTCCGGCAATACCTTGTAATTCAATAATTTTTGCGCCTTCACCAACCTGCTTAGCAATAAAGTCGCCAGCCTGTTTACCGCCAACACGGTTATCAGAAGCCACATGGCTGACCACTTTTCCTTGCGAGGCTACACGGTCCAGTGTAATTACCGGAATATTTGCCTGATTAGCCATTTTCACTGCATTACCCACAGCATCAGAATCCGTTGGGTTAATCAGCAGAACTTTAGTGCCACGTACTGTGAGATCCTGCACGTTAGCCAGCTCTTTCGCCGGGTTGTTTTGTGAATCCAGCACCACCAGGTTGTAACCCAGTTTGTCAGCTTCTTTCTGTGCCCCCTCTTTCAGCGACACAAAGAATGGGTTATTCAGTGTGGACACCACTAAAGCAATCGTATCCTTTGCCAGTGCATTAGCACTTACCGTTGCACTTAATAACACAGCCAACACCGTCAGTTTTTTCATCTTTATCATCCTGTAAGGTAATTATTTATTTGCTGCTTTTGTTGTCTACCAGCACAGCCAGCAAAATCACGGCTGCTTTAACAATCATCTGGTAGTAAGAAGACACACCAAGCAGGTTCAGTCCGTTATTCAGAAAACCGAGGATCAACGCACCAATCAGCGTGCCCATCACACGACCTTTACCTCCAGCCAGACTGGTGCCACCCAGTACCACAGCAGCAATGGCATCCAGTTCATAACCCGTTCCCGCCGTGGGTTGTGCAGAGGAAAGACGTGCGACCTCGATCGTTCCTGCCAGAGCAGCCAACATACCGCACAGCGCATAAACGATAATTTTTACCCGGTTGACACTAATACCAGAAAGACGGGTTGCCGCTTCATTGCCACCCAGCGCATAGATATAACGACCAAGACGGGTGTGATGCAGCATGTACCATGCGGCAGCGAACACGATCACCATTAACCAAACCGGAGTTGGGATCCCCAGTGGACGACCAATACCGAACCAGCCAAATAAATCTGCATTATCACTAAAGCCAGTGTTTATCGGGCTTCCGTTGGTGTACACCATAGTGACGCCACGTAGCAGTAGCATCATGACCAGGGTCGCGATAAACGCCTGTACTTTCCCTTTAGCAACAATGGTCCCGGTGATTGCCCCAATCAGAGCCCCCAGTCCAAGAGCAGCCGCGACAGCAACCAGTGCATTGACTTCCAGACCCACAATGGATGCGGCCACTGCACCGGTCAGCGCCAGTAGTGATCCAACCGAAAGATCAATGCCAGAGGTCAGGATCACTAAGGTCATCCCCACGGCCATGATGGCATTGACTGACGTCTGTTGCAGGATATTGAACAGGTTAGCCACAGTGAAGAAGTTCGGACTCATGCTGGAAACAATGGCGATCAACACCACCAGCGCAATCAGCGATTTTTGTTCAAGCAACCACGCCTTATTAATCCGGCGGCGTGCGGGGACGATTGTTTGCGTACTCATTTATGCCAGCTCCTGGCTGTATTGTTTACCTACTGCCGCCGCCATCAGGATTTCCTGCGAGGCCTGTTTAATCGGGAAGTCACCACTCAGACGACCTTCGTGCATCACCAGCACCCGGTCACTCATACCCAGTACTTCCGGCATTTCAGAAGAGACCAGAATGATGCTCAGCCCATCTTCTTTAAACTGGTTAATCAGCTGATAAATTTCTTTCTTTGCCCCCACATCAACACCACGGGTAGGTTCATCCAGAATCAACACCTTCGGTCGGGTCATCAGCCCGCGAGCAATGGCGACCTTCTGCTGGTTACCACCAGAAAGCAGGCCAATCGGTTGATTCATTGAGGGGGTTTTCACATTAAACAGTCGGATGAAGTCACCCACGGCTATCTGCTCTTCACCATGTTTCAGTTGCCCACCTGCACGGCTGAAATACTTAAGAGCAGTCAGCGACATGTTCTCTTTGACCGACATCCCCAGAACCAGGCCATCGCGCTTACGATCCTCAGAGATATAGACAATGCCATTCTGCAAGCCTTCTTCTGGTGAACGGGCCACAACAGTCTGCCCATCCAGGGTGACGGATCCAGATAGACGAGGTAGCGCACCGTACAGCACCTTCATTAATTCTGTACGTCCTGCCCCCATCAAACCCGCTACACCAAGAATTTCACCTTTACGCAGGGTAAAGCTGACATTGTTAACACCGGGTCCGCTCAGGTTATCCACGACCAAACGCACATTTCCTGGCGCTTTATTCAGACGTGGATACTGATCTTCCAGTTTGCGTCCCACCATCATTTCAATCAGCGATTCTTCACTCAGGGAGTTAACTTCACGTTCAGCAATAAACTGCCCATCGCGGAAAATGGTGACATCATCGCAAATCTCAAAAATCTCTTTCATACGGTGGGAGATATAAACAATGCCGCAGCCCTGGGCTTTCAACTCCCGGATAACGCGAAACAGTGATTCTGTTTCGGTGTCAGTCAATGCATCCGTTGGTTCATCCATAATGATGACTTTGGATTCAAAGCTCAGCACTTTGGCAATCTCAACCATTTGCTGATCACCAATCGACAAATCACCTACCAGCTTATGGCTGCTGAAGCGCAGGTTAAGGCGTTGCAATAACGCATCAGCCTGCGCATACATCTCTTTCCACTTAATACGACCAAACCGGTTAACAAACTCACGCCCGAGGAAAATATTCTCCGCAATGCTGAGTTGCGGTATCAGATTTAACTCCTGATGAATAATGCCAATTCCGGCTTCTTGTGAAGCTTTCGGCCCATTAAATGTGGTGTCTTTACCCAGCCATTTAAAACTACCGGCATCGCGTGAGTAGATCCCGGTGAGAATTTTCATCATGGTGGATTTACCCGCACCGTTTTCGCCTACCAACGCCATAACACGGCCTGGATAGACAGAAATCGCCGCGCCTGACAGGGCTTTAACGCCAGGGAAGGATTTCTCAATGCCTTTCAGTTGCAGTAAAGGTTGCATAACCGCCTCAGAAGGTCACACCCGCATTCAGGATGATATTGGCATACGGAGAACACTCTCCGCTGCGAATCACAGCCTTACTGTGCTGGGTTTGTTGCTTGAACTGTTCATGACTGATGTAACTGATATGAATGGTGTTTCCCTGATGTTGTTGCAAGGATTCAAGCTGAATAAGTAATTCGCTATGGAGCTGCGGATTATGTTGCTTAATCTCTTCCGCAATCAGTGCACTTTCCACCTGCATTTCTGCGATCACCGCTTCTGTTACCTGCAAAAAACCAGGAATCCCTTTCATCAGGGCCAGATCAATACGCTGCGGCCCTTGCGGAACAGGTAAACCCGCATCGGCAATCACCAGGCTGTCGGTATGTCCCAGACGGGAAATCACAAACGAAATATCAGAATTCAGTAAGGTGCCTTTTTTCATTTTTCACTCCAGAGCGAAACGTTTCGCTAATGGAAGTCTAAGCAACAGGCAGGGGAAGACAATCACCAAACGTGAAAAGTGTGATCACTATCGAAACGTTTCGATCTCACCAGACCACGGCAGAATACTGAGATGAGATGAGATGAGATGAGATGAGATGAGATAGGGTAAGGGTAAAAGGGTGGATAATCCGCAGACTATCCACCCGCAAAAATTAGATTTCGATTTGCGTACCCAGCTCAATCACCCGATTAGGTGGGATCTCAAACTGATCGGGGGCACGTAAGGCATTCTTTTGCAACATCAGGAACAGCTTACCGCGCAAGCGCAGATACCATGGACGTTTACCAATAATCAGGGATTCATGGGACATAAAGAACGACGTATCCATCATCCGGCAATTCAGTCCTTCCAGGCCACAACGATGGAAGATCTCTTCCACATTCGGTGTTTCCCGCCAGCCATAACTGGCCACCACCCGCCAAAACGTTGGCGATAATTGTTCAATGGTGACGCGTTTTACATTGTGCACATAAGGAGCATCTTCCGTTCGCAGCGTCAGCAGAACCACACGCTCATGCAGCACCTTGTTATGTTTAAGGTTATGCAACATAGCAAACGGGATCACATTCAGCGCACGCGACATATAAACGGCCGTTCCTGATACCCGTACTGGCGGTGATTTTTCCAGCGACATAATCATCGCATCCAGAGAGTTACCATGCTCGTGCAGACGACGTAGCAGACGGAAGCGCTCACTCTTCCAGGTAGTCATCACCACAAACATCACCAATGCCAGCACCAGTGGCAACCAGCCACCAGAGAACACTTTCACCAGGTTAGCAGAGAACAGCGACACATCAATACACAGCATCACCAGCAGAATTAGCGTCACCAGATAACGATTCCAGTGCCAGTTTTTAATCGCCACAGTACTGCACAAAATCGCCGTCAGCACCATCGTACCGGTGACCGCAATACCGTATGCCGCTGCCAGATTGCTGGAGTGTTTAAAACCAACAATGACGATCACCACAGCCAGGAACAACAACCAGTTAATAACCGGAATATAGATCTGCCCGGATTCCTGTTCCGAGGTATAAATGATGCGCATCGGTGGCAGATAACCCAAACGAACAGCCTGCCGGGTCAGCGAAAACACGCCTGAAATAACGGCCTGCGATGCAATTACTGTAGCAAAGGTGGCCAGTAACAGCAGAGGGATCAGTGCCCAGTCCGGAGCCAGCAGGAAAAAGGGGTTCTTAATGGCTTCAGGATGTTTCAGCAATAGTGCTCCCTGGCCGAAATAGTTCAGCACCAGGGAAGGGAGTACCACCACCAACCAGGCCAGCCGGATAGGGAACTTACCAAAGTGCCCCATATCCGCATACAATGCTTCCACCCCGGTAATTGCCAGTACAACCGCCCCCAATGCGAAGAAAGAGAGCGTTTTAAACTGCATAAAGAAGTGCACAGCCCAATACGGGTTCATAGCCTTCAGCACTTCCGGGTTATTAAGGATTCCGCGGGCACCCAGCACAGCCAGAACAATAAACCAGAGCAACATGACTGGAGCAAACAACTTGCCAACAAGCCCGGTCCCCTGTTTCTGAATAACGAACAGCAACGTCAGCACCGCAATTGCCAGTGGCTGGATATAGCTATCCAGTGAAGGGGCGGCAATTTCCAGTCCTTCGATGGCTGACAGTACCGATACCGCCGGTGTGATCACCACCTCGCCATAAAAGAAGCTGCCACCAATCAGGCCCATAATAAGTAAGACCGCGGTTGCGCGAGCCCCTGTATTTCGCCCGGCCAGCGACATCAATGTCAGGATCCCGCCCTCACCGGCATTATCTGCACGCATCACATAGGTGATGTATTTCAGAGAGACGGTCAGTATCAGTAACCAGAAAATCAGGGAGAGAAAACCAAATACCGCATCACGTCCTACACCAAAGCCAAACTGACCGGACAGGCATTCACGTAACGTATACAGTGGGCTGGTACCAATGTCACCATACACAACACCAATAGCAGCGAGGGTTACAGCAGCAAGAGACTGCTTCTTATCTGAGCTCATACAATGATCTTGTTTTACGCCTGGCTGGCGCGGGAAACACAGTATGCCTCATCTGGCAAAAATCCCACTGGTTTATTCCGTAACCAAAAACATCCACTGACCATTGTCACCCTTTGACAATAAAAAAGCTGACTATTATCAGTTCTTTCAAGCATCATAGGCAGCAGTGTTTGCGCTCGCCAGCCATTGACGCTGGCCTGACCGTAGAAAATAGGATGGATGTTTGATTATGGCCCAGTCTCACTTACTGGCGGAACGTATTTCCCGTCTTAGCAATGCATTAGAGAAAGGACTTTACGAACGCCATCATGCGATTCGTTTATGCCTTCTTGCCGCATTGTGTGGGGAAAGCGTTTTCTTATTAGGGCCGCCAGGTATTGCCAAAAGCCTGATTGCCCGGCGTCTGAAGTTTGCTTTCCGGCATTCCCGCGCTTTTGAATATTTGATGACCCGCTTCTCCACTCCAGAAGAAGTTTTCGGCCCGTTATCCATTCAGGCCTTAAAAGATGAAGGCCGTTATCAGCGTCTGACCAAAGGTTACCTGCCGGATGCAGAGATCGTCTTCCTTGATGAGATCTGGAAAGCCGGCCCGGCAATCCTGAATACTCTGCTGACCGCCATCAACGAACGGCGTTTCCGTAATGGCGACAATGAAGAAAAAATTCCAATGCGTCTGCTGGTGACGGCATCTAACGAACTGCCTGAAGCAGACAGCGGACTGGAAGCATTATATGACCGTATGTTGATCCGTCTGTGGCTGGATAACGTGCATGAGAAACAAAACTTCCGCAGCCTGCTGACCCACCAGCAGGATGAAAACCAGAACCCGGTAGCAGAATCACTGTGTATCAGTGATGAAGAGTATCTGTCATGGCAGCAGGAGATCACCAAAATCACCCTGCCAGATGATGTGTTCGAATTAATCTTCCAGTTACGCCAGCAACTGGAAAGCCAGCCAGAAGCGCCCTATATCTCTGACCGCCGCTGGAAAAAAGCGATCCATTTATTGCAGGCCAGTGCGTTTTACAGTGGTCGTAATGCCATCGCACCTATTGACCTTATCCTGCTAAAAGATTGTCTGTGGCACGATCTCAATTCCATGAAGCTACTGGATCGTGAAATTGATAATCTGCTCACTCAACAGGCATGGCAGCAACAACCTATCCTGCTGAAGCTGCAGCAAATAAATTCCCGTCGTCTGGTACTTCAGCAGCAGCAGAGCGTGGAGCAGGCAATCCGCCTGGAAAAGCACGGCGGCATGTTCAGCCGTAAACCACACTTCGACCTCCCGGCCTCGTTAACCGCTGATACGCTGACACTGATGTTACAAAAACCGCTTACGTTACATGATATGCAGGTCACACATGTTGTACTGACCCGTGAAGCGTTACATCACTGGCTGCTAAAAGGCGGAGAAATTCGTGGCAAACTGAATGGTATCGGCTTTGCCCAGGGATTGGATCTGCACATCGACAACAATGACTGTCTGACCCTGCGTGATATCAGTTTGCAAAGCACCCGTTTAATGCTGCCCGGTACCATCCAGCAGACACTGCCAGAAGAAATTACCCTGGCACTTGATGAACTGGATACCCAGCTCCGTGCTCAGCGCACCCTGTTCAGCCAGCACCACCGCTGTCTGTTTATCAGTGATGACTGGCTGGCACGGGTGGAAGACAGTCTGCAGCAGGTGGCAGAACAGTTGAAACAGGCGCGGCAGTGATCTCTCTTGATACGCTCAGTATGTTCTTTGCGGTCAGTGAAAATGAACTGATCGAAGAGATGGCGATTGCCGTCCTGGCTTCGCCCAAACTGGCGACTTTTTTTAAAAAATTTCCGGGACTGAAAACAGCCCTGGTACGCGATTTGCCCGACTGGAAAGCGGGCGTATTGCAACAGCTGAAATCCACTCCAGTACCGGATGATCTGGAAGCCGAATTCAGCCGCTTTCAACACTTCCAGTCCCTCGACCTGTATAGCTTCAGCGCGCAACTCCCTGAATTATTACAGTGGTTGAATGTGCAACACTCTCCCTTTGCAGAAAAAGCCCATGCTCTGGTTGAACATACGGAGATCGGTCATCTGAGTGCAGCACAGCAAACGCTGTTTTTACAGCGCTGGCGACTGAGCCTGATGCTGCAAACCTTATCGCTGAACCAGCAATTACTGGATGAGGAACGTGACAAACTGCTGGCCGAGCTGCAACACCGCATGGCAATGAGTGGTCAGTTAGCTCCGGTTCTTGCCAGTGATGATGAAGCCGCAGCAGGAAAGCTCTGGGATCTGACCCGCAGCACATTGCAACATGATGATTATCAGCTCATTGTGCAATACGGTGATTTCCTTGCCAGCCAGCCAGAACTACAAAAACTGGCCGAACAACTGGGCCGTAGCCGTGAAGCCAAAGCGGTGCCAGCAGAAGATGCGCCGCTGGAAACCTTCCACCAGTTGGTCCGTGAACCGGAAAGCGTGCCGGAAGAAGTGAATGGACTGCATCAAAGTGATGATGTGCTGCGCCTGTTACCACCTGAACTGGCCACACTGGGCATCAGTGAACTGGAATTTGAATTTTATCGCCGGCTGGTGGAAAAACGGTTACTCACTTATCGCCTGCAGGGGGAAAGCTGGCACGATAAAATCACTGAACGTCCCGTCACGCATCTGCATCATGACGAACAACCTCGTGGACCCTTTATTGTTTGCGTTGATACATCCGGTTCTATGGGCGGATTTAATGAACGCTGTGCCAAAGCGTTTTGCCTGGCCTTGCTGAAAGTGGCTCTGGCAGATAATCGTCGTTGTTACATTATGCTGTTTGCGCATGAAGTTGTGAGCTATGAACTGACGGCAGGAGATGGCATCAGCCAGGCAATCCGCTTTCTCAGTCAGCGTTTTCGTGGTGGTACTGACCTTGCCGCCTGTCTTGATAACGTGTTGAAAAAAATGGCGACAACACAGTGGCAGGATGCAGATGCGGTTATCCTTTCTGACTTTATCGCCCAGCGTCTGCCAGATGAACTGGTTAAACGTGTACACGATCACCAGAACCGGCAGGAGCAACGCTTCCATGCGGTTGCCATGTCCGATCATGGTAAACCTGCCATCATGCGTATTTTCAATCATATCTGGCGTTTTGATACCGGAATGAAAAGCCGCCTGTTACGCCGCTGGCAGCGATAATCGATATCCTTTCTGTTCTGGTGCTATAGTCAGATACCGGTTTTAGCTAACAGGCAGATGGGAGCAATACGTGACAATCCAACATCAGCAGAGCGGATTACCCGCCACAACCCGCACACTACTTCTCAATGGCAGTGACCCGGAACAAAAACGCCAGCAGTTGCTGACCTACTTTCGCCAGACATGGGAGCTGTATGAGCGTCTGTTTGACTGCCTGGCCGATGAGCAGGCGTATTACACCAAAGCGATCTCCCTGCGCCATCCACTGATTTTCTATTTTGGTCATACCGCCACTTTCTATATTAATAAACTCATGGCAGGCAGACTGATTGATTCACGGATCGACGATAAGATCGAAGCGATGATGGCGATCGGTGTGGATGAAATGAGCTGGGATGACCTGGATAATAACCATTATCACTGGCCATCAGTCAGTGAACTGCGTGATTACCGGGGCCGGGTACGCGCCCGTGTTGAACAATTTATTCAACAGATGCCACTATCACTACCGATTCACTGGGACAGCCCAGCATGGGTGATCCTGATGGGGATAGAACATGAACGTATCCATCTGGAAACCTCCAGTGTGTTGATACGTCAGTTACCCGTCGAATGGGTAAAACCTCAACCTCACTGGCCTGCATGTCCTTATGCCCGCCATGATCGCCTGACAGTACCGGAAAACAGCCTGGTGGCAGTAAAGGGTGGCCGGGTCATTCAGGGAAAAACCGACCAGACCTATGGCTGGGATAACGAATACGGCAATCAGATCAGCGAAATCAGCCCTTTCCGCGCCAGCAAAATGCTGGTCAGTAATGCCGAATTCTTCCAGTTTGTCGCAGCCGGAGGCTATCAGCAACAAAGCTGGTGGGATGAGGAAGGCTGGAACTGGAAGACGTTTGCTGAGGCGACCATGCCAACATTCTGGGTCGGATCAGCCAGCAATCCTGATGATTTACAGCTGCGTCTGATGACTGAAGAAGTCCCTATGCCTTGGGACTGGCCTGCCGAAGTTAACCAGCTCGAAGCAGCGGCTTTTTGTCGCTGGAAAGCGGAGGAAACGGGCAAATCTGTACAGCTTCCGGCAGAGAGCGAATGGATGTTACTGCGTGAACAGGTCGCCGGGGATCATCCGGACTGGGAGCAGGAACCCGGCAATATCAATCTGGCTTACTGGGCCTCTTCCTGCCCGGTGGATCACTTCAGCCAGGGGGATTTCTTCGATCTGATCGGCAATGTCTGGCAGTGGACCACAACGCCAATCAACGGTTTTGAGGGTTTTCGCGTTCATCCGCTGTATGACGACTTCTCCACTCCAACCTTTGATGGCAAACATGCACTGATTAAAGGGGGAAGCTGGATCTCCACCGGTAATGAAGCCCTGAAATCGTCACGTTATGCTTTCCGCCGTCACTTCTTCCAGCATGCAGGCTTCCGTTATGTGGTTTCCAGCCATCAGGAAACCATGGCACAGAACCCGTATGAAACCGATACGATGGTTTCACAGTACCTGGATTTCCAGTACGGTCCGGAATATTTCGGCGTGGCAAACTACGCGAAAGCCCTGGTTGATATCGCCAGTGGCCTGACCGAAAATCGTCAGCGGGCACTGGATATTGGCTGTGCGACCGGCCGGGCCAGTTTCGAGCTGGCACGTCACTTTGAACAGGTCGTGGGAATGGACTATTCCGCACGCTTTATCGATGTGGCCCTGCAACTGACAGGCGGTGAAGACTTCCGTTATGTGACGCAGGAAGAAGGGGATCTGGTGGAATACCGCCAGATCAGGCTGAAGGATTTCGGTCTGGATCCTGAGCAGGCCAGCCGTATTCAGTTTGTCCAGGGTGATGCCTGTAACCTGAAACCCCAACCAGAAAAATATGATCTGGTACTGGCCTCTAATCTGATTGACCGTCTGCGCCAGCCTGAACGTTTTCTGCAGGATATCAGCGGTATGATCCGCAGCGGCGGCGTACTGATGCTCTCTTCCCCTTATACCTGGCTGGAGGCGTTTACACCGAAAGAAAACTGGTTAGGCGGCATTCGTGAGAATGGTGAAGCACTGACCACTTATCAGGCACTGCAGCGATTACTGGCAGCAGAGTTTGAAGAGATTGCCCCAGCGCAGGATATCCCCTTTGTTATCCGTGAGACAGCGCGTAAATATCAGCACACACTGGCACAACTGACATTGTGGCGTAAACGCTGATTATCAGGTTGCAGCAGATGCCAGCAGGCATCTGCTGTCGCTTTTTCCTCAACAGATTGTTATTCCCTGCGTTATCCCGCACATTATCGGTATTCCAGCCACCAGCCATAAATGAGGACGTTTCTATGGCCGACACGATGCAACCCGACAACCTTGATCGTGGCATTCTGCTTGCTCTGATGAATAATGCCCGTACCGCTTATGCTGAGCTGGCCAAGCAGTTCAATGTCAGCCCAGGAACCATCCATGTACGGGTAGAGAAAATGAAACAGGCGGGGATCATTAAAGGTACCCGTGTGGAAATCGATCCCAAACAACTGGGCTACGATGTGTGCTGTTTTATTGGCATCATTTTGAAAAGTGCCAAAGATTATCCTTCTGCGCTGGCACGCCTTGAGGCACTTGATGAAGTGGTTGAAGCCTATTACACCACAGGCCATTACAGTATCTTTATCAAAGTCATGTGCCGGTCTATTGATGCACTGCAACAGGTGTTGATCAACAAGATCCAGACTATCGACGAAATCCAGTCCACCGAAACACTGATCTCGCTGCAAAACCCGATCATGCGGTCAATCAAACCCTGATCCCTGTATAAAATTATCCACATTACAACTCCTGGTAAAAGCCGTGTTAAAAATGGCTTAACCTGGAGTGCCTTTCCTTTATATCCTTACTTACCCACAGGTAGATCCCAATCTGATCACAGAGTACAATGCCCACCTTTGTAACTCAGGGATCCCATCATGGCCAACATTACCTTAATCAGTGGCAGTACCTTAGGTGGTGCAGAATACGTTGCCGACCATCTGGCAGAGAAACTCTCTGAAGCAGGTTTTACAACTGAAACACTGTACGGCCCTGAACTGGATGAAGTGAAACCTGAAGGGATCTGGCTGGTGGTAACGTCCACTCATGGTGCGGGAGAACTCCCCGACAATATTCAGCCCCTGTTTGATGCCATAAAAGAACAACAACCTGATCTGAGCAGCCTGCGTTATGGTGCCGTTGGTTTGGGTAACCATGAATATGACCTGTTCTGCGGAGCGATTGTTCAGTTTGATACGTTACTCAGCTCACTGGGCGCTCAACGTATTGGTGATCGCCTGGAAATTGACGTGCTTGAGCATGAGATTCCTGAAGATCCGGCTGGTGTTTGGGTAGAAAACTGGAAAACATTGATCTGATTTCGTTGCTGATCGACATGTGATCCACGCAGGGATCCCGCCTGAGCGACCCTTTTTAGTCCTGAGTTTTGTAAATTATTGCCTTTTTAGCCTGGATTTACAGCAGTTATCTGTGGATAAATATGCTTAAATCCCGGTAGTAACCCGTTGTTATCCCAGTAACAACCTTTGACCTGACCAGGGGCTGTGTATAAACAGCGATTTAGATCCCAGCTTATACGGATCAGGATCACCGATCATTCACAGCAAATGATCTTCCTTAATCGGTTGATCATTCTCAGCAAAAAAGAGTTATCCACAGAGAGTGATGATCCTAATAGAAGATCTAATAAAGAGATCTTTAAATAAAAAAGATCTTCTTTTTAATATGTGAAGATCCCACGGCTTTCACCATCGTCTAAAGTTGAGTAGAATTCACACCCCAGGCAACACTCCCTTCAATCGCACAAACCGCGAGGTGCAGTACCATGTTTTATCCGGATCCTTTTGACGTCATCGTAATCGGTGGTGGTCATGCGGGAACTGAAGCTGCTATGGCAGCCGCCCGTATGGGTCAGCAAACCCTGTTATTAACCCACAATATCGATACGTTGGGGCAGATGTCCTGCAACCCGGCGATCGGAGGGATCGGAAAAGGACATCTGGTTAAAGAAGTGGATGCACTGGGCGGGCTGATGGCACAGGCTATCGACCAGGCCGGTATTCAGTTTAGGATACTAAACGCGAGTAAAGGCCCTGCGGTAAGAGCTACCCGTGCTCAGGCTGACCGCGTTCTCTATCGCCAGGCGGTACGTACTGCACTGGAGAATCAACCCAATCTGATGATCTTCCAGCAGGCCGTTGAGGATCTTATCGTTGAAAACGATCGCGTGGTGGGTGCAGTAACCCAAATGGGGCTAAAGTTTAAAGCCAAAGCGGTGGTTCTGACGGTAGGGACTTTCCTGGATGGTAAAATCCATATCGGACTGGATAACTACAGCGGTGGCCGTGCGGGTGATCCTCCATCTATTCCACTGGCACGCCGTCTGCGTGAATTACCATTACGTGTAAACCGCCTGAAAACGGGTACACCACCACGCATTGATGCCCGCACTATCGATTTCAGTGTACTGGCAGCACAGCATGGTGATAACCCAATACCGGTATTCTCGTTTATGGGGAATGTAAATCAGCATCCACAGCAGGTGCCGTGCTACATCACCTATACCAACGAAAAAACCCATGATGTGATCCGTAATAACCTGGATCGCAGCCCGATGTATGCCGGGATCATCGAAGGGATTGGTCCACGTTACTGCCCGTCTATCGAAGATAAAGTGATGCGTTTTGCTGATCGTAATGCGCACCAGATTTTCCTCGAACCTGAAGGGCTAACCAGTAACGAAATTTACCCAAATGGTATTTCCACCAGCCTGCCATTTGATGTGCAGATGCAGATCATACGCTCAATGCAGGGGATGGAAAATGCCAAAATTGTTCGCCCTGGTTATGCCATCGAGTACGATTTCTTTGATCCACGCGATCTGAAACCGTCACTGGAAAGTAAATATATCCAGGGACTGTTCTTTGCCGGACAGATCAACGGTACTACCGGTTACGAAGAAGCCGCAGCACAGGGTCTGTTAGCCGGTCTGAACGCCGGTCGTTTCTCTGCTGAAAAAGAGAGCTGGGCCCCACGCCGCGATCAGGCTTACCTCGGCGTACTGGTTGATGACCTTTGCACTCTGGGGACGAAAGAACCTTACCGTATGTTCACTTCCCGTGCGGAATATCGTCTGATGCTGCGTGAAGACAATGCAGATCTGCGTCTGACAACCGCTGGCCGTGAACTGGGGCTGGTTGATGATGCTCGCTGGGCTCGTTTCAATGAAAAACTGGAACGTATTGAACAGGAACGTCAGCGTTTGCGTGATATCTGGGTGCATCCAAAATCAGCAGGTGTTGAAGAGATCAATGCGCTCACCAGTGCACCACTGACCAAAGAAGCCAGCGGTGAGGATCTGTTGCGTCGCCCGGAAATGACCTATCAGCAAATGACGACATTGGCGATGTTTGCCCCTGCACTGGCGGATGAACAGGCTGCCGAGCAGGTGGAAATCCAGGTTAAATACGAAGGATACATTGCCCGCCAGCAGGAAGAGATCGACAGACAACAGCGTAATGAAAATACATTACTGCCAGTGGATCTTGATTACCGCCAGGTCAGTGGACTTTCCAATGAAGTGATCGCCAAACTTAACGATCACAAACCGGGTTCAATTGGTCAGGCGTCCCGTATTTCTGGGATCACACCCGCAGCGATTTCAATTCTGCTTATCTATCTTAAAAAGCAGGGATTGTTGCGTAAAAGCGCATAAAAATCGTGCAGGCCCGGATTCTATCCGGGCCTGCTGTTCTTTCTGTCGTCGTCAATTCTCTTTTTCTGGATCATCGCCTGTGATTAACAAACTCTCTGCACTGCTTAAAAGCGCCAATATTTTCCTGACCGATCTGCAAAAACAGCAACTGCTGGGTTATGTTGATATGCTGCACAAATGGAATAAGGCTTATAACCTGACTTCTGTTCGTGATCCTGAGCAGATGCTGGTCCGGCATATTCTGGACAGCATCGTGGTGGAGCCTCATCTTCATGGCGAACGTTTTATTGATGTTGGCACTGGCCCTGGATTGCCGGGGGTACCGTTAGCGATTGTGCGTCCACAGGCACATTTCACCCTGTTAGATAGCCTGGGTAAGCGGGTTCGCTTCCTGCGTCAGGTTCAGCATGAACTTAAGCTGGAAAACATTACACCTGTCCAGAGCCGGGTTGAGGAGTTTCCCGCTGAACCGCCATTTGATGGGGTCATCAGCCGGGCATTTGCTTCCCTGACGGATATGGTTAACTGGTGTCATCATCTGCCGGGGAAACAGGGACACTTTTACGCTCTGAAGGGGCTACTACCGGAAGATGAAATTGCTGCATTGCCAAATGGATTTGCTGTTGAGAAGGTAGTTGCACTTACCGTTCCTGAGCTGGATGGTGAACGTCATCTGGTTGTGATTTCAGCGCAACGCTGATTTTTCATTCTCAAAAAATCGCCCACCGGTAAGGGGCGATTTTTGCCACATTTCTGGTGTTTTGTTTGCGAATTTTCTCAGATTAAATCGGGGTCATTGAAATGATCTGATGACTTTGGTTACATTTAACCTTGCGTTTACATTTCATTATCACAAACTATACCTTCTCCGTGGCATTTTAGTTTGACGATAATCACGCAGGAAAATATATACTTTCTGAAAAGCATCTGTCTGTATGGCTGAATAATTGTTAAAAAGTTGCAGACAATGTCAATAAGTGGAAAAAGTCAGGCAATAAACTGTTTTTAAATGGTTTTTTATTTAACTTGTTGAATTTATTTTGTTTATTTTACTGTTGTGAATCATTTTTCATATTGTCTCTCTCTGAATTTGCATAATGATATTACCGAATTGTGATCTTCCGCACGATTTATGCGCAAAAGAAAGTCCGTATTTCAGAAAAAATTCCGGGTCTGGTGGAAGGCATTTGTTTTGGAAAATAGGCAGCTGGAAAGAATTTTAAATAATTGTTCACCTTTTCTCTACTTATCCATTGAAATCACAGGTGTGGCCCGTATAATTTGCACGTTTTTAACTGCCTGGCTCAACCGGGTAACGGCAGTTTTTGTACGACACGCGACATCCCCCGGTGGGGCAGGAGAGTTTCAGCGTCATGTCTGTGTCCCTTTACAGAGTGAAATTTGCCCGAACCGTGCTGCTGATACAGCTGGTGACATTTGTCTTAATCGGTGCGCTGTTTGCCCTTTACGATTTAGCGTGGGGTGTGTCCGCTCTGTTCGGTGGGCTGGCGGCATGGCTGCCAAACGTGTTGTTTATGATTTTTGCCTGGCGTCACCAGGCGGGACATGAAGTAACAGGTCGGCTTGCATGGACGTTTGCGTTCGGCGAGGCGCTGAAAGTAGTGGTTACTATTCTCATGCTTATTGTGGCGCTGGGAGTGTTTAAGGCGGTGTTTACACCGCTGGGACTGGCCTGGTTATCGGTGCTGATTGTGCAAATAGTCGCACCGGCTGTAATCAACAACAAAGGGTAAGGGCATCATGGCTGCAGGAGAAATCTCTACGCCGCAAGATTACATAGGTCACCATCTGAATAACCTTCAGATTGACTTGCGTACCTTCGAGCTAGTGAATCCGCACGACGCTCCGGCGACGTTCTGGTTATTAAATATCGACTCCATGTTTTTCTCTGTGGTGCTGGGACTGGTGTTCCTGGTGCTGTTTCGCAAAGTTGCGAAGTCAGCGACCAGTGGCGTACCAGGCAAAATGCAGGCCGCTATTGAGCTGGTTGTTGGTTTCGTTGACAACAACGTACGCGATATGTACCACGGTAAAAGCAAAGTTATCGCTCCGCTGGCTCTGACGATTTTCGTCTGGGTGTTCCTGATGAACTTCATGGATCTGCTGCCAATCGATCTGCTGCCATATATTGGTGAGCATGTCCTTGGTCTGCCAGCATTGCGTGTTGTGCCTTCCGCTGACGTGAACATCACGTTGTCGATGGCGCTTGGTGTATTTGTTTTGATTCTGTTCTACAGCGTCAAGATGAAAGGCATTGGCGGCTTTACTAAAGAGCTGACTCTGCAACCCTTCAATCATCCTGTATTCATTCCGATCAACCTGATTCTGGAAGGTGTGAGCCTGCTGTCCAAACCTGTTTCTCTGGGTCTGCGACTGTTCGGAAACATGTATGCAGGGGAATTGATTTTTATCCTGATTGCCGGCCTGTTGCCGTGGTGGTCACAGTGGGTTCTGAATGTGCCATGGGCCATTTTCCACATCCTGATCATTTCGCTACAAGCTTTCATTTTCATGGTCTTAACGATTGTCTATCTGTCGATGGCATCTGAAGAGCACTGATTTTTTTCTCAACACTACTGCGTTTTAACTGAAACAAACTGGAGACTGTCATGGAAAACCTGAATATGGATCTGCTGTACATGGCTGCCGCTGTGATGATGGGCCTGGCGGCAATCGGTGCTGCGATCGGTATCGGCATCCTCGGA
>Ga0157366_1000356_pt1 | contig 21255 bp, 21 predicted proteins | sample AttbisABBM1_FD_113149 | JGI IMG/M metagenome (GOLD analysis project Ga0157366, IMG submission 113149) | Fungus gardens microbial communities from leaf cutter ant in Botucatu, State of São Paulo, Brazil - Atta bisphaerica ABBM1 | ecosystem: Host-associated > Fungi > Mycelium > Unclassified ...
CTTGTAGTGGTTATACACGGCCACGGCCAGCACCTTTTTCGCCCGCTCCTGACCAATGACATAATCATCCAGGTGATGACGAATTTCATGCGGCGTGGGCAGTGAACTGCGCTCACGGTGCGGCGCAACTTCTTTGATTTCTTCGCGGATGATGTCGTTGCACAACTCAACACATTCATCGCAGACATACACTGACGGGCCGGCAATCAGCTTACGCACTTCATGCTGGCTTTTGCCGCAAAAAGAGCAGTACAGCAGTTTTCCTGAACCGTCTTTGCGTTTATCGGTCATGCACTCCCCCTCATTGTCACACTCACTCCCCACAAGGGGCAGCAGTTGCAGGCCTGTATTTCACAGACCTGCCGAGGCAACATCCAGAAAATAAAATGGAATCAGTTACGCTGAGCCAGTACCGAATCCACTAATCCGTATTCAACGGCTTCGCTGGCAGACAGGAAACGGTCACGGTTGGTATCACGCTCAATCGTTTCAATACTCTGACCGGTATGTTTCGCCATCAGTTCATTCATCATCTGCTTGGTTTTGATAATTTCACGCGCATGAATATCGATATCAGAAGCCTGTCCCTGGAAACCACCCAGAGGTTGATGGATCATGACTCGTGAATTTGGCAGACAGTAACGTTTACCTTTTGCACCCGCAGTCAACAGGAACGCTCCCATGGAACACGCTTGTCCCATGCAGATAGTACTGACATCAGGTTTAATAAACTGCATGGTGTCATAAATCGACATCCCCGCAGTAATGACGCCACCAGGAGAGTTAATGTACAGGTGAATATCTTTTTCCGGATTTTCTGCTTCCAGGAACAGCATTTGTGCAACGATCAGGTTGGCCATATGGTCTTCCACCTGACCGGTCAGGAAAATAATGCGTTCTTTAAGCAGGCGCGAGTAGATGTCGTAAGAACGCTCTCCGCGAGAAGTTTGTTCAACAACCATTGGCACCAAAGCCATCTGAGGTGCAGTTAATTCACGTTCGCTACTGTATGACATTACCGTCTCCTGATACATTTTATTTGGCCACACTCCGCTATCTATGTATGCCAGCGATAACTATTTGGGGATGTTGCCCCGCAATTTCAAGCATAACAACGTTTTTATCAACTGCTAACCTGAAATCCAGGCCCAGGTAACAATTTGCTGCATAAATAGGCAAATAATGAGCAAAAGCAACCGATTCTGATTTAATAAAAAGCAAAAGCCCGCAGCTTTTGGCTGCGGGCTTTTTATCATAAAACCAGTAGAGGCGAAATTAAGCCTGAGCGGTCTGGTTCATCAGTTCCTGGAAAGTCGTGGCTTTTTCAGTCACTTTTGCTTTTTCCAGTACAACTTCAACAGCTTGTTCTTCCAGAGCAACATTGCGCATGTTGTTCATCAGCTCGTTGTTTTTGCTGTAGAACTCGATCACTTCTGATGGATCTTCATAAGCAGAAGCCATCTCTTCGATCAGTGCTTTAACACGTTCTTCGTCAGCTTTCAGCTCGTTGGTGCGAATCACTTCGCCCAGCAGCAGACCAACAACAACACGACGTTTTGCCTGCTCTTCGAACAGTTCACGAGGCAGCTCCAGAGCCTGCTTCTCGTTACCACCAAAGCGCTGTGCAGCCTGACGTTTCAGCACATCGATTTCACCGTCGATCAGCGCAGCAGGTACGTCGATGTCATTTGCTGCAACCAGACCGTCGATCGCCTGAGATTTCACACGATTACGTACAGCACCTTTCAGTTCACGCTGCATGTTTTTACGCACTTCAGCACGCAGGCCATCCAGGGAACCGTCAGCAACGCCGAAACGTTTGATGAACTCTTCAGTGAATTCTGGCAGCTCGCGCTCTTCAACTTTCTTCAGCACGATTTCAAACTTAGCTGCTTTACCTTTCAGGTTTTCAGCGTGGTAATCTTCCGGGAAGTTCACATCGATAGTGAAAGTCTCACCCGCTTTATGACCCGCGATACCTTCTTCGAAACCTGGGATCATACGACCCTGGCCCATAGCCAGTACGAAGTCAGATGCTTTACCGCCTTCGAACTCTTCACCGTCAACAGAACCAGTGAAATCGATAGTTGCACGGTCTTCTGCACTTGCAGCTGCATCGGTTTCTTTCCAGGTTGCCTGCTGCTTACGCAGGGTATCCAGCATCGCATCAACGTCAGCGTCAGTCACATCTACAACCGGTTTTTCAACTTCGATTGCTTCCAGACCCTGCAGTTCAACTTCTGGGTACACTTCAAATTCAGCAGAGAAAGTGAAGTCTTCACCAATTTTGTATTCGCCTGGTACGTAGTTTGGCGCGCCTGCCGGGTTGATCTTCTCTTTAACGATAGTCTCAACGAAGTTACGCTGCATCAAATCACCCAGTACGTCCTGACGAACAGAAGCACCGTAACGTTGTGCAACAACGTTCATTGGTACTTTTCCTTTACGGAAACCGTCGATACGTACTTTTTTAGCTACGTTAACCAGCTCGTTTTTCACTGCGGTTTCGATCACGTCTTTAGAAACGGTAATCGTTACGCGACGGCCCAGACCCTGGGTTGTTTCTACTGAAGCTTGCATCTTATTACCTCAAAAAATCACGTGCTCGGTCAACTTCAGATGCACTCAGCGATGGTGAAGCACCAATAACCGAATGAATCTAAGAACCGGGACGGCTTCTGATGCCAGAACCACATTCCCTGTTAACAGAAGCGTCCCGAAAACATTCTGTAAAAATAGACGCGGCATTATAGCGGCAACGTCTAAGCGAGTCGAGGCTGCACACTCCCCCGAAGCACGCTACTTTTTACATTTTTGCGATGAAATCGCAAGAAATTGATGAGAGAAACGCTTTTCAGATGACCATAAAAGAAAAAACGGCCCACAGGCCGTTTATACGCATTCTGTTTCATACCGATTATGCCAGCGTTCCTGCCCCCCGACACTCCGGTGAAGCGGGGACGGTATCCTGCAGGCTTTCCCACTCTTTTAACGTATAACTGTGCAATGCCAGCGCATGTACGCTACCTGCCAGCTCATCAGCCAGCACACCATAAATGGCACGATGGCGGACCAGAAAACGCTGATCAATAAAGCTGTCACTGACAATCACCACCTTGAAGTGACTCTCCGAACCGGCAGGTACGTTATGACGATAACTCTCGTCATGAACCTCAAGGTGTACCGGTGAAAATGCCGTACGTAACTTTTCTTCTATTTGTTCACGGATCATACCCGAACTCCTCTCCAGTAGAGAACTGCTTCACATCTCTTTCAATGTTAGCTGTTTTTTATGTAAACATGATGAATTAACGCGCAATCAACTCTTCCTCTGATGACAGGCGATGTTATGATGACCGCAGTTTTGTCAGCAATACAACTCACGTTATTGAGAGCATAAGCATGTTAAAAAAAATTTTTTTCCCTCTGCTAGCCGTATTTATCCTGGCTGGCTGTGCAACCAGCAGTAATACACTTGATATTTCACCAAAAATCAAACTGCCTCAACAAGATCCAGGTTTGATGGGGGTGACGATCAGCATTAATGGGGCAGATCAACGTACTGACCAGGCACTGGCGAAAGTAAATCGTGATGGTCAACTGGTGACCCTGACACCTTCACGTGATCTGCGTTTCCTGCTACAGGAAAGCCTGGAGAAACAGATGGCGGCCCGCGGCTATATGATTGGCCCAAGCGGTGCTGTTGATCTGCAAGTGGTAGTGAATAACCTGTATGCTGATGTTACTCAGGGAAATGTTCGCTACAGCATCACGACTAAAGCCGATATTTCTATTATCGCTACAGCCAAAAACGGCAACAAGCAGGTGAAAAACTATCGTCAGGTTTACAGCGTGGAAGGTGTCTTTAACGCGACCAACCAGAAGATCACTGATGCTGTGAATGCAACGCTGGGCGATGTCATTTCCGATATGGCTCAGGACACATCTGTTAGCGAGTTCATCAAACAAAACGCCCGTTAATCATTTCAGGCCCGCCAGGATTGCGGGCCTGACTTAAGGTCCGTATGCCCAGTCACTATTTAGATATCTTCACCCGACGTAATTCAGCCCTGCTTCTGTTACTTGGCTTCGCATCTGGCCTTCCCCTGGCATTAACTTCCGGTACGCTCCAGGCCTGGATGGCAGTGGAAAATGTCGATATCAAGACTATCGGTTTTTTCTCGCTGGTTGGTCAGGCCTATGTTTTTAAGTTTCTCTGGTCACCGCTGATGGATCGTTACACACCACCGTTTCTTGGTCGGCGGCGTGGCTGGTTATTAATAACGCAATTACTGCTGATCATTGGCATTGCCATGATGGGCTTTATGCAACCATCAAAAGACTTAACCTTGCTGGCAGCACTGGCGGTGCTGGTCGCATTCTGTTCTGCTTCCCAGGATATTGTTTTCGATGCCTGGAAAACCGATATCCTTCCTGCGGCAGAACGCGGCAATGGCGCAGCAATCAGTGTACTGGGTTACCGACTGGCAATGCTGGTTTCTGGTGGGCTGGCGTTATGGCTGGCGGATCGTTACCTGGGCTGGCAGGCTATCTGGTGGTTGATGGCCCTGATGATGGTGCCTGGTGTAATAGCTACTTTGCTGGCAAAAGAACCGGATTTAACCACAGAGGTCCCGCGTACCCTGGAACAGGCGGTAGTCGCCCCATTACGTGACTTTTTTAATCGCAACAACACATGGCTGATCCTGTTACTGATCGTGCTTTATAAACTGGGTGATGCCTTTGCTGCCAGCCTGACCACCATCTTTCTGATTCGTGGTGTGGGATTTGATGCGGGTGATGTAGGACTGGTCAATAAAACACTGGGACTACTGGCAACCATCATTGGCGCACTGGTCGGCGGAGTGTTAATGCAACGCCTGAGTCTGTTTCGTTCATTGATGTTGTTTGGCATCCTTCAGGCGATTTCCAACCTTAGCTACTGGCTTCTGTCAGTCACTGACAAGCACCTTTACAGTATGGCAGCGGCGGTTACGGTTGAAAATTTGTGTGGTGGTTTGGGAACGGCGGCCTTTGTTGCTCTGTTGATGACGCTATGTAATAAATCCTTTTCCGCAACACAGTTTGCCCTACTCTCCGCGCTATCTGCCGTTGGTCGGGTGTATGTTGGTCCTGTCGCTGGCTGGTTTGTTGAAAGCTGGGGGTGGCCAACTTTTTATGCCTTTTCTGTTGTCGCAGCACTCCCTGGGTTGTTCCTGCTGGCTGGGTGCAAATCCACCCTTGAATACATGCAGAATCACTCTGATTTTCTGCCTCGTACCGCCTATTCTGAAGGCTACCGCTGGGCACTACGCGGCGTGATCACTGGAACAATATTGTTAACATTTTGGTTGGTTATTCTGGCACTTAACGCACTGGGCCTGGTGGTACCACAAGCCATTGCAACGAGCGCCTTAAAAGTGGGGGGAATACTTCTTCTGGCGGGGGTTGTGATGGGCGCATTGCTGGATTTTCTGGCATGCAAACGCACCGTATTCACCCGTGAATATAAATAAATTTTTTTACATTAAGCAGAAGAAGGAAAAAGTTTTATCGTTCTAAATTTTTAAATAATGATATTAAAACCCGGTACGTAATTAGTTTCATTCTGCTGGCTTTAACATAATTGATAATAACTTGTTAAATAATTGAGTCAGAAAATGCCTGTTTATAGCAGATGGATTTTGTACCGGGATTTTTTGATAGGATTTCGTTATATTACTTCCAAGCCTTTGCCATTATTAATATTTTGTCATGCTCCGCAACATGTGTGATAACCCTGGCAAAAGGTGTCAACACATTGCTGACACAACCTGTTGCAGGTTTACAGTACTGAAACCTTCCCGTAAAATGCCGCCACACTTAAACGACAATAGAGCCCTTGTCATTGAGGTCGTTAAATGAGACTCAGTAAATACAATAAAAGTTTGGGGATTTTGTCATTAATCGCAGGCGCAATTTTGTTAAGTGGCTGTGATAGTGCACTCTTAAGTCCCAAAGGACAGGTTGGAATGGAGCAGCGTTCGCTGATACTGACGGCTTTTGGCCTGATGTTAATCGTCGTGATCCCTGCCATCCTGATGGCCGTGGTGTTCGCCTGGAAATATCGGGCATCCAACACCAATGCGAAATATAGCCCAAACTGGTCACACTCTAATAAAGTGGAAGCTGTTGTTTGGACTGTACCAATCCTGATCATTGTTTTCCTTGGTATTCTGACATGGAAATCAACCCATGCACTGGAACCAAGTAAACCACTGGATTCTACTGAGAAACCAGTTGAGATTCAGGTTGTTGCGCTGGACTGGAAATGGTTGTTCATCTACCCGGAACAGGGTATTGCAACTGTTAACCAGATCGCCTTCCCGGCTAACCGCCCAGTGAACTTCAAGATCACCTCGAACAGCGTCATGAACTCCTTCTTCATTCCAACTCTGGGTAGCCAGATCTATGCAATGGCGGGTATGCAAACCCAATTGCATCTGATTGCGAATGAACCAGGCACCTTCGATGGTATCTCCTCCAACTTTAGTGGTCGTGGCTTCTCTGGCATGAAGTTTAAAGCAATTGCAACTCCTGACGATGCAACATTCGAACAATGGGTGGCAAAAGCGAAACAATCACCAGATACCCTCAACACAATGGATGATTTTACTAAGCTGGCAGCACCTGGCGAAAATCACCCGGTTGAATACTTCTCAAGTGTGAAAGCTGATCTGTTCAAATCTGTTATTGACCAGTTCCAGATGAACCACGGTGGAAGCATGGAAATGTCTCATGGCGAAGGTCACGAAGGCATGGATATGAGCAATACCGCTCACGCGGGAGCCGAGGAATAATACGATGTTCGGAAAATTAACCCTGGATGCAGTCCCGTATCATGAGCCAATTATCATGGTTACGGTTGCTGGCATTCTTATTGCTGGTGCTGCGATAATCGCAGCAATCACTTATTTCGGTAAGTGGAAATATCTTTGGACCGAGTGGTTGACCTCAATCGACCATAAGAAACTCGGCATTATGTACATCATCCTGGCGTTCGTCATGCTGCTGCGTGGTTTTGCCGATGCGGTGATGATGCGCACGCAGCAGGTACTCGCCTCTTCGGGTGAAGCGGGCGCAGGGGTACTCCCACCTCATCACTACGATCAGATCTTTACCGCTCACGGCGTAATTATGATCTTCTTCGTAGCGATGCCATTCGTTGTTGGTCTGATGAACGTTGCTGTTCCATTGCAGATCGGCGCGCGTGACGTGGCATTCCCGTTCCTGAACAACCTGAGCTTCTGGTTTACCGTTATCGGTGTTGTGCTGGTTAACCTGTCTCTGGGTGTGGGTGAATTCGCTCAGACCGGTTGGCTGGCTTACCCACCACTTTCGGGGGCGGAATACAGTTCAGGTGTCGGGGTCGATTACTGGATCTGGAGCCTCCAGCTCTCTGGTATCGGTACGACATTAACAGGTATCAACTTCTTCGTAACTATCCTGAAGATGCGCGCACCTGGCATGACCATGTTCAAAATGCCAGTCTTTACCTGGGCTTCCCTGTGTACTAACGTCCTGATCATCGCTGCGTTCCCGGTTCTGACCGTAACGCTAACTCTGCTGACCCTTGACCGTTATCTTGGTTTCCACTTCTTTACCAATGATATGGGCGGCAACATGATGATGTACGTGAACCTGATTTGGGTTTGGGGACATCCGGAAGTTTACATCCTGGTTCTGCCTGTATTTGGTGTGTTCTCAGAGGTTGTTGCAACTTTCTCGAAAAAACGTCTGTTCGGTTACACCTCACTGGTGTGGGCAACGGTAGTTATTACCATTCTGTCCTTCATCGTGTGGCTGCACCACTTCTTTACCATGGGTGCAGGTGCGAACGTTAACGCCTTCTTCGGTATTATGACGATGATTATCGCCATTCCGACCGGTGTTAAAATCTTTAACTGGCTGTTCACCATGTATCAGGGTCGCATTCAGATGCACTCGGCGATGCTGTGGACCGTTGGCTTCCTGGTCACCTTCTCTGTGGGTGGTATGACCGGGGTTCTGCTGGCCGTGCCAGGTGCGGACTTCGTTCTGCATAACAGTCTGTTCCTGATTGCTCACTTCCATAACGTTATCATCGGTGGTGTGGTATTCGGTTGCTTTGCTGGTGTGACTTACTGGTTCCCGAAAGCATTTGGCTTCAAGCTGAATGAAACCTGGGGTATCCGTGCGTTCTGGTTCTGGATTATTGGCTTCTTCACTGCCTTTATGCCGCTGTACGTACTGGGCTTCATGGGTATGACCCGTCGTCTGAGCCAGGATATTGATCCACGCTTCCACTCAATGCTGGTTATTGCGGCATGCGGTGCTGCTCTGATCGCTTGTGGTGTGATTTGCCAGATTACCCAGTTCTATGTTTCTGTGCGTGATCGCGAACAGAACCGTGACGTAACAGGGGATCCATGGGGTGGTCGTACTCTGGAGTGGGCAACCTCTTCACCACCGCCGTACTATAACTTTGCTGTTATTCCTGAAATTCACGAGCGTGATGCGTTCTGGGAAATGAAGGAAAAAGGTGAAGCGTATAAGAAACCGGCTCACTATGAAGAAATCCACATGCCGAAGAACAGCGGTGCGGCTATCGTCATCGCGGCCTTCGCAACCATCTTTGGTTTTGCAGCAATCTGGTACATCTGGTGGCTCGCAGGCTTGTCCTTCCTGGGCATGATTGTTACCTGGATTGTTAAGAGCTTTGATGAAGACGTGGATTACTACGTTCCTGTTGCCGAGATCGAAAAAATCGAGAATCAGCACTTTGACGAAATTAGCAAAGCAGGTCTGAAAAATGTCAACTGAAACTCTGACTAAACACCACGACGCCCATGCGGAGCATGGGCATCACGATGCAGGAGCCAATAAAGTCTTTGGTTTCTGGATCTACCTGATGAGTGACTGCATCATCTTCGCAACCCTGTTTGCGACCTTTGGTGTAATGGTAAACAACACCGCCGGTGGTCCGGCGGGTAAAGATATCTTCGAACTGCCGTACGTGCTGGGTGAAACCGCCCTGCTGTTGTTGAGCTCCATTACCTATGGTTTTGCAGTGATCAACATGAACAACCAGAAGAAAGGTGCAGTGCTCGGCTGGCTGGCACTGACCTTCCTGTTTGGTGCAGGCTTCATCGGGATGGAAATCAATGAATTCTATCATCTGATTGGCGAAGGTTTTGGTCCTGACCGCAGTGGCTTCCTGTCAGCCTTCTTCACGCTGGTAGGTACTCACGGTCTGCACGTAACTTCTGGTCTGATCTGGATGCTGGTGCTGATGTATCAGGTTGCGACCCGTGGTCTGACTGGAACTAACCGCACCCGTATCATGTGTCTGAGCCTGTTCTGGCACTTCCTGGATGTGGTGTGGATCTGCGTATTCACCATTGTTTACCTGATGGGGGTTATGTAATGAGCCATTCTGCAACTGAACATGGTGCATCTCACGGTAGCGTGAAGTCTTATATGATCGGCTTTATTCTGTCGATCATTCTGACCGGTATCCCTTTCTGGATGGTAATGGAAGGTAGTGCGGCAAAATCCACTACTCTGGCTGTAGTTCTGATCTGCGCAATTGTTCAGGTACTGGTTCACCTGAAGTACTTCCTGCACCTTGACAGCAAGTCTGAAGGTGGCTGGAACATGGTCGCTATCGTGTTTGCAGCTATTATCATCCTGATTGTTGTTGTTGGCTCGCTGTGGATCATGTGGAACCTCAACTACAACATGATGATGTCCCACTAACAGAGCTAAGCTACAGTGATGATTAAGCAATACCTGCAATTAACAAAACCAGGAATTATTTTCGGGAATTTAATTTCTGTGATTGGGGGATTTTTGCTGGCTTCTAAAGGCAGCATTAACTACCCCCTGTTTCTCTTCACGCTTGTCGGCGTCTCACTGGTGGTTGCATCAGGTTGTGTTTATAACAATGTTATTGACCGTGACATCGACAAAAAAATGGAGAGAACCAAGAATCGGGTGATGGTCAAAGGCCTCATCTCTCCGAAACTGAGCCTGGTTTATGCAACCGTTTTAGGTATTGCTGGCTTTGCGATGCTGTATTTCGGAGCAAACCCGCTGGCCATGTGGCTGGCGGTGATGGGCTTCGTGGTTTATGTCGGCATTTATAGCCTGTACATGAAACGCAATTCCGTCTATGGCACCTTGATTGGCAGTTTGTCCGGTGCTGCACCGCCGGTTATTGGTTACTGTGCGGTCACCAACCAGTTTGATGCTGGTGCGTTGATCCTGCTGGCTATCTTTAGCCTGTGGCAGATGCCGCATTCTTATGCGATTGCTATCTTCCGCTTTAAAGATTACCAGGCAGCCAATATCCCGGTTCTGCCAGTAGTGAAAGGTATCTCTGTAGCGAAAAACCATATTACGCTGTATATCCTGGCGTTTATGATCGCAACACTGATGCTGACTCTGGGTGGTTATGCGGGTTATAAATATCTGGTTGTTGCAGCTGCAGTGAGTGTCTGGTGGCTGGGGATGGCACTTTCAGGTTACAAAACCTCAAACGATCGCGTTTGGGCCCGTAAACTGTTTGTGTTCTCCATTGTCGCTATCACTGCACTCAGTGTGATGATGTCTGTCGATTTTATGACACCAGCACCGAAAGATTTGCTGACTTACGTCTGGTAAGTTCAAAGCCACATCACAGTCAAGGGCGCGATTTCGCGCCCTTTCTTTTTGTTACGACTTCGTCGTAAGTAATGTTTTACCCGCCCTCCCCTCGCACATAAACTATGCGCACTAAATGTATGAGGTTGTAATGAACGATAATAAAATGACACCGCTTGAACTCCGCGCAACCTGGGGTTTAGGCACCGTGTTTTCCCTGCGAATGCTGGGTATGTTTATGGTCTTACCTGTTCTGACCACTTATGGCATGGCGTTACAGGGAGCCAGTGAAGCCTTAATTGGGCTGGCGATTGGTATTTACGGTTTAGCTCAGGCCGTTTTCCAAATTCCATTTGGGCTGCTTTCTGATCGTATTGGTCGTAAACCATTGATTGTTGGCGGGCTGCTTATCTTTGTTTTGGGAAGTATCATCGCTGCCATGACCACCTCCATCTGGGGAGTGATCCTGGGGCGTGCATTACAAGGTTCAGGGGCTATCGCGGCTGCGGTAATGGCCCTGCTCTCTGACCTGACACGGGAACAGAACCGTACGAAAGCGATGGCATTTATCGGCATCAGCTTTGGCGTTACCTTCGCGATTGCGATGGTACTGGGGCCCATTATTACGCATGCACTTGGCCTGCATGCACTGTTCTGGATGATCGCCATACTGGCTTCATCGGGCATCATCATTACGTTGTTAGTGGTTCCTTCGGCTACCAGCCACGTCCTGAACCGTGAGTCAGGGATGGTGAAAGGTAGCTTCCGTGATGTGCTGGCAAACAGTCGTCTGGTGAAGCTGAATTTCGGTATTCTCTTTCTGCATATTTTGCTGATGTCGAGCTTTGTTGCTCTGCCTGGTGAGTTCGAAAAAGCGGGTTTCCCGGCATCTGAGCACTGGAAAGTGTATCTCGTCACTATGCTGATCGCCTTTGTCGGCGTGGTACCTTTTATCATTTATGCCGAAGTTAAACGCCAGATGAAACGCGTGTTTGTCTTCTGCGTGATAGTGATGCTGCTGGCAGAGATTATCCTGTGGATGGCCGGTAGTCACTTCTGGACACTGGTCGCTGGTGTGCAACTGTTCTTTATTGGCTTCAACCTGATGGAAGCCATTTTACCGTCACTGGTCAGTAAAGAATCACCGCCAGGATTTAAAGGCACAGCAATGGGGCTCTATTCCACCAGCCAGTTTATTGGTGTCGCGATTGGCGGCAGTATGGGCGGATGGATATTTGGGCATTTTGGTGCACAGAACGTCTTTCTGGTCGGCGCAGCGATTGCCCTTATCTGGCTGTTTGTCAGTCTTACCATGCAGGAGCCGCCGTATGTCAGCAGCCTGCGTATTACCCTGGAATCCAGTACAGCGGCCCCAGACGTCCTGGAGAAGAAACTGCAAGCAGAACCCGGTGTAACAGCGGTGTTTATCGTGCCGGAAGAGCAAAGCGCCTATATCAAAATTGATAGCAAAATTACCAGCCGTGCCACACTGGAAATGGTGATCGCTTCAGCCTGATCCTCGATGATCATATTCAAAGGCCAGGGGACATCTCGCTGGATATCTCTGAACGCAGTCTCCATCGCGCCGCTCCTGGATTAGCTAACGAGACTCAGGGTATGTCGGTATCATGATAAAGGCCCGCTCATCAGATGAGCGGGCCTTCTGCATATCCGGCTGTCATGGATAACCAATGAGGCTATTCAGCCGATAATGCGCAATTAATCACGGAAGTTCTTGAACTGGAACGGCTGGCCTAACTCACCCTTACGCACCAGCGCCATTGCACTTTGCAGATCATCGCGTGACTTACCGGTAACACGGACTTCATCCCCCTGGATCTGGGTCTGAAGCTTCAGCTTGCTGTCTTTGATCAGCTTCACCAGTTTTTTCGCCACATCGCTTTCAATGCCTTTTTTCAGTTTGGCATCCGTACTCCAGTTTTTACCACTGTGTTCGATCTCTTCCGGTACTTCCAGCGCCGCACCTTCAATGCCGCGTTTCAGTAGTTTTTCACGCAGGATATCCAGTAGCTGTTTTACCTGGAAGTCAGATTCGCTGGCAACCTTGATAGATTCGTTTTTTTCATTCAGTTCGAAACTGGCCTGTACATTACGAAAATCGAACCGGGTCGAGACTTCACGGTTAGCATTTTCCACGGCGTTACGCACTTCTTGCATATCAATTTCAGAAACGATATCGAAAGATGGCATGATCTATTCTCCTGAGACTAAAGTGACAGGCATAATACCCGCTTGCTACGGGTAAATAAAACAACGAACGCGGAAAGCATGCTTAACTCATCCTGCCGCGGGGAGGAATAATGAAAATTACCGTACTGGGATGTGGAGCATTAGGGCAGATCTGGCTTGCAGCCCTGGAACAGCAAGGGCATGACGTTCAAGGCTGGTTAAGAGTGCCGCAGCCTTACTGCTCAGTCAATGTCATTGATTTACACGGATCCTCAATTAATAAAACATTTATTGCTAATGATCCGGCTTTCCTCGCTAACAGCGATCTGCTCCTGGTGACACTGAAAGCCTGGCAGGTGTCTGAAGCCGTGGAAAACCTGCAATTTATCCTGCCAGAGAACTGTCCTGTATTACTGTTACACAATGGTATGGGAACACCGGATGAGTTGAAAAACCTTCGTCAGCCACTGTTGCGCGGTGTGACCACACATGCCGCAAGGCACGATGAAACCGTAATTGTTCATGTTGCCTCTGGGATCACTCATATCGGCCCGATATCCCCTGCAGCCGCAGAGATGAGCGAGCTAGCGGAAACGTTACATGCTGCACTGCCAGATGTCGCCTGGCACAATAATGTCACCGCCGCGGCCTGGCAAAAGCTGGCTGCTAACTGTGTGATTAATCCCTTAACGGTGCTCCACAACTGCACCAATGGCGAACTGGTTGCATACCGTGAAGAGATAGAAGCACTCAGTAACGAAGTAGCAACTGTAATGGAACGCGAAGGCCAGCATATCTCCCGCGAATGGCTGATTTATTATGTGATGGATGTGATCCGCAATACTGCGGGCAATACCTCATCCATGTTGCAGGATATCCGTGCCCAGCGCCGTACAGAAATCGACTATATCAATGGTTATGTCGTCCGTCGGGCACGCGCACAAGGACTGGCCGTCCCTGAGAATAGCCGCCTTTATGAATTTATTAAGCGAAAGGAACAAGATTATGACCACGAACCCATCGGTACTGGTTTGCCTGGCACCTGGAAGTGAGGAAACCGAAGCCGTTACCACCATTGATTTGCTGGTACGTGCCGGGATTACCGTTGTTACAGCCAGTGTGGCTGAAGATGGTGGGCGTGAAATTGTCTGCTCGCGTGGCGTGCGATTGCTGGCTGATGCATCACTGGTTCAGGTTGTCGATGACGGATTTGATGCGATTGTACTGCCCGGTGGCTTAAAAGGTGCTGAATGTTTTCGTGACAGCCCATTGCTGGTCGAAGCTGTGCGCCAGTTCCACCAGTCCGGGCGCATTGTTGCCGCGATGTGTGCAGCTCCCGGCACGGTACTTATCCCTCATGACCTGTTTCCGGTGGGGAATATGACCGGTTTCCCAGGACTAAAAGAAACGATTCCGGAAGGTAAATGGCAGGATCGTCGGGTCGTCTGGGATCGTCGGGTTAACCTGCTGACCAGCCAGGCTCCGGGCACCACCATTGATTTTGCACTGAAACTGATCGACCTGCTGGTTGGGAAAGAGAAAGCGCGGGAAGTGGGTGCACAACTGGTACTGGCGGCAGGAATTTACGACTACAGCGAATAAGTTTTTATGCTCAATCGCAGCAATACCTGCAATTGAGCATAAAAGCGATTTACGCCCGGTCAGTGCCGCCACGCCGACGTACCTCAGTACATACAGGCAAAGCGCATTGTCCGGGCGTAAATCTCAATTAAGGACGATAAATTTTCACGTTGGTAAAGCCCTGCTCATGCAGATACAGCGCCTGTAAACGGCTCATCACTCCACGCTCACAATACAGCAACCAGGTTTTACTCTGGTCGAGATCGCCAAACTGACTACCCAGCTTGTAAAACGGCAGGGATTTCACTTCCACCCCATCGAGTGCCAGTGGGCGAGCATCCTGTTCATCATTAGAACGGATATCCAGCACCACATCGTTTGCGCCAAACGATGCAACGGTTTCCACTTCTACGACTTCTTCTTCCGTCTTCTCAGCAATTTGGCGAATATCAACATTCGTCGCTTCTTCCACCACCCGATCCAGAATAGCGAAGTCGAAGTTTTGTTCTTCTGCTTCTATCCGTGCCTTCACTGCTTTTACTGTTGGGCTTTTAGAAATCACACCACAATATTCCGGCATGGTACGGGCAAAGTCTTCCGTGCCAATTTCACGAGCCAGATTAATGATGTGTTCTTTATCGTGTGAAATCAGTGGGCGCAGGATCAATGTGTCACTGGCATTATCAATCAGACGCAGGTTAGTCAGTGTCTGGCTGGATACCTGCCCCAGCGCTTCGCCAGTGACCAGTGCCTGCACACCGTAACGCTCTGCCACTTTGGATGCAGCACGAACCATCATACGTTTCAGCACCACGCCCATCTGGCCGTCATCCACTTTTTCCAGGATCTCGCCCACAACAGGCTCAAAGTTAATTGCCACAAAGCGTACGCGGTGCGAACTGCCATAGCGTTTCCACAAGTAATGCGCAACCTGACGAACACCGATTTCGTGGGCAGCACCACCGAGATTAAAGAAACAGTAGTGCACACGGCAACCACGGCGCATCAGCATATAACTGGAAACACCTGAGTCGAACCCGCCAGAAATCAGCGACAGAACATCTTCCTGAGTACCAATAGGGAAACCACCAATACCTTCAAAACGTCCGGTAACCAGCAGCAGACGATCACCTTCAATTTCCAGGTTAACAGTGACATCCGGGTGGTTCAGTTGCACACGGGCCGATGCCACATGTTGATTCAAGCCACCACCGACATAACGTTCAACATCCTGCGAACTGAAGGTATGCTTCCCACGGCGTTTAACACGCACACAAAAGCTCTTCCCTTCAATGCGCTCACGAGTCAATTCAAGCGTCTGTTCAAAAATGTTATGTACGTCAGTATAAGGACGATCTTCAACTGCCAGAATATGATGGATCCCTGGAATACGAGTCAGTTCACCAACGATAGTCTCGCGCTGGTTTTCTTCTTTTGCACGGACTTCGATATGATCCCAGTGGCGTACCACTGCAAGATTTTCATCATAGTGTTTAAGTACGTTGCGAATGTTTCCGGTAAGGATTTTGATAAAGCGCAGACGCACGGACTGACTTTTAATAGTAATTTCAGGGAATAACTTAATGATAAACTTCATGGTGGTATGGGTTCGCCAGGCAATTAAGTGCTGAAAAATTTGGCACTTAGCTGATAAAATCAAAGTCTTGCAAAGTCATTAACAGACTTTGCATCCAGGCTGTGCAGTATATCATCTTTGCCGAAGGGCTGCTTCATGAACACATGCAGAGATAGCATAAAGAATGACGAATATAAGCGACAGTGATGAGATAATCGTGCCATCACTTAGCAAATAGCGTGATTCCAGGCTGAAAGATGGCGGGTATATTTTGCTTATCATTTCGAGTCAGATACCATATGCCATTATTTCTGAATTAGCATAAGAAACCAGGATAAAAGATGCCGAAAAAAGCCGAACAGCCTGCCAGTTTTGAAAGCTCACTACAGCAGCTGGAACACATTGTTACCCGCCTTGAAAGTGGTGATCTTCCTCTGGAAGAGGCACTGAATGAGTTTGAGCGCGGTGTACAACTGGCACGTACCGGTCAGCAAACTTTGCAGCAAGCTGAACAGCGAGTACAGATCCTGCTAAATGATGATAAAAATGCCGATCTGACGCCTTTTACCCCGGAAAATGACTGATGGATTTTACTGTGTTACTGAACGCACACTATCAGCGTGCTAATGCTGCGCTGCAACACTTTATTGCAAAATTACCTTTTCAGAGCACTCCGCTGGTAAATGCCATAGAATATGGCGCATTATTAGGTGGAAAAAGGCTGCGCCCTTTCCTGGTCTACGCTACCGGACAGATGCTGCACGCTGATGACAGCGCACTGGATACACCTGCTGCAGCTGTTGAATGTATTCATGCTTACTCGTTAATTCACGATGATTTACCCGCCATGGATGACGATAACCTGCGTCGTGGTCAGCCGACTTGCCATATTAAATTTGGTGAAGATACAGCGATCCTTGCAGGCGATGCGCTGCAAACACTGGCTTTCTCGATCCTTGCTGATACACCGATGCCCGGTGTGACTGCGGAATTCCGTATTGCCATGCTTTCTGAACTGGCTCAGGCCAGTGGCGTGGCTGGAATGTGCGGCGGTCAGGCACTGGATCTTGCCGCAGAAGGCAAACAAGTCGATTTGGCCGCACTGGAACAGATCCACCGCCATAAAACCGGTGCATTAATCCGTGCAGCAGTGCGTCTTGGCGCATTGACCGCGGGCGAGAGAGGCCGTAATGCCCTGCCCGCCCTTGATCGTTATGCCAACGCTATTGGGCTGGCATTCCAGGTTCAGGACGACATTCTGGATGTTATTGGTGATACCGCCGTGCTCGGCAAACAGCAGGGAGCTGATCAGTATCTGGGCAAGAGTACTTACCCGGCACTGATGGGGCTGGAAGGAGCACGGACAAAAGCATGGGAACTCTATCAGGAGTCCCTGAGTGCATTAGAAACGCTGGCCGAACAATCTTATAATACAAGCCAATTACGGGCGCTGGCCGGCTTTATAATTGAACGCGATAAATAACTGTCAAATGAGTCTCTGATGAGTTTTGAACCTGGAAAATACCCGACGCTGGCCCTGGCAGCTACGGTGCAAGAATTACGTTTGCTGCCGAAAGAAAGCTTGCCGAAACTGTGTGATGAGCTGCGTCAGTATCTGCTCGACAGCGTAAGCCGCTCCAGCGGCCACTTTGCTTCGGGCCTGGGCGTAGTGGAGCTGACTGTTGCGCTGCACTATGTCTATAACACACCGTTTGATCAGTTAGTGTGGGATGTCGGTCATCAGGCCTATCCACACAAAATTCTAACCGGACGCCGTGACCGTATCGGTACGATTCGTCAGAAAAATGGTCTGCACCCTTTCCCGTGGCGCGGTGAAAGTGAATATGATGTGCTGAATGTCGGCCACTCTTCCACGTCGATCAGTGCCGGGCTGGGCATGGCTGTGGCTGCGGGCAAAGAAGGCAAAGGTCGCCACACCGCCTGTATTATCGGCGATGGTGCCATTACCGCAGGTATGGCTTTTGAAGCGATGAACCATGCCGGCGATATCAAAGCAGACCTGCTGGTGATCCTCAACGACAATGAGATGTCGATTTCCGAAAACGTCGGCGCACTGAATAACCGTCTGGCTCAGCTTTTGTCTGGCAAAACCTATGCGCGTCTGCGCGAAGGCGGGAAAAAAGTCCTGACTGGACTACCTCCGATTAAAGAACTGGTCAAACGCACAGAAGAACATCTGAAAGGGATGGTAGCGCCTGGCACGCTGTTTGAAGAACTGGGCTTTAACTATATTGGCCCGGTCGATGGTCACGATGTGCTGGCGCTGGTACAGACGTTGCGGAATATGCGTGAGCTGAAAGGCCCACAATTCCTGCATATTATGACCAAAAAAGGCAAAGGTTATGCACCGGCAGAACAGGACCCGATCACCTGGCATGCCGTACCTAAGTTTGATCCTGCCAGCGGTCTGTTACCAAAAAGCGCTGAAGGCCTGCCTTCTTATTCAAAAGTTTTTGGTCAGTGGTTGTGTGAAACTGCCGCGCAGGACGCCAAACTCATGGCGATTACGCCCGCTATGCGTGAAGGTTCAGGCATGGTGACGTTCTCACGTACCTATCCTGAACAGTATTTTGATGTTGCGATCGCGGAACAGCATGCTGTTACCTTTGCGGCGGGTCTGGCGATTGGTGGTTTTAAACCTGTCGTTGCTATCTACTCCACCTTCCTGCAACGCGCTTATGACCAGCTGATTCACGATGTGGCTATTCAGCAACTCCCGGTCCTGTTTGCCATTGATCGTGGCGGTATTGTTGGTGCGGATGGTCAGACTCACCAGGGGGCATTTGATATCGCCTTCCTGCGTTGTATCCCTAATATGGTGATTATGACGCCAAGTGATGAAAACGAATGCCGCCAGATGCTGTACACCGGCTATCACCATCAGTCTGGCCCAAGTGCAGTGCGTTACCCTCGCGGTAACGGGACAGGTGCCACACTGGAACCGCTGGCCTCGCTGCCACTGGGTAAAGGCGTGGTAAAACGCCAGGGTGAAAAGCTGGCGATCCTGAACTTCGGTACATTACTGCCAGAAGCGGCGGAAGCGGCGGAAGCGATGAACGCCACACTGGTGGATATGCGTTTTGTTAAGCCGCTGGATGAAGCCCTGATTCTGGAACTGGCTTCAAACCATGATTCTCTGATCACTCTGGAAGAAGGTGCGATTAAGGGGGGTGCTGGCAGTGGAGTCAATGAAGTTCTGATGGCGAAGCGTAAAGTGGTGCCTGTGCTGAATATCGGCCTGCCAGATACATTTATCCCACAGGGAACCCAGGAAGAAATTCGCGCTGACTATCAGTTGGATGCGACCGGGATCCAGCAGCAAATTACCGACTGGCTGCAACAGTAAACATTCTGTGCTCCCTCTTTCCGTGAGGGAGCCTCTTTCCTGTTATGCTCAAAGACCAATGATCAGCAGGAGTTTTCATGAAAACTATTCAGTTAGCCAACACCGATCTGACCGTTTCCCGCCTGTGCCTGGGTTGTATGACCTTTGGTGAACCAGAACGTGGTAATCATGCCTGGACACTGCCAGAAGAGAGCAGCCGCCCGTTAATCAAACAGGCACTGGAAGCCGGTATTAATTTCTTTGATACCGCGAACAGCTACTCTGACGGCAGTAGCGAAGAAATTGTCGGCCGCGCCCTGCGTGACTTTGCCCGCCGTGATGAAATCGTGGTTGCGACAAAAGTCTTCTTCCCGATGAGTAACCTTTCTGGCGGCCTGTCGCGTCGTAATATTTTGCAGTCCATCGATGACAGCCTGAACCGTCTGGGAATGGACCATGTTGATCTGCTGCAAATCCATCGCTGGGATTACGACACCCCGCTGGAAGAGACGCTTGAAGCGCTGCATGACGTCGTGAAATCAGGAAAAGCCCGTTATATCGGTGCTTCCTCAATGTATGCCTGGCAGTTTGCCAAAGCCCTGTATACCGCGGATCGCCACGGCTGGACACGTTTTGTCAGTATGCAGGATCAATACAACTTAATTCAGCGTGAAGAGGAACGGGAAATGCACCCGTTGTGCCTGGCTGAGAATATCTCCGTGTTGCCATGGAGCCCGCTGGCACGTGGTCGTTTAACGCGTCCATGGGGAGAAGCGACTGCACGTACCGCTACCGATAAAGTTGGTCAGATACTCTATACCGCTAACGAAGAAAATGATGCCGCCATTGCCGCTCGTGTGGCAGATATTGCTCAGAATAAAGGTATCAGCCGGGCGCAAGTCGCACTTGCCTGGATGCTGAACAAACCTGCGGTAACCGCTCCGATTATTGGAGCATCACGCAGCGAGCAGTTGGCAGACCTGGTACAGGCAACAGCAGTGGAATTAACTCAGGAAGAGATGACTGCGCTGGACAGCGTTTACCAGCCACACCCGGTGGTTGGATTTAACTAATCAGAACAGAAAGCATAAACAGGGCGAAAAACGATTTTCGCCCTGTTTACTGATCAGAATGGCCAGTAGCGACCAACAGGATACAGCACAATCACTGCAAAAATTGCAGCAATAACATCATCAAGCATAATGCCCAAACCGCCATGAACATGGCGATCTAACCAGCGAATCGGCTGGGGCTTCCAGATATCGAACAGGCGGAAGACCAGGAAACCCGCCAGTACCCACTGCCAGCTATTGTTCGGGATCGCCATCAAAGTGATCCACATCCCGACAAATTCATCCCAGACCACGCTGCCATGATCGTGCACACCCATATCTTTTGCCGCACGGTGACAGATATAAATCCCCACCACACAACTGATCAACAGTATCACAACATAGGGTTCTAACGGCAGCAGATTGAGTACATACCAGAATGGGATCGCAGCAATCGATCCCATCGTACCCGGCATCACAGGACTCAGACCGCTACCAAAACCAGTCGCCAGCAGATGCCAGGGGTTACTCATTTTCAGGCGACTTTTCGCCACATCTTTTTCACGCGCCAAAGTGGTCAAATCCTTTATGGTTAAACTCAACAACTTTTTCATTCTGCAGCAGCACCAGCCCTTCTGACTGAGGAGCAATCTGGCCGATACAGGTAAAAGGCACACCAAGGTAATCAAGCGCCACATCCAGCGCCCCGCGATTAATCTCTGGCACTGTGAAACACAATTCGTAATCTTCACCACCACTGAGTGCCCACTTCAGGGACTGCTCTGGCGTAAAGTTCTGCACCATTGCCGCAGACAAGGGCAGTACATCAAGATTGACTCGTGCGCCAC
>Ga0157366_1000358_pt1 | contig 21222 bp, 27 predicted proteins | sample AttbisABBM1_FD_113149 | JGI IMG/M metagenome (GOLD analysis project Ga0157366, IMG submission 113149) | Fungus gardens microbial communities from leaf cutter ant in Botucatu, State of São Paulo, Brazil - Atta bisphaerica ABBM1 | ecosystem: Host-associated > Fungi > Mycelium > Unclassified ...
AGGTATGTTCTTTGGGTAAACTTAATAGGACTTTGAAGGCTCAGTTGTCAGACGTTTGGACCTAAGTTCCTTTTAATTTTCTTTTCATTTTATTTTCTTCTTTTTCTTCTTTTCTTTTCTTTTAGTTTCTACTCTGGAAACTGGGGTTAGGGTTTAGTGTGACATAACAGTCACATGTCATAGTCACAAGTCATGTAGTAGCAAGAGAAGGATATAGAAGATTCTGGAAAGATGACGTTATACAATATATATAACATATGCTGACCTTAAAGCAAATATATGGTCATTTAGGATAGGCTAAAGTAGTAGTAGCATGGACCATGAGGTTTTAGTATATAAGGTAGACAATCCTGTACAGAGTTTTCTATCAAGTTTTCTTATATTAACCCTAATACAAGATTTTATTCATTGATCAACTCTAAGGTCTTTGAGTTGTAATATCAGTCCTAAGAGAGGAATACTGTCATATGTCAAGTTCATCTGTTTCTGAAGATATATCTCCATGGCAGTGATGTTATCATAACAAATTTATAACAAGCCTGTCTTCCTCAATGGTCATCTTTTTTACAACATATCTCTGCAGCAGTAGTGCAACAATTTGGATATCTGATCTTCTATAACAGAGTTCTCCTATCTGACTCCTTTCAGTATTTTACCACTGAAATCTCTGTTTGGGCTATACACTGAGAATTCCAAGCATCTCCTATATGTTGTGGCAACCACTAGATGCAAAGTCCAATAATCATACAAGCAAGTAAAGCTCTCAGTAGGCTATCGATGTAGGGATTACAAGAGAACTCGACAAGGAGTCCCTGCTGTATTGCTACCCTATATATACTACTATATCATGGTCTATGCTATGACTATGCTTCTACTGTGCATCCTACCCTAAAGTCCACATGTTATCTATGAGTGCACCATATGTACACCATGTAGTAGCCATGTAGTTAACATACTTCTTGACATCATCCATCTAGTCCACTCTAGCCTGCTTTAGGCCTATGACCTCACATTATGTGACATGTCATGTGATTGCAGTCATGTGCCTGCTCATCATCAATAAAAATAAAAATAAAATCAAAAGAAAAGAAATATAAAATCAAGAAAAATAGATAAACAAAAAAGAAAAATGTTAGTCCTTATGTGTATCATAACACTATATCTAACTTGTATATAAGACTAGTAGTTACATTGTAATTCACTAGTCTGATAATTGACAAAGATAAACTTTTATTAAACTTGATCTCCAGTGTTTAACAGCAATATACCAATATCAGCACTCACTCTTACTTTGGACTTCATCCATTTCTCTGAAGTTGTGACCATATAGCAGACAAATGGCACAGCATATAAGCTTAAGTTAAGGTTGTTCTGACAAGTCCATATCACTGAGCTTATAACATGAAGTTTCCATACTCTATGTATTTCTAAGCCAACCTCATGGACTTTTGCCTTCTGGTGTGAACTATGCTTAATACTAAGTCCAAAATAAGAAAAGAGATAGAAAGACTAGAAAAGAATCAAAATAAGAAAATAAGAAAAACTTAAATAAAAGAAGAAAGATAGAAAAAAAACAAGTCTACTGTCTTCAATTCTAACAGCAAAGCTCAGAGGTTTAGCTTATAGAACTCTACTAGTTTATCTAGTATGAATACATTCAATATCAGAAACTCTTGAGTAAACTTAGACACTTTCTATTTTTCTGGTCTTTTATTATTTCTTTCCTAATTTCTCTTTTATTTTATAATTTAGTTACTACAACATTATAAAGTTTCTACTACCTGCTAAATATACTATAATTTAATAGGAAAAAGACATTAGAACTAATAAAGAAGATGATGACAACATATATAGTGGATGACAAATTGTTAAAGATTTATAAAAACATTAATCTAAAAATAGAAATAATATTATGATCTTAGTCATTGTCTTATGTTCAACAAATACCAGTCTTGTAATAGATTACATGTATTGGGATTAATTCTATATTTTTGTGTATTCTCTTTGTACATCTTAGTCTCATTCTATGTTACTGAGGTAAGAATATTCTGGTATTAATGGACTAAATTCTTACTTATATATACCTGTAGTATTTCTATATCACTCTAGATCACAGTCACTCATTTCAACATATATTTCATATTTACTATACCTTGGGTTATTCTCATATTGTATCAGTGAAGGTTTCTTTATTGCTTTCTTGTTGACTCCTTATTATTTCCTTAAGAATGCCTTTCTTTGCCTTCATAATCATTAGATATAATTCTTACACTTTACCAATTAATCATTCCTCTCTTACTCAAGTCTTTGATTAAGTTGCAATTACCTCCCCAAAAGTCTGACCCAACTGATCAGTAGACAAGATAGCCTGCATAATACAGGATGGAGAATTTGGTCTGAAAAGCTTTTTAGAGAATAATGAATAATGGAGATATATGTAGTAAGGATAAATTCTTTTAGGAAATCTTCACATGTAGACTTAGTGGTTTCGCAGTTCTGATCTGAATTTGAAACTGAACGAGAGCCTCGAGAAGAGTCACAAAGTCTGCATTAGGTCCAGCCATGGCCACCAGGTTTCACTAGCAGGCGTGAAGCCGATTGCAACGCCTGATTTATCGGAGATCTCAGAGGCGTCCGTGACGTTGACGTGATCCAGAAGCACGTACATTAACCGTTTCAGTGAGCGCCACATGAAGACAGAGACACGCAGAAAACTAGGTAAATTTTAGGCTCTATATAGACTCAGCGGAGCCGATATTCGCTCATAGCCGCCAAAACAGGAAGTCGTCGTTATTTAACGGAAAGGCCAATGAGGCTGATCAGGACTTGCAAGACACGTTGCTGAAGCTAGAAGGATGGTCTAAGTTCGAATATGGAAGGAAAAGGTGAAATATCTACCTCCCGTTTGGCAGATTCAGAGGTGATATGCATTGCAGGGACCTGCAATTGCTGAAGCTTGACCTGTTGCTGAGAGAGAAGACTATCCCAAGCAGGTAGTGCACGGTCTCTGTCAAAATTTTGTAGATCCTTCTTGTGAGCATCGACTAGCATCTATTCTAACATCAGCATAACCCGTGAGCTATTCGATGACCCGTTACCCACCTCGGTGTCGTGCTTTGAAATGTTGGAACCAATTATACCTGCTCTAGAGCATGTAAGCAAGTCACTTTATATAATGAAGGTGCAAATACATACTTGGTTTTTGCCGCTTTGAGTTTCTCTTCGTACTTTCTGTAAATTGATCGCCGTTCTTCCCATAACTGCCGTTCAAGAGCATCCTGATCCTGCTTCATCTATAGAAACAATCAGGTAAACAATCACTGCGGATAAATTCTGTCACCTTCTTCACTTCTTCCACAAAGGCGGAGTTGCGGGAAAGCTGCGAGAAGATGGGCATAGACTCCCCCAAATCGAGTGAGGGAGGATCCTTCATCGGGACGATTACAGTGTCACATCGAAACATCGGAGAATTGGATGCTGAGAGATTTAGCTGCAGAGCATGCTCCTTTTCGTTATTCACACCAGAGCTCGTGGAAGACTCAGGAATTTGGCATGCAGGTCTCAATTGAGAAAGCAGAGAGGCAACAGAAGAGCCCGAGGAATCGGTCTTCGTTGTGTTTGTGGACATTCTTTCATTGGAGGAGGGCGGAGATGGATTTGACGTTGCTGCCAATTGCTGCCATGCTTGCGATGACCTGATCTGGTCGAGAAGTGTTTGAATGCCCACCGGATCCTGAGGATGGCTGATTATGACAAGCGTAGATGAGATAGGTTAACTGTGACCACCTCACATTCAAGTTGAGACTCATGTATTAGAGTTGAACAGAGTCGAGTATATCAGTAGGATCGAATTCCCACGCCTGATATGACTACCCGAATTTTACTCACACCGCCGAGTTACAATATAATCGTCCGGTCCCAGACTCTCTCAAACTCAAGTTTCAATCAGCCATTTTTCTTTTGCGCAGTTACCTATCCTAATAAGCATCGGGCCCACCATCAGTGTAACAATCGAGGCGGCGATTTGCTTGAACGATTCGGACTTGTTCGGGTACAGGTAAAACATTGTTCCGGTGATCAAGGCGGCGTTGCATATGATCGGTGACATAACTGATGAAACGTGGTCAGCGATCCTGATCAACGAGGTAGTCTCCCATTGTCCTTCGGGTCTGCTCCGCTCTCTTCATCTTTTTGGAACAAAGTAGCTGTGCTTAGTACAAGGTCAACGGCGGATAGCTTGTCCGGAGTCGAGCCTAATGAGGGGGCACAGAGGCCATGAGGCAATTACCCGTGTGGGAAAGGGTTGGATTGGCAACCCAGTCAACTTTTTCCCACACTCGTCTTTTCTGCTTGACTCTACCTCTGGGAGGAACCCAGTTTCGTTGGCTACTCATCATGTCCTCCCAAGGCCAGGAGTCCAACGGCAGTTCATCTCACATGATGAAAACCACCAAACGAGGAAGGCCGTTTCTCAAAGTGGGCCACTCCCTTTCTATCCTTTAGAATCTGTTAAATTCTGTGCTCAGGATACCTTCGATCTATTTTCCACCCTAATCGTCTCACTTACTCTTGGCCCTCACAAGCAGTTTTTTCGGAACTTCACCCATTCTTTCACCACGTGAGCTCATTCCCTTTGATCTCGTATCATCTGCTGAACTCGCTCCTTTAGAGATGAAGCTACACAAAACCTGGCTTCTCTCAAGTTCTCTCAATCAAATCGTGGACCGGATCCCAAAGAACCTTCACGAATCATTACGACTACGACTACCACGACATTCACCATGACTCCCGAAATGGCGAAGGCCATGTGCCAGCATTTCATGGATGCACATCTGATTGAGAGTGCGACAGATCCTCTCTCTAACCTTTTCAAGGACCGTAGCATCTATCTGCTTACTCCAAAGGGACTACACGTCCTGGAACGTTTCATCAGTAAGAATGGCATTAATTCCAATAGTCTCCAACCCGTTTTCGTATCCCAACCCATCTGCGTCAAGCTTCTCCATCTTGAACGTCGCTTGTCTGATGACGAGATCATTATTACTCAATCTGTGATCGTCGCACTTTTTCGTCGATTCGCTGGTCAGCGACCCAACTATCCTCACCCCGATAATCATGATGTAGATCCATTCTTTCGCTACCATGAACGAGCAAAAGGTATCCCATTGTTCGACCTACAGGAGAAGAACAAGAAAGAAAGCGTCGTCATTCGCTTTTCGTTTTATGCTGTGTCAGTGCTTGAATGGTTCTGTGATTTCACTTCAGTAGTTGGCCGTGAGGAAGCTGCAGAAATGGCTGCTCAATTTGTTCGCTTCGGCCTTATTACGCTCGTGAGCGACAACCGGAAAACATCCGAATCCGCAATCATTTTTACGATTCGTGGATCTCCATCATCAGGCCTGTCTGGTCCCGTGAACGTATGACATCCCCGGAAAAGTCAATAGACAATCTCTGACATATCTCTAGGGCGAGTTCCGATGCACGAACAAAGCTGTTTACAGGATCACAGACGAGGGTCGGCGTGTCGCACGTTGGGGAGAGCCTCGTATAGCTACTTATAATTCACCCAGCAGCTCAACCGCTGAACTCTCTTCCCGCTCGTCAGTAGAAGTTTCCGAGGAGGGAAGTGAGCATACCACTCGTGCAAATCAACTCCATCGTCGATTATCTGTCGCAGAATTTGGAGACAAACGTTCCAAAGAAACGAATGCTGATCGGTTGCAATACATTATGGAGTCCCCGAGGTTGCGGGCGCTCTTCCGAGAATTCTTGCAACATAATATCTGTGAAGAAAATCTGACGTTTTGGACAGACGTAGAAGAGCTCAAACGCAAATTTTTGGTCACTTCTAGTGCGATGGCTTCCGAGCGGTCTGTGCGTTCAAGCAGCCGTAGTACACCGGGTCAAGCAGCCATGGAAAAGCACCACGAACTTGTGATACAGACTGCGTTCTTTATTTTCAACAATTATCTGGCTCATTCGAGTCCCCGCGAGCTTAACATTGATCATAGCTTGCGGAATGAGCTCACCAACTACCTCGAAGACGTGGTTTCAAGTGCAACTGGGAAAAGCTTTCAAGGCCGTTTGGAACCGGAACATGCACGAGCGCTGAATGCCACACAGCTTCAGCATATTATCCGATTATATGAGCGAATCCAAGCACACGTATTCCGCTTGATGTCCACGGATTCCGTGCCTAAGGTGAGTTAATTTCTCAGTCTCAACTCTCGTTTACTAACTTTTACACAGTTCATGAAATCTTCGACCTTCTTAACGAGACGAAATGACGTTGAGGACTTGGAGCTTCTAGATGGAGAGGTCCGCCTCTTATCTATACAAGATTCTTCACCTTCGAGTGGTGACGAAATCGGCGGCGCTTATGTGACAATTTCCCAGCAAGCAGCCGAGAGAGAACGCCGTACGCAGCAAATTCGACAAGCACAGAGACAGCAGCAGCCTGGTGCTAACACTTCCCGGAGACATCCTGATCCATGGCTCTCCTAATGCAATTCACTCTACCATGGTTTGATCTTCATGCACATCTCTTTTCCGCGCATACGATACATAATCTTTCACCTCACTTTAATGCCGCCGTCCTCCCAATTGCATTCATCTTAATAACGCTGGTCTGTTTCGGTTTTTTGAGTCACTTGTAATTTCAGTTCCTGCATTCCATGGTCGCATAATCCCACTCAATTTTATATAGCATACATCCCAATCCAGACCAGTACCGATAATATAATGCCTCTTGAATCTGTAAAATGGAGTTTCTGAAGGTACCATTACCTCTACTTTTTTGAAACGAAGAGACGAGGTGTTCCAGCCACGTGAATGATAGCATGGAAGTGATAATAATAACAATTTGCTTACACACTGAAGTCGACTTATTCAACTGATCATTATTAATTTCCGTTGTCCTCATGTCCTGGCTCAAAGAGATGGTTGGTGGTGAAGTGATGCCTCCATTTGAACTCGACGACCCCAAAGTCGAGGACCCCGCTATTCCTAATCGAATGGTCTCTACAAAGTCTGCCAACCGTCCCTTCTTAACGTACGTCTTGACAGTGGTCTTCTCATAGAGGAGCGCCAAGGAATTGAAAGCTAGAACAGTCACAAAGCGTACCGCAGGAGACAGGAAGCATTGCATGCTGAATGGCTGAAAATGAAAAAGGAACGAGACGACAAGATTGCTCGTGGTGAAGAAGTTGGACCTCTAGAATCAGATCCGACAGCTGTACAGGAAGTTGGACTGCTGGGATTGTTGAAATTTGTCCTATATACAGTCCTTGTCTTCTCACTGGCGGGTAAATTCATCACAGGAAGCTTCGTTTGGGGACACGAGAGCAAATGGCTACAATTGAAAACCTATCTACCGGTCCAGTCCAAATCCATTCAGTCCGAAAACCGTGGTTTTGATGCCTTTGACAGAAAAACGAGCGTTTATTCTCGGAGCGCATGCTGGCACAATTCGATGGTAGCGATTCGACCAAACCAATCTATCTCGCTGTAGGCCAAATGACTTTACATGATGATTGTCAGTTATTGAAGCGTTCCCCTATAGATTGACGGAGATGTGTACGATGTGACACAGGGTAAGGCCTACCATCCCGGTGGTTCATATCACATACTGTACGCATTTCATCCTCTGGTGTCCTTACAGTTTAAGTCATAAACCACTCAAGTGCCGGTGCAGATGCGGCTAGAGCATTTGCCACAGGTTGCTTCAAAGACCACAGGACTCATGATCTCCGTGGTTTGTCGGATGCTGAATTGAAGGTAGGTCCGGTCAATGTTTCTCCTCAATCACATGCAACATGCATCTCACATACTCTTAGAGTATTGAACATTGGAAGAACTTCTACAAAGACCACAAGAATTACTTCAAGGTTGGCCGTGTGTTGCACAGGCCAATCGATCCGTCTAGCCCAATTCCTGAAGATTGTGACCTGAAAAGGGCTGGGAGACAACATCAAGAACATGCCGAAAGAGAGAGGACTACCGCTGCCGAAAAGGCAAAGTCAGCGCACCATAAGGAGCTCTAATAAGTTCAGGAGTTTGAGTTCGCATAGGTATCCCAGTGAATCCCACGCCATGTCGAGAGCAATGTGACTGAGTCTTGGCACCTTAGGATGCCGTATCGCGACCCGCTACTATCCAGACGAATAATAATACCACAATATATCCAGACAATGTAAACGAAGGGACAGGTCCGTTTGAATGCAGGACATATCAAAATCACGTCGCGTGATGATCTATTGGATTAGGGTCGAAGTTGACGGCATCAGCCAAGGATGTTGCTGTACACGACGACGTGTCTGGTACGTAGCCATGTGTCATGAAGTAGTTCTTGATGATCGGGTAGTCGGCCATGGAGGCATTGGTCAAGCTTGAGAAAGGATGTTCTGTATATTTCCCAGCAATGATATTACCTCGCCAGGCCATTTCCTCCCGAAATGCAGCGCCTTGGAGATCACGGATGCATTTGTTGATTGAGAATGGCATCCCATCCCGAGAGACAGTGGGAAAGAACACAATGTAAGGGCTTGAGAACTTCTTATTCATGCCAACGAGAGATTCGATAAGCTGCCAGTCCGGTGGGAAGTATATGTGAGTCACGTAAAAATCTTTCGATGGAGATGTGATGCACCTGGTATCTCCATGCACGAGGTCCATACTTTTCGGCAATCTAGAAGTCAATTCATCGTCAGCACGGTAATTGGACATCAGGAACGAGAGATATACATAATCCATGTGTACCTCCGGATGAGGGATCCGGGGCGCCGAATTTCCGTAAGTGCCGTGGTGAGATGAGTACGGTACTGGACTGTAAGAGTTGGTGAACTTGATGCCAGTCACTGAACCAATCTTCACGACAAACCTGGTCATAAGACTGACGACAGTGGGAAGCCGTCCTGCGAAAAGTGATTGGTTCAGGGAGGAAGCGTTGGTCAACCAAATTACCATACCGTCGGAGGGAAAGAGAATAGCGTCGGAAAGTTGTATATCTGCCATGATGGCCAGGTAATATAGGTAGCTGGTTCCTTTGTGAGAGAGGTTATGGAGAACCAGCACACCCCAAAGAGAAATGTGGATTGTGGTAGATGACTGATTCGATGGAACCAGCTGCAAGGGAGTAGAAAACCCAGTGAATACGGGATGAAAAGAGCTGGTCTCCAGTCGCTTGTGTAGACGGCGTATATAAATCCAAGATAACTACATGCCACTACCCAGATACCTTTCACCCAATCGTTCTGTGCCCAAAAGAAGGAGTGCCGCTTCATTCAGGTCATCAGTCAGGATTGTATATACTTTGGAACGTGGGATTGACATATGAAAGCTGTGCCCCTCACTATGAACGGAACTCACCAGAGAGAGTTAGCTTGTGCGTCATATAGTCAGCCATCACTGGCCACCAATATATGATGTATGGGGTCCAGACACTTATTTACCCGTTTGGCGTCGAGCCCTGCCGATTAAAGGCCGATTAAAGAGACTATGTACTTAAGCACAGGAGGAGCAAGGCCATCACGCGCTTAATGGATGAGGAAGATGAGTCACTTTTGCGTCGCGGGTCGAGCATCCTCGATCGAAAGATCCTATTTTAGGAAGACCTAAAATAGGATCCTTGTCCTCGACCAGCGCTTGAAACACCTTGGTAGCCGTCCGGTGATGGGAAATAAGATGAGTGCTCAAGATCCCCGTGCCCGTGGACGCTCGATGGTGAGCCCGATCGCGAGCCCGATCGCGGTTTAAGATGAATGACCTAAAGTTTTCGGATCGCTTGAGCCTGACAGTCAATCTATCATTTTAATTCGAGCACTTCTCGATAACCATGTAATCACATTCTTGTGGCCTGAGAACCCAACAGTCTCGCATGGCCTTGTGATCAGAAGGAGCCAATGGGTCGTCACGGGGGTGCTCGCATTTTCGATGATACATACCATTGTCTTGTGAAAGATATGACCCCAAAAATGGGCGTGTCCTACTTGTCCGAGATTGTCAATTTCCTGCGCGGTTCCAGGATACAATGAATACTAATATCCTGCTCGAGTGACTCACCTGGGAACGAACACAGTTTTGACAAATTGGGTTTGAGGCTCTGAAATGAAAAGATGGACATGAACACGATGCTGGGTGACTTCTCTTCTTGTGACGGAAGTCTTTGTTGGTCGAGAAAAAGGCCACAGGCGCGATGCACTTGGAGAGCACTACGACTGCAACACGGAGTATATATCCGGATTCCGCGAACTTGTATTCATCTGGCGAAGACATGTTACCAGAGAGGTCAAACAGCTCCAAGATAATTCAGATTCAGATCCAGAATGTTGCCAAACCTGTGACTTCGTTTCCGTTTAGCTTTCTTGAGCCAATGAATATTCTTTGAGACAAGGTATATTCTGTCCACACAAGTAGTGGAGAGCTAGATAAATCTCTACTGGAAGGAGAGAAAGTGACTTGAGCACAGAAAGGAGTGACCTGAGATTGTTTAGGGAGACTAGTGTAAAGTGCATCACGGCTTATCGAGAGTTATCAGTCAGCAACGGCAGAGAAAACAGCGATTTGATCCAATTCTCTTGCAAGAGGGCCTATATCATGAGCAACGGTTTCCCGGGTGCTCGCCTACCTCAGTACTATGCTGCAACCGCTAGGCAAGGAGCATAACAGCAGGATATGACCCACTTGCAGGTTTCTGCAGGCCGATTCGGAAAGTACATCAAAATCTTTAAAGTTGAATTGAGTAAAAAAATCATACTTGCGACAAACCATGTGAGAAATTTCAATTAGAGGTTTTCTGGAGCCGGGAAGAACTAAGAAGCCACTGACTGCATTAAACACCGTAGTCCCAACCGGGACCAGACGACGACCATGTGTTCATCGATAGATACAAACAATAAATAGTAGGTCAAGATTACGAGAACCATGCACGTAGTTCAACCGAATCCGCTTAAAGCTCCGGCTCGCTCTCGGAAGTATTTCCTGGTAATCGTCTGGCTAATTCAATCATTCGTAGAAGAGAGAGCATGTCCTCTTCCATAGGATATCTGAGACATACCTTCGTGATAAGACGTATAAAAAAACCAGGGTCACTTCACGCGTTGCAGAAAGGGCAGATCTCAGCATTATTCTCTCATATAAGGAAACTTCTTGGAGGGATCGAATCGTCTTATGAAAGCCCTGAGTTGTGAACAGATAGAAAATACATGATCCTGGTGTTAAAATGGATGTAGTAGCAACGGCGGGCCGAGGGGAAAGGATGGAATGAATAACAATGAAGGAGGCTCGCGTCAGGATCTCGGTGGAGCGTGAGAATATCGATCGACGCGTTGTGTAATTTGTGGTGGTTGGTTCGGCAATCCCTGTTTCCAAAGGTCGCCACTCATGGCAAGCCCTGAACAGGACTTTCTTGTCTCTACTTCTCTCTCCCCGCTTTACTCACAACAACCTATATCAGTTTCTATTTGTGCTTCCCGGGAGCTGCCTCCACCATCAAACACTTCTGTATCCGATGTTCACCCAGAGCACGCGTCTTTCTCCACCGTTCTCACCACTTTTACTCATGGAACTATCGTGCTACGCCTGCTGCATGGGGGTTTCATTGTAGAGCTCATGTCACTACCTAGCCAGGTTACCCCTATCCGTTTCCTCTTCCCGGCGGCAGTCTTGCCAAATGTTGGACTCTTCTCAGTGGAACCTGACGCACTTCATGTGCTTGCAGTCACAAGTGCTGGTTCCCTCTATCGTTTAGCCATCTCTCTCGATGAAGATAGCTTATGGCAGAACCAAGGCGATGGCTTCCGTGTTCAGGAACATATTATTGCCAATTTTCCAGAGGTCCAGAGGCCGTTGGTCCATGTTGAAGGGGTGGATGCAGTTACCATCGCATTACCAAATGCTTCCTTGCTTCGCCTTGAAGGTGGTTCAACATTACTTGGTGGTGCGTGCTACGAGTTCTTCCTGTGCTACGAATTAAATCGAAGTGTAGATGATTGGTCTGAAACAATTTTTCACCATGGGTCGTTCCTCTCTTCGCTTACCTCTTTGTTGCCGATGCAGTCTGAGCCTGTTGGAAGCGGCGATATCGTTTCCATGGCAAGTCATCCTTGGCCAACCGACCTCGGGCATGTCTGGACCTTGTCACGCGATCGCACCTTGCGCCTCTGGAAAGCCCAAGTTGGTTGTGTTGCGAGTAAAAGTCTTAGTTCTCATGGACGTCGCCATCCGTCAAATCCCAATTCGTCCACTAGTGTCGCAAAACAACCCCTTCTTGATGCTTCGCCACAGCCGTTGCTCAGGGTGTTTTCACTGAACGAACGAGTCTATGTACTTGTCTTCATTCCTTCCGCTTCCGCCACATCCGGGGGAATTTTCCGATTGTTTGATACATACGGCGATTATTTGCATGATGTATCGGCATTTGAGTGCTCAGGAAGCACTGTCCATTCTTACTTACAGGACTTTGCCATTCATGGAAAGGATCTCCATACATTATGGGAGAGACAAGGAAGGTCAACGGTAGAGTCGACTGAGCTCCCGTTGGGTGAGGGGGAGAACGAGGAATTCCGACCTAAATGGGAGGTCGCCAGCTACATCAATGAACCGGAACTAACGCCTGCGTATATGGAGGAACAGCTCCTCACCCCCGGTTCTCTGACAAGCAAGTACCTTGAAGCCCTTTTGAGGCCCGGGGTCTTCTCTTCCCTGACCCTCAAAACTGCCATTGATCAATATATCGATTCTTGCCTTTCTCTACCTTCCGTCCCGCCGCCTCAACTTTCATATGCCTATACAACTGTCGAGGAACAAATAGCGAGTATTGTCGGTTGCACGGTTAATCTCAACCGCGATCCTCAGACAGGTGTTCCGCAGCATGCTGCTTATTGGATAGCCTTAAAGCGTGACTGGGAGGGTTTCATAGCACGGTGCCGTGAAATTGAACGAAGTGCTCGTTGGCCGTTAGCTCTCGGAATCAAACACCAGGATGTTGTTATCGTTGAACGAGAGCGTATTGGTCTTCTTGTCGCTGAAGACCTAGCTATTCAATTGCAGCGCCTCACCCTAAATACCCCTATTGATTTCGACTCGCAATACAATATCTTACCCATCATATCCAAGTTGCGTTCAGAGGTTGGCCCTCAGGTCATGTCAACAGTACAGAATTGCATCGTGGACATCCTACACCAGGAGATCCCATTTAGTTGCTCTGACGTTCTCCAAGATCAAGCTCGTCGTATCAGGTTCAGGGAAAGTTTATCCGAAGTCATGTTGGAATGGTTGACTAGGCACTTGCAGAGTGTTGGTGACTTGAAGGCAGGTGTTCTGGCCACTCTTGATATCATTGGCGGATTCGACCCTGATATCAAATCGGAGGAAGTGGATGATCCTAGTACTCCACTCATCGCGGAAAATCCGTCTGTATTGTCGACTGGGTTGACTATTGCGTATATTGCCACTGCAATCAGCGCTCGTTATGATCTATGCTTGTCGCTGGTTACGCTGCTCTTTTTCATTGCTGATGATCTGTCGACATGGGATCCTATTCTTTTAGGGGAGGTATTTGCCGTCTTTCGGGGTATTTCTATGCTGCGTCAGATTGCCGACCAGCCAACAAATTTTTCTGGAAAGCAAGATATATATATTACAGAACGGGCTGGATCGGAAGACGTTATTATGCAGATGCAGAATATGGATGTCACCCATAATACTCTTGCATTCAGGTCTTCGCTCATTCGTTTGCTTTTAACCCAAGCTGGATCGAACAGTTGTTTAACTGTTGCAGCCCACCGCTTCTTAGACTCAACGGGTTTACTACGATCTGTCTCACCATCCAATGCTACTCCTCACGAAGTCCTTTTTTGTGAAAGGGTTCGGCTGCTCGGCTTAGTCGATGTCGCTAGGGATCTACTTACCTGGTTGCCCCGCACTCCTGGTACCTTATTTGTTCTCGCATCCGTCTGGCTTCAGCTCGACAGACTTACGGATTCCGTCGTATTATTGGAGAAACTCGCCTCGAGTTTCGGTAGGTTTCTTGTCCTCTCGTCGCCTCCTCTGAATGCTAACCGATCTTCTGAGGTCCTGACTGTCCGCTGACACCAGAAGATCGTGAGGCGTTGTTGACTGTCATACCCTCCACCAGGGTTTTTGAGTCGGCGTTCACCTTTTATATTTACGTTTCCGAGATATTCAAGAACTATTCATTGGTTAACTATGAAGTCTTGTTTGCGCAGCTGGCTATTTCATCGGCACCGCCAGATATTGATACATCTCATTTGTGGTCTCGTATCATCAAGGGTCATTCTGACCTCGGTAGGTATGATGACGCATATGCCGCACTAATGGCGACACCTTTCGACAAACAGTAAGCACATATTTCTTAGAGTCCTCAAATGATACATGCTGAAGTAAGACTTTAGAAAACGAGAGTGTGTCAGTCAGTTGGTTTACCAAATGTGTGAAAATAATGCCATCGACGCGTTCATGTCATTTGCTTTTGTTGGTATTGTAAAAGAAGTCGAGGCTGCGCTCTTGTTCAAGACACAGAATGCTGAGCCTGACTCTCGCTCCACATATGCACATATACTCTACAATTGGCACGTTCGGAGAGGGAATTATCGTGATGGCAAGTTCCCAATTCCTCTTGGTTGCATTGTGCTGACTTCCGAGCACTTTAGGCGCACTTGTCATGTACCAACAAGCACAGCAGTTAGGCTTTGCTATAGTTGACTCGAAGTCATTCACAGCAAGAGCAGAATTACAATTGGAAGCTATGATGATTGCCATCAACGCTTTGTCACTGGTAGTTAGTAGCAATGCGTGGATTCTCATGCCCAAGTCCACAGTGAGAAACAGCGTCTTGGTGATTCTCAATATTATCTCGCTAATTTTGTCTCAGAGCCGATTACGGGGCAGTGATCCTCAAATAGTTCATCTCTCGGACATGCATTATCAGTGCACACTCCTACGGGCTCAAATCGATCTCGCCCGCAGGGATCCCGGGTTATTATCCTCTCAAGGTGATTTTACCGATAATTTTTGTCTCCGGATTGGCTCCTGATGCAACATCAACACATCTATATTCAATAGAGTTCTTGCTACCTCCAACCTTGATCGTGATGCGTTTGGCAGCATTGGGTCTTTATGAGAAGGCCCTAACAACAGCTCGCGCGCTCAAGGTCGATATGACCGATATTTTTGCGGAACTAGTAGTCCATTGCCTGCGCCTGACCAGTAACCCAGATGATTCTATGTAAGTAGTGACCCTCATTATCATTGTGAGGCTGACTGATGTTCCACTTGGCATATATCTTTTCTAGGTACCAAGAACAAGGCGACTGGTTGCTCACAGACCAAGTTGCCTCTTGGTCGAGGTCACCTGCGGAGCGGGGTTGGGATTATCTTCGACGATCACTTGAGCGACATGATTCTGCTGAGACAGACTATCGGTACTCGAAGACGGTTTTAGAAAGCCTCTTGATACATGATCAGGGTTCTGTGGCACCACCATGGTTAATTCAAACGTTGAAAGTGCGTTAAGCTCTTGAATATTGCATCCATTCTTTTTTCCGGGTGACCATAACTGACGCTGGGGAATGAACAGAAGCATCAGCCTGAATATCTTATACGTGCTGCCCTGAGGTATGAAAGAGTGGATCTTGCTCTTGAGTATTCGCTTTCAATGGTACAAAAAGTAGGCCAACTTGTTGTTCACAGTACATTTTCTGAGATCTGTTTAGGACAAAGTTACTCTGATGCGGGAATCGCCGAGAACTGCGGGTGCAACGTGGCTACCTTACAATCTCTTTGATCAGGTGCTAATGGCAGCTGCTGAGGCTGGACAGTCCAAGCTTCTACCTCGTATGGCCGAATTGCGGACAGAACTCAACACCAGAGTTCAGCGCGTCCAAAAGCTCTCACATTGAGATATTGGCGTATTTGGTACAATCACACACCACACGATCTGTCATTTCGTTGTTCATTAGTATTCGTCGCTTTCGTGTCTACCATAATTGTTCTCTTACAAGTCTTTGCTTCAAGAGAAAAAATCTCGTGAAATACATAGAATTAATATATATTACTACATGACGCAAAATACCCAAAACAACAAGATGAATGAAGAACGAGACAACATGCAGACAGGCGGAAGCAAAGAAAGAGGCGGTTGAATGGTGTGTGTGTGTGTATAAGCAGGAGAGCGAATGAAGCATCTTCCGACATATGCAATGCTGACATAGATGATGAACATGGGATCAAGCAAAAAGATGACAAGAGCAAGCGACAAGCAGAAAAGAGTCGGACTCCAAGTGTCCTACGAAGCTGGCATTTGACGATCGTGATTATTTGACATTGGCGCACTTGGTCGGAACCCCTCCATCAACTGTGACCATTCACCGTGCCCAAAGCCCATCGCCGCGCCCCACATCGCCGTCTCGTCTGCTGTGTGTGTATGATAAGTGTTAAAACCTCGAGCGTCGTAGACTGGTTGCACAGGCATGCCGTATGCCTGAGTCTGATAAGCCGGATCAATGGCTGAGAAAGGGGCAGATTGGTGAGGCATGACACCGGTAATCATCGTATTCTGTGGGTTCTGAGAGAGCGACAAGTCAACCTCCGGGTGACCAGCCTGGTGACCAGGAGGATACACGACCATAGGTGACCGAAGGGCTGAGACATTATGCAATTGGCTAGCATCGTAATTTTGTTGGGGGGGTAGGCCATTACAATCAAGTGGAGGGCTGACAGAAGAAGAATTAGCAGGAGAATCCACAATGCCACGAATGCTGATTGGATCGGGATTCCGCTTTCCACTGCGTGAGTCATAGTACGGAAACGCCAATTTGCGGATGTGGCTGAAGATCTGTGCTTTTGATTTCTCGCGGGAATCATTGTCTTCTTGAAGCAAGCCAACAGTGTAGAGAGGGGAAAGAGCTTGGAGAATATTGGATGCCTTGTCGGCAACGGCACTGCCCCGGCATTGTTGCAAGGTTGACAGGGCTTTCCGTATACTGGCACGGAATAGGCCTGCGCCAGGCTGGTCGGGACTGGCGATAAGCTGGAATGAGAAAAACATGGCCGCTGAGAAGCAGTGAAACGGCCCCCAGTTCATGTGCGCTGGTACTGCCAAAGACGCGTTGGCAAGGATATCTGGTCGTGACTGACCCACCATGGTGATCAGCCGTTCCGCACCATTAACAGCTATCTCAAGACTCTGTGCTGCTTTACTGGCATCCACGCTCGGCGATTTTCCAACAAGGGTACTGCTATTGAAACTGTAAGGCCGATGGAGGGTGAATCGAATATGGTAATAGGAGGCGCGAATGATGATGCTTTGGACACCGATTCGGCGTACCGCTAAATTTGGAGAAGCCAAGCTCCGCGCTACCCGGAATTCATCAAGGTCAAGTTCCTTAGGCAGGCTTTCCATCCACTGAGTCAAGGCACGATCATTGGCCAGTACATTTTCATAGGGTACAGGTCGGACCGATAGTGCGTCATCAACGATGTCGCCAAGGATAAAGGCAAGGCGGAAGAGGGCAATGTTGGGAAGATAAAGACGACCTGCTTTGTCGAGGGTAGGATCACAGTATGAGGGAAGTTGGGTGTCAAAATGGTGTGTTGCAAACGCCAATGGCCTGCCAAACATGAAGGCTTGCCAGCTGGAGATAGGCTATTGAGTGTCGATTATTGTCAACGAGTAGCCAACATACCGTTCTAATAGTACAATGTGCCACCATGCCCAGCGTCGCCGCTCAGCCGTAGTCTGATCCCATCGTTTCTTCCACTTGCTGGGATCGCGGTGCAGGCCCATTGCCATGGCTGTCGTGACGAGCTCACCTCTAATGGTCCAAATCTCTTCGCTATCGTTCTTGTGCATAGTAAGGAAATGACAGCGGCAGAGGAGAAGCTCGATGAGTTCAAGTGTATAGGACCGTGTATCAACCATACGACGTTGCAGTGCAATGCCAGAAATCTCCCAGAGCCTGAGACCAATTTCTTCAGGCGGCTGTGAGAAACTCTCGAGGAGTTGGTGATTGGCAGAGAGATACTGTGTAGCAAGGGCCATCATGGCACAAGCCGTAGCAAGGGTGATTCGATCTGAAGAAGAACCACTTTTGAAGCGCTCCCAATGCTGAGCGAAGGAAGACTGGTTGATATGACGATATATCCAATTGCAGTACTCAAAATAGAAGTCGATAAGACCATTAATGACGTGTATGTTGGGGAGCATGGCAAGGAGATCGCGGTCATATACTGGAGGCTGAAAGTCCTCAACCTCGTGACTGGGTTGCCGGTTGTCGGAATCATCGATGTCCTTGAACTCTGTCTAGAGAATGATCTAGCAGGGATGCGGAGGCCATAGAGAGATAGAACATACCATCTCGATGTGGGTAGCGGCACTAGTGGGGCCTGCGTAGAAGCCTCCAGCGGTCTGAGTGCCAATGAAGGCTGGAGGCGATGATTTTGAATCTGGATCCAAGACTTCCTTCTTTGTAGTGACGGTGTTGATGGAGTCTGCTGCGCGGCGGGAGAAGGAAGTACGCTGGTGGGGATATATGTAGGCTTCGACGAGGGAGAGGGAGTTGCGAATGCGGGCGAGTTCTTGTGCAGGGTCGATGCGAGTGTATCTGGAGGCATCAGACAGGGTCAGACCGAGAACACAAGACTTACTGGGGGTCGTCGGTACGGGCAGGGTCTGCATCGGGGCCCCTGCCGTCCTGGTAGCACATGGCAGAGGTGCCTGTTGGGCAAGTCAGGGCTAGCTCTAGCATAGGAGAGACGACCGGACTTGCCTCGAAGAACACAGGATGAGCAGGGGCGGTTTCTGAGGAGATGTGAGCTGGGTAGTAGAGAGAGAGAGGACAATGGACCTGCCTGTCACACTTGAGCTTGGAGTTTCGACAAGGCTCACAGTTAATTGCCTTGCGCGCCCGCTTCGTCGGGGGTCGGCCGTCGGCGTTGTCGGAGCCGGGAGGGGGCGAAGTGCGCTGCCGCACCGTGCTCATCGTGGACCGCGCCGCCCTGGACCGCACAGTGGAGGGGGTAATGGACAGATGGTCGTCGGCCATGGCTTGGGGTTGGGAGGGGGAGGGTGTTGGGGCAAGAACCCCTCACATTTATCGCTACTTGATTATTTATTTTCTCCCTCCCCTCCCCGGGGTCCCTACAAAGGCCGCATCACCACCGCCGGCCAGCACCGGCCATTTGCCGGGACTTGGTGGACGGGGGTCCGAGCGGTTCGGAGACCAAGTGCGCGAGACGGAACACAGCAGGGGCCACATCCGCCCGGAATCTGCCGCAGTCGAGAACGTGAAACCTCCAGCGATTACATGTGAAATCAGTGTGCTGCATTCAAAGTCAATCCCCCCCTCGACTTTAATAAACTCATGCTCGTTTTTTCATTCATATCTATATCTTCTCCCGGAAGAATTCCAAAGTCAGCTGGGTCTCCCGATCTCGGGGTCCATCTCCCTGCCTTGTATGGCACTCATCGATCAACAAAATCTCCTATTCTCTCGACATGCCTCTCAACGTAGCGCGGTGGCGTGTGAGTCCATCACCTTCTGTAAACCGGATCCCTGATGAGTCCAACGTCCACCCGTTCTTTCCCCTGGCATCTGACACGACACACGACTTCTATTGCTTTCCAATCAACATGGCACCAACGCCCAATGATTTACCCACCTATTTATGCTCAGCAGTCTTCCAACAGGCACTCATCCCTCTCTCTATTTCACATCATCAAGAATGGGGTCCTTCTCTTACTAAATTGTCACTGAAGCAGGGTCCTGTCCTGTGGAGATGGCGACTAGACTCTAGAAATCAAACAACGAGTACCGAGACGACACCCACGGATCCTCGTCATGACGTTGATTTTTTTGTCAATATCTAGACAACATAACATAACGCGGATCATTTCAAAGCAGTCTCCCTCGCGATGGCCTCCGAGTCGGCATTCCCAAATGGCTCTGTATACGTAGTCAAGTGGGTTATTGACACCACCACCCCCAACACCAAGATGAACATGACGTCTTTGATCAATGAACGCCAACAATACAATACAGCGGTAGGTAGAGGTAAAAAATTGCCGGGGTAGGGTTAGGGCTTGTTAGAACGTGATCATTTGGGGAAATGTGTAGCATCTTCTAGAATGATGGTCTCAATAGTCTAGCAAAGCGTTTATAAACCATTATTACGTCGCCTCGTCAGAAGCTCTGCAAACAGTCTCCAGCGAATTCCAAAACTTTTCATTCGCACACATCCGAAATGACTGACGTATGCCCTACGCCATATTTCCCCTTCATTATTATTGACCGTCTGACCCCAAAATCGCAATCAACAGGTCAACACGCTGAAAGATCAGGGCAACAAAGCTTTCGCGGCCAAAGACTGGGAAACCGCCATAGGCTACTTCACAGAGGCCATTGGATCTGACCCTCAAAATCATATTCTATATTCCAACCGCAGTGCCGCAAAAGCAGGTAAAAAAGACTATACAAAAGCTCTTGAAGATGCCGAGAAAGTGAATGAGAGAGATATATCTCGTTCAGCATCAGCATCTGACTACTCTGCACAGTGTATTCAACTTAAATCCACTTGGGCTAAGGGATATCTACGCAAAGGCGCCGCGTTGCACGGTCTCCGTCGCTTTGATGAAGCCATTGAAGCGTATCAAGCCGGTATACAGCTCGAGGATAGCCCTGCCATGCGCAAAGGGTTGCAAGAAGTCAAGGATGCACAAGGTGAATTGTGAAACATGTGTTCTTGATGCTTGATTTCATGTCACAAAATCTCTCACAGCAACTGCTACCGGTGGTGATGATGGCCTTGGTCTTGGAAAGTTATTCTCCGATCCTAGCGCCCTTGCAAAACTGGCAGCCAACCCTCGCACATCAAAACATCTTGCCGATCCCACTTTTGTCCAAAAAGTGCGTTTTTTTCTAAAAAAAAACTGAATCCTTTCACCTCATAATGCGTTTTCAGCTCCAAGCGATGCAGAGGAATCCTGCTTTTGCACAAAAGTGACGTCCCTCGAATCCTCTCATCACCTTTTGATTGATTAAGCAACTCCACACACAGTGCATTGCAAGATCCCCGCATGATTGATGCTCTTGGCGTCCTTATGGGTATTGACATTCATGCTCAAACACGTCCTGAAGGTTCGAATGAGGGAACTTCCTCACAGCGAGAAGTACGGCCCTCGACACCACCGCCGGCAGCTGCCGCTGC
>Ga0157366_1000359_pt1 | contig 21203 bp, 16 predicted proteins | sample AttbisABBM1_FD_113149 | JGI IMG/M metagenome (GOLD analysis project Ga0157366, IMG submission 113149) | Fungus gardens microbial communities from leaf cutter ant in Botucatu, State of São Paulo, Brazil - Atta bisphaerica ABBM1 | ecosystem: Host-associated > Fungi > Mycelium > Unclassified ...
ACGCCGAGCAGCGCGCCGCGCTGATCGCCCACCGCTGGCCGGGCAACGTGCGCGAACTGCAGAACGCCGCCGAGCGCTTCGCCCTGGGCCTGGACCTGGCCCTGGACAGCAGCGCCTATGCGCCCCTGTCCCAACTGGGCACGCCATCCGAAGCCGCCCCGGCGCCGGTTACCCCACCGCCGGTTGGACTGGCCGCGGGCCTGGGCGAGCAGGTGGAAGCCTTCGAGCGCGAACTCATCCAACGCGAACTGGCCCGCCCCCACGCCTCCCTGCGCAGCCTGGCCGAGGCCCTGGGTCTGCCGCGCAAGACGCTCTCCGACAAGCTGCGCAAGCATGACCTGCAATTCACCGGCGGCGCAGCGGACGAGGCGGACTGAGGATAGCCTGCAGCGCCCAAGGGTAGATAGACCTCGAGTTGTGGATGAACGAATTGCAGCTGCTGCTCATGGAAACTTAGAAGCTCTCGACCTGAAGATCAGCAGATTCGCTCGACGCCTCTGTCAACAAAGCAAGAACGCGTGTCTTTTTTGACCAGCCCCTTTCTTCCTAGAAATGAGCATATGCGTATGCCTAAAAACGCCTTGCGACCTCTCCTCGCTCTGCACACTCACTATGCTGTGATTGCCGGCCACTAGCCTCCAGCCTGGCCAGATGCACGAAATGGCCACGCTTGCACGCATAGACTCAGCAGTACCATGGGTACTCGTACCGTCTTTCACTTTCGTCAAAAATGACGTTGCGTGTGTAACCGATGATGCTCGTGAGGGCTAGTTCCGCTCATCAGGAATGCCCCTGAGAAGGTCGCCGAGTCGGCTCGCTTACTGAAAACATATCGGTTTACAAGAAGGGGGGCATAGCTATAATGACGCCTTCATGTTGAAAGGCCCTAGCCAGCAGTAGAGTCTGCGCCTGCCCAACAGCAATAATCCGACTATTTAAATATAAAACATCCACTTAGCAGCATGATAAAACCCCAAACGAGTAAAGATATTAATTATTTATTAGAAAACCGAACAAACACAAAATAACCAGTACGATCTAGACGAACGTTCAATTTACTCCCTAGGCGACACATGAATTCAGCAAAAACACCAGAAAAACATGCACTGTGTGTCGACCTAGATGGCACCCTGCTAAACTCGGATATACTATACGAATCCTTGCTTTCCTTACTAGCAAAGAATCCGCTTTTTATTTTCGTAGTTCCCTTTTGGCTGCTTAAGGGAAAAGCTTTCTTAAAGCGTCAGCTCGCGCTTAGAGTTTCCCTGCCTGCCGAAACGCTTCCCTATAATGCTGACGTAATAGCACTACTCAATAACACTGAGTGCCGCCCTCGAGTGTTATGCAGTGCATCGGACAAGCTCCTAGTGGAGCCGATTGCCAAGCATCTAGGATTATTTGAGAAAGTCATTGCAACCGATGGAATAGTCAATCTTTCAGGAAAGAACAAGGCTACGGCTCTTTCCGATGTTTTCGGTGAAAAAAAATTTTATTACGTTGGGAACGGCAAGGTTGACCTGCATGTTTGGGAAAAATCGGCAGGCGCCTGGGTAGTCAATAATAGCTCTTCACTGAGCAAGGCCGCTGCGAAGCTGACTCAAGTACATGCTCATTGGCCTGCACCATCCAGATTTTTCGCCTGGCTCAAAGCGCTACGGCTCCACCAATGGCTGAAAAATCTACTTGTCTTGGTACCATTGCTGACCGCTCATCGTTTTCTGGAGGTCACTGCAGTTACGCAAGCATTTGTTGCCTTCCTGTCATTTGGCCTTTGTGCTTCAGGAGTGTACATTCTTAATGACCTGCTGGACCTTACACCTGACCGCATGCATCCGCGGAAAAGACGTCGACCGTTTGCCGCTGGACGGCTTCCTCTATTGCATGGTCTAGTAGCTGCGCCACTGCTTACATTAGCAGGCCTATCACTATCTTTTCTTTGCAGTTTAGAATTCACCCTTACGCTGTTTTTCTATTACATACTTACACTGGCTTATTCGTTGCGTCTCAAGCGCATTGTGATGGTCGACGTGGTATTACTTGCTGCACTCTACACGGTACGAATCATCGGCGGCTCGATGGCGATCAACATGGAACTTTCTTTCTGGCTTTTGGCATTCTCGATGTTCATTTTCCTATCGCTAGCGTTGCTGAAGCGCTATACCGAACTGGATGCAATGCTTAGCAGTGGTAAGGTCAAGGCAAGCGGCCGTGGTTATACGGTGGAAGATTTACCATTATTACAATCGATGGGAGCTGCGGCCGGCTACATTGCAGTACTGGTGATGGCGCTATACATCAATAGCCCCGCAAGCATACAACTGTACAAGCATCCACAGTTGTTATGGCTGATCTGCCCAGTCTTGCTGTACTGGATCAGTCGCGTCTGGATCGTGGCGCACCGCGGCGGCATGCATGACGATCCTATCGTGTTCGCGGCTACCGACCGAGTCAGTCAAGTAGTCGCGGGGCTATGTGTGCTATTCATTCTGAGCGCCATTTGATGATGGCTGATGGACAGTCCTGGGGACGTTACCCGAAAGCAGCTCAAACACTCTTATCCGTCACAGAGCGCTCAGCCGAGCTGCCCACCTACGATGGACGAGCGCTTCCGTATGGCAATGGCCGCAGCTATGGTGATAGTTGCCTAAATCCGGGCGGTACTTTGCTTCATACGCGCGGACTTGATCGTTTCATAGACTTCGACCCGCTCCTCGGCCGGCTGCGATGTGAATCCGGCGTCACCCTTGCCGAGATCATCGAACTGGTCTTGCCACAGGGCTGGTTCCTGCCGGTTACGCCTGGCACTCGCTATGTCACAGTGGGCGGCGCTATCGCCAATGACGTCCATGGCAAGAATCATCATCGCACCGGTAGCTTCGGACATCATGTTCTTGCCTTCGAGCTACTACGCAGCGACGGTAGCCGCCGACTTTGCACCCCGAAAGAAGATGATGACGGCTGGTTCGCAGCGACTGTCGGCGGCCTTGGCTTGACCGGATTGATAACCTGGGCGGAAATCCAGCTTCGCCGTGTCTCCAGCTCGACCCTCGAAACAGAGAACATTCGCTTCGGCTCACTAGGCGAGTTCTTTGCCCTGTCGGCCGCTTCGGCGGATACCCACGAATACAGTGTTGCCTGGATCGACTGTCTCGCCAGTGGGCGCACGCGCGGACGTGGCCATTTCACCCGCGCCGATCACTGCACGGCGATGTCCGAGGAGCGTCCGTCTGCTCCTGGGAAGGGCCTCTCTATGCCCTTGATGCCGCCATTTTCATTGGTCAACAAGTTGTCGCTAAAGCCGTTCAATACGTTGTATTACTGGCGACAGCCTTCTCCCTACAGGCGCCGACCGAGCCACTTACTGCCATTTTTCTATCCCCTCGACGGAATTCGCAACTGGAATCGCATGTATGGCCCTACTGGCTTCCTCCAGTACCAATGCGTACTTCCGCCCATGACCGCCCATGACGGTATAGATGCGTTACTGGCAGAAATCGCACGCAGCGGTAGCGGTTCCTTCCTAGCTGTGCTTAAGGAGTTCGGTTCTGTAGCCTCACGCGGCCTACTGTCTTTTCCGAGACCAGGCACGACACTGGCGCTTGACTTCCCCAACAACGGTAGAGATGTGCTGCGTCTGCTAGAAAGGCTGGACCGCATCGTCGATGAGGCAGGCGGTGCGTTGTACCCTGCCAAAGATGCACGGATGTCTGCGGCCTCGTTCCAACGCGCATATTGCAGCTGGCAGGACTTCAGCCGATATCTCGATCCACGTTTTTCTTCCGGCTTCTGGCGCCGGGTCACGGAGTAGACATGCAACGCGTCCTTATCATCGGAGCAACATCGGCCATCGCCGAAGCAACTGCCAGGGGCTATGCCGCGCGCGGTGCCGCCATCCACCTGCTCGGCCGTCAGGCAGAGCGCCTGGCAGCCATCACCGCAGATCTCAAGGTACGCGGTGCAAAGGTCAGCAGTGACCTTCTCGACGTCAACGACATTGCTAATTACTCCAAAGTACTAGACGCGGCTTGGGCCGAACTGAGTAATGTTGATGTAGTACTCATTGCTCATGGCACCCTGCCTGACCAGGCGGCTTGTGAAGCCTCCGTCGATCTGTCGATGAGGGAATTCGCCACCAATGGCACCTCGACGATAGCCCTTTGTACCGCTCTAGTGCCGAGGTTACGTGCGGGGGCTACCCTCGCGGTGATCTCTTCAGTTGCCGGCGACCGTGGTCGCGCCAGTAACTACCTTTATGGCAGTGCTAAGGCTGCGGTCAGCGCCTACCTGAGCGGGCTTGGTCAGCATCTGCGCTCGAAAGGGATAAATGTCCTTACAATCAAACCCGGCTTCGTCGATACCCCCATGACCGCAACCTTCAAAAAAGGTGCGCTATGGGCAAAACCCGACCAGATCGCTAGCGGCATCCTGCGCGCCATCGATAATAAAAGTGCCATTGCCTATCTACCTAGGTTCTGGTGGGCCATCATGTTCGTCATCAAGTCCATTCCCGAATTTGTGTTCCGCAGGATCAAACTCTGAAATGAGTAATACATACCCTGAGTTTTCTGCAGCGGATCACCTGACCTGCAGCTCAAGCTCTGCCGACGCCTTTCATAGCTGCTTTACATATTTTCAACGCCGCATAGTGCAGACGATCTTGCTCGTCTGCCTACTGCTCCTCGGAGGCTGCGGTGTATATACGGATCCAGCACTGAGCGTCGATGGGGGATGCTCTCCAGCCAGTTCATCATTTCTTACACAGGATGCTAAGGTCACAGGCCGCATCACCTTCTGCACAGGCGGCGACGCTTGGGCCGGAACACTTGAGTCTCAACCTTATCCCCCTGGCACGAACCACATTGAGGTCATGCTTTCAGGCTACCCAGGCTCTCAAGGGGTGAATGTCGAAGCCGTCACCAGCACAGGTAAAACCGCACTCCTAGCAGTTTCTAGCCAGCCACGCGAGAAGTGGCAACGCATTATGTTGGAAATTCCAAGCGAAGTCGCAAAGGAAGGCTACCGACTCCGCATCAGCGACCAGTCCGGTGATCATTTCGGCTGGGCTGGGCTCGGCCAATTGATCGACCGTCCGCCCATAGCTCTAGCCGATGGCATGCTACCCATGCTGGTTTCCGCGCTCATCGGCAATGCTTGGTTAATTGCGATCACCTTATGCCTATCAGCTACTGTGCCACCTCGCGATCGCCTGCTACAAGGCATGCTTGTCGGTGGATGTATCTGGTTTTTGATTTTTCTCGGCTATGTCATTTCTTCCGCCCTGGGTAAGGCGCTGGCACTGTTGCTGCTAACCCTACCCTTTCTGCTTGCACTGATGAAATGTTGGCGGCGACCCAACTCGCTTACGGAAATTGGTAGTTTGCAAACTGCGCTGCTCCCCACCTTCGTGCTTGCGTGCATGGTTCTATGGATAGGCTTGTTTCCGTTTCACTGGGAGGGCCAGGTCAACGGTGATCCAGCACTACGCTGGACGCACCTATCGACCGATGCCTGGCTGCCACTACTCTTCGGCGACATGCTGGCACACGGCAGGCTGGACGTCCCCATGGTCGGCGACTGGCTCAGCAGCGACCGGCCGCCGCTACAGGTAGGCCTGTATCTGATGCTCTATAATCTGATGCCGGACAGCCAGGCATTGGTTTATCAAGGTATCTCAAGTTGGGCGCAGGCTTTAACATTGTTGCCTGTAGCCGCGCTGCTTGCAAAATTCATGAGCAAAAGAGCACAGGCCGTGGCATTAATCGCGCTCAGCCTATCGGCACTGATGCTGCTCAATACGCTTTTCGTTTGGCCTAAACTGTTGGCGGGGGGCTTTTCACTTATCTACTATATAGCGCTTTTCCCGGCTCAAGATAAACCTAAGCGCTGGGGGCAGGCAGGTATATCCGCAGCGCTGGCGCTACTTTCCCATGGTGGCGCGTTGTTCTTCATCGTCGGCGCTGCTCTCGTACACCTGTGCTGGTATCGCCGTCGAAGCCTGATCATGCTATTGCAGACTGGACTAACGGTTGTAGCTCTCTATCTTCCTTGGGTGGCCTACCAACGCTTTATCGATCCACCCGGAGACCGGCTTATAAAATGGCAGTTCGCCGGTAAAATTCCAGTCAGCGATGAGAGCGCCGCGAGCGCCATTTTCAGCGCATACTCACAACTGACCCCCGAACTCTGGCTATCCGCTCGCCTTCAAAATCTCTCTGTGATCTTCAAGGGCGCGCTATCGGTGCCCTACGACGCCTGGATAGTGATAACACGACAAAACCCCTCATTCGTTTCTCGCTTTATCGATGACGACTTTTTCTATTTGTTCCATTCGCTATGGTTCGCCTCCCCCCTATTACTACTTCCCTGCCTAGCAGTGCTGTATTGGCGGAGCCGCCGCCAGGCCGACCTGGCGCTCAAGAGCCTATTGCAGGCGCTAGCTAGTCTCATTATTACAACGCTCGTCTGGGTGACCGCTATCTTTGAAGGGGGCGCGACGACGGTACATATCGGCGCCTACGCCTCAGTACTGTTATTGCACATCATCGTCCTATCCGTTGTTTGGCGAACAAGCGCTCCGCTCTTTTATACAATCTGTCTATTCAATATCTGCGTTGCACTATCTGCCTATGTATTTGATCGTCACTTCCTACCAGGCTTGCAATCAACCTATGTATTGGCAATCTTGTTGATGAGCGTCGGATTTGTGGCAGCTGTATTTTCAGCTTCAGGATGCCTGCGTTGGCAGAATAAACCTACTCATGCGGGCGCCTACACATGACGGAGCCGCAACAAAGACCTACCAAGATCTGTGCCCGGATAACTCGCCAGCAGTTCAGCAATGAGTATGTGTATTACTCCAAATTTCAAGAGTTTAACGGCTACAGATCAGCGCTGATGCCAGACAAGAGTTTCATTAATGCTCCGCGCAGGGTACCTTCGTCCACTGAAACCTCGCGCATTCGAAATTCAGACTACAGCTCAATCCACTGACGTAACGCCATTTCATTCATTCGTTTTCGAGTTCATCCATGGCACAGAAGAGTGACAAGATTGTTTTGACCGGCGCTGCAGGATTGGTGGGACAGAATCTCATCGTCGAATTGAAAAGACAGGGCTATTGCCACTTAGTCGCCATCGATAAGCACAGACACAATCTCGATATTTTGAGCAGGCTACACCCAGATGTACAGACAGTACTTGCAGATCTCGCGGAGCCGGGAGAATGGGTTAAGGCTTTCGAGGGTGCGCGGCTGGTGGTTCAATTGCACGCGCAGATCACCGGCAAGACCACCGACCTGTTCACCCGCAACAACCTGACCGCGACCGCGCACGTGCTCGACGCCTGCCGCGCGGCGAAGATTCCGTACCTGGTGCACATCAGCTCCTCGGTGGTGAACTCGGTGGCCAGGGACGACTACACCAACACCAAGCGCGCCCAGGAAGAGATGGTGGTCGCCAGCGGCCTGCGCCACTGCGTGCTGCGCCCGACCCTGATGTTCGGCTGGTTCGACCCCAAGCACCTGGGCTGGCTGTCGCGCTTCATGGCCAGGACCCCGGTGTTCCCGATCCCGGGCGATGGCCGCTTCATGCGCCAGCCGCTGTACGAGCGCGACTTCTGCCGCTGCATCGCCAAGTGCATCGAGCGTGAACCCGACGGCGATGTCTACGACATCGTCGGCGACACCCGCGTGGACTATGTCGACATCATCAAGACGATCAAGCGGGTCAAGAAACTGCACACCCTGATCGTGCATATCCCGATCGGCTTCTTCGCCTTGCTGCTGCGCGTGTATTCGCTCTTCAGTTCCAAGCCGCCGTTCACCGCCGACCAGTTGAAGGCACTGAGCGCCGGCGACGACTTCAAGGGCGTCGATACCGAAGCGGTGTTCGGCGTGCGCCAGACCCCGTTCGAAGACGCGATCCGCGAAAGCTATACCGATCCGCGCTACAGCCAAATCGTGCTCAAGCGCTGAACCGTCATACGAGACTAGAACCATGAGTACATTCGCGATCGTCGGCAGCGGCCCCATGGGCCTGATGGCTGCCATGGAACTGCTGAAGAAGGGCCACCAGGTCGACGTCTACGAACGCGACGACCGCATCGGCGGCATGTCCGCGGACTTCGACTTCGACGGCCTGCGCATCGAGCGCTACTACCACTTCATCTGCAAGACCGATTTCCCGCTGTTCAAGCTGCTCGAGGACCTGAAGCTGTCCGACCGTCTGCACTGGACCGACACCAAGATGGGGTATTACTACCAGGGCAAGCTGCACAAGTGGGGCACGCCGTTCGCGCTGCTCGGCTTCCCGCACCTGGGGCTGGTCGACAAGATCCGCTACGCCCTGCACGTGATGCACACCAAGGGCATCAGCGACTGGACCGCGCTGGACAAGGAGAACGCGCGCGACTGGATCACCCGCTGGATCGGCCCCAAGGCCTACAAGGTGATGTGGGAGAAGGCGTTCGCGCTGAAGTTCTTCGAGTACCAGAACGACCTGTCCGCCTCGTGGATCGGCACCCGCATCAAGCGCGTGGCGCTATCGCGGCGCAATCTGTTCAACGAAAGCATGGGCTATCTGGAAGGCGGCTCGGCCGTGCTGCTGGAACGCATGGCCGCGGAAGTGACGCGCCTGGGCGGACGCATCCTGCTGTCGCAGCCGATCGAGGAGGTCGCCTCGGCCGACGGCAAGGTCACCGGCATCCGCACCGGCGACGGCCACCATGCCTACGACGGCGTGGTGTCGACGGCACCGATCCAGTACGTGCCCGGCATGGTGCCCGGCCTGCCCAAGACCTTCGCCGACCAGGTCGCCGCGATCGAGAACATCCCGGTCGCCTGCGTGATCCTGAAGCTGTCCAAGCCGGTCAGCGAGAACTTCTGGATGAACATCAGCGACGAGCGGATCGCCATCCCCGGCCTGATCGAATACAGCAACCTCAACCCCGGCAAGGGCCCGGGCGAGCACATCGTGTATGCGCCCTACTACATGCCCAAGACCCATCCGAAATGGCAGTGGAGCAACCAGCAGCTGATCGACGAGGTCATCAGCTACTTGCCGATGATCAATCCGGACTTCAAGCCGGAGTGGATCCGCGCGACCCACTGCCATCGCTACGAGTACGCGCAGACCATCTGCCCGCCGGGGTTCCAGGACATGCTGCCGCCGATGAAGACGCCGCTGGAAGGCTTCTACATGGCGGATACGGCGTACTACTACCCGGAAGATCGTTCGATCAACGAAAGCATCGCGGTCGGCCAGACCTTGGCCGAGACGGCCGAGACGGGGACGGCAACGCGGTGAAGGCACCCATCCTGTCCCGGCAATTCGTCCTGTTCCTGATCGCAGGTGGGCTGGCCGCTGCGGTGAACTTCGGTTCGCGCATCGTGCTGAGCCAATGGATGCATTACGTTCCCGCGATCGTGATCGCCTATTGCCTGGGCATGGTGACGGCGTTCCTGCTCAACAGGTTGTTCGTGTTCAGCGATGCCGGCAATCGCCTGCATCAGCAGGTCGCCTGGTTCATCGTGATCAATCTCGCCGCGGTCGCGCAGACGATCGTGGTCAGCCTGCTGCTTGCGCACCATCTGTTGCCGGCCCTGCACATCGATTTCCATAACGAAACCATCGCCCACGCCGTCGGTGTCGCCGTGCCCGTCATCACCAGTTACATCGGGCACAAGCGCCTGTCGTTCGCGACGGCCGGCGCGTCCGGCAAACGTCAGAGCGTGGAGAAGTGAAGCAACCGGCCCATCCTGCGGCATCCCGGGATTGGCTGGCGCTGCTGATCGTCGTCACCTTCGTGATGGCGTACAAGAGTCACGACGCGCTGAGCAACCCCCAGTTCTGGGCGGAAGACGGATACATCTTCTTCAAGCAGCAGTTCGGACACGCCGCGCCGCAGCTGTTCACGACGCACTTCGGCTACCTGCACCTGGTCCCCAGGCTGGTGGCCTGGATCGCGTCCTGGCTACCGGCGACGAAAGCGCCGCTGATCTACAACGCCAGCGCCATTCTCCTCAGCGCAGCGGCCATTACGCTGACCTGCATGCGCCTTCGGCGGTATCTTTCACCTTGGATCGTGGCCGTGTCCTTTCTCGCCGTACCGGTCAGCGGGGAGATCTTCGGCACGATCACCAACCTGCAATGGTTCCTGCAGTTCGCATTGGCGGCCTATTGCCTCACGCCGGAGGAGCAAGGTGCCACGTTCACACCGCTCGCCCGCGGACTGAGGGCGTCTGCAGTCTTCATCACCGCGCTGACCGGACCATTTTCTATTTTCGTATCGGCCATCGTCATCGCCACGCTGGCCATGGGCTGGACGCTCGCACGCTACCGTCGCGATCCGCTCGACCACCGGATGCGCGACTTCTTCCAGAATCGCGATTCGCACCTGCTGCTGGCCCTGGCGCTCGGCGCGGCGGTGCAGGTCTTCATGCTGCTGAGCCATCCGCAGGCCGACAGCACCGTTCGGCAGGCGCCGCTTTCGGTGTTGAAGACCGTCTTCACCGAGATCGTTCCGATCCACATCTTCGGCAGCAATTTCCTCACCGGAACCGCGTGGATCCTGCTGTATGCGCTGATCGTCGGCACGCTGCTGTTTTCGCGGCGGATCGACCGCAATGCCAGCATCGTGATGCTGGGTTTCGTGGCGCTGGCAGGACTTGAAACGCTCGCGTCCATGCTCAAGATGCCAGATCTTGCCCCCCTGCATCAGATTCCTATCGGCGACCGCTACTTCTATCTGGTCAAGGTGTGCTGGTGGTGGGCGGTCTGGCTGGCGCTGCGCGCCTGCAGCAGGAATCGGACCGACGCCACGGCGATTACCACGGCGCTGATCTGCGTGTTCGCCGTCGCCAATCTCCACTATCTACGACGCGCGGCGCTCACCGACCACGCATGGCGGGCGCATGCTGCGCAGCTCTCGCAGCCCGGTCCGCATACGATCCCGCTGAATCCGGATCCGGGCGTCTGGAGTTTCACCGTGGGCGACGAGCCGCCCGCTGCGCGTTGATCGGAAACGTGTCAGCATCGCGCTCGACGATCGAGCGAGGATGCACGTCGGACATGGGCCACAGCGCCCAATGACGCAAGCCCGCACCGAGCCTTTCGTTGCCAATACAACCAATGGAACATAGAAGATGAATCAACCTGGCAGCGACGACCGCTTCGTAAGCGCCAAGCCACTACCGCCGCTCTCCGAGCAAAGCATCGGACACTGGCGCGGCCTGCTTGCGGCCTGGTGGTTTGTTGGGGGCCTGGCGATCCTGCTGAGCACGATCGCCGGCGTGATCATGCACTTCTCGTCCACGCTCTACATGGACGAATGGGACGGCATGATCGGCTTCTGGCAGAAGATCCAGCAAGGCGACATGGGCGCCTGGTGGGCACAGCACAACGAGCACCGCATCGTTTTCACCCGGCTCCTGTTCTGGCTGGATCTGCATTTCTTCCAGGGGCAGGGCTACGTCCTGATCCCGGCGAACATCATCCTGCACCTGGCCATTGCCTGCGTGCTGATATTCGGCTACATGCGCTTTGCGACGCAGCGGCATTCGTGGGCGGTGGTGATCGGCGTCGTGCTGGCCGGCCGCTTCCTGTGGATGCAGGACGACAACCTGACCTGGGGTTTCCAGAGTCAGTTCATTGCCGTCTATTTCTTCGCGATCGCCTCGTTCCTCGCCTACAGCCGGTCTCGCGCCGGCGGCCGCTTCGCGCCGCAGGCGATCGGCCTGGTGTTGGCGTTCGCGTCGATGCTCAGCATGAGCAACGGACTGATCGCATTTCCGATCCTGATCGTCTTGGCGTTCGTGCTCAAGCTGGAATGGCGGTACCGACTGCTCTGCATCGCCTGCACCGGCCTCGCCTGGGGCCTGTATTTCTACGGCTATCACAGCCCGCCTTATCATGCGTCCCCTGTGGATGGGCTGCTGCACCATCCCGGCACCGTAGTGCACTACGCACTGAACTTCCTCGGCTCGCCGGCCGCCTTCCTGGGTGCCGGCAACCACGCGCCCCTGGTTGCCGGCACGCTGCTGATCGGTGCCGTCACGGCAATGGCCGCCTACTTGGTACGGCGCGGCGAACTCAATCGCTACCGCCTCTACATCGGCGCCGTCTTCGCATTTGCGGCGGCAGCAGCACTGCTGGCCGGCAGCGGCCGCTACACGCTCGGCCTGGAGACCTCCGTCGCCAGCCGCTACACCACGCCGGCCTTGATCGCCTGGGTCAGCGCCTTCCTGCTGTTTGCCGACACCTTCGGCAAAAAGGCGTTCTGGAGCGCAACCGCACTGCTTGGCGTCGTCGTGCTGCCCGCCGGCCTGTGGAGCCAACGCGCGATGCTCACGATGCCGCCCCAGCCGTTCTACCGCGATGTCGCGGTCCTGGGCGTCAAGATGGGCGTGCGTGACGGCAGCTACATCGACTGGATGTATCCCCGCGCAGGGCAGGACGTCGTCGTGTCGCTGATGAACTACGCCGACAAGCAGCAATTGTCGGTCTATGGCAAGGACTGGGCGCGCCAGATCGGAACGCTGAAGTTCTCGCGCGACCGTGTGGACACCAATACCTGCAAAGGCTCTTTCGATGACGTCAGGCACGTGGACGGCGCATGGCTTCTCAACGGCTGGGCGCTCGCCGCGGCCGACAAGACTGCGAAGTTGGTGGTCCTGACCGACTACGACGATGCCACGGTCGGTTACGGCGTGCTCGGCGAAGACCGTCCCGATGTTGCGAAAGCGGTCGCCGGCGCATCCGGCACGACGGGATGGCGTGGCTACGTGATCGACGCCCAAGGCGGAGTCAGTGCATGGCTTTATACGCAAGGTAAGTTTTGCCCTCTCGCAGCCAATATCAATTTTCGACCAGTGGACTATGTTAAGCCATGAGCAGCCAATGCACAGTACTTACTGAAACGGACGAAATGGATAAGTGCTTGCGAGAGTTTATACCTTGGCTCTCACGGCTAAAAACAGGGCTGCCCTACCGAATCGCACGTAAGGCAACGCTATAACCGGAGCTGCGGCTGCCTAAATAATGCCTTGACAATTTCTCAAGGCATTAGGAGGGCAAGACAGAAATACCCTGCTTTTCATAATCATCGTGGCGTAGCGCGAAGCCTGGCACCCGAGTTGTTCCAGCAAAGTAACCAGCCTGCTCAATCCAGAGAACAAATAGGCGCTCAATCACATGAGCAAGTGTGGCATCCCGCTGGCCCGCCTCAGGATCGAACTCGCTCAAAGCAATTTTCCGCGCCTTAAGTGAGCTTAGAGCAGCAGGACGAAACCAAAACATGGTACCGGCGAAGAATCCAAGTCGGATACGAGCATCTTCTATTTGAGTTTCTGCAGCCAAAACCCGCAAGCGCTCTTCGTTCCCCCCCCAAAACTGCGCATTGCAAAGATATGCTTTCTCTGGGCCAACGATTCCACAGCTGGGATTCTTATCAAATGCCTCTAAAATTTTGAGAACGGTATGTGACGACCCTAATAAGGATTTCATTAAATCGTCGCGCCACTGACTACCGCCATCATGATACACACTCTTTTTCGAGTGGATTTTGCATACAGCATCGTAGCGATCAAGGAGACCGGTATTGAGCAAACTGACAAAGGGACCGACATCTCGACCCACATTAGGATGGACAAAAACAAAGGCGCGAGCGTTACGCTCTTGGAAATATTGAGTAGCGACCTGACGATCACTCATTGACTTGACAGAAACGAATATATCGTGATCAACAATGACATTTCGCATATAACTATAGATATTATCAATCAAATCGATATGAAACAGGTGTAAAACTATCGCAAAGCGCGACTTCAAACTTCCAGGAATAATCGATTGAACGCCGTAGCGCTCGAATTCTTCAGAGATAGAATTTGCAATAAGCGGCTTAGCCTTAGCACGCGCTTTTCGCATTCGCTGCACTTCGCGTTCAACCAAGGCTCGTGTATCCAAATCTGTAATCAAGCTTGATAAATCAACATCGTTTACACCATTAGGATCATCGCGCAGCACTTCTGTTTTTATGAAACCGTAATTGCGATAAAGCTCGTCCCATAGAAAATGTACCGGGTTAGCCTCCGCTATATCCCTATCAGTAGGTACTGCACTGTCTGCGCCCTCGCGCTGGCGGCTTCGCTGCAGCCGCACTGAAACTTTTTTGGCGTGAGAATCATCAGGTTCGAAAGCTGCCGAGACCTTTGCTCCATGCCTAATCAGGCATTGAGTAAGACCAATCTCATATGACAGGATGATTTCCCACTTGTCTTCCAACACACGTACGTCTCGCCAAAAGCGATCAAAATATTGACTAAAGAAAACACTTTTGCGAAAAACGAGAAAATAAGACTGCAGATGACGCGATATCTGTAGCGACTGTGTCATTCCCCAAGCATCACACTTCACGCTGCTCATCTTCGCAAAGGCCCGGCTAATGCCCCCCTTGGCTATAGTCAATACACTATCGTTTGCGACTATCAACTCGTCATAGGAATAGAGTGCTTCGATTGCGAAGATGCCCGTGCGAAACGAATAGAAATCATAACCGACGTTTTCCCGAACGATCACTCTGATACGCGAGTCAAGGGTTAAAACCTGATCAGGCTCAAGCCGCGTGGATACCAGTACAATAAGCTCGGCACACAACAAGAGCTCATCAAGTAGCCGACGTGTAAACTCGGTAAGCATGCCTTCAGCATCAAAATGGGCGACAACTGCAACGCGGCGTACGTGATTTATCGACTCCATGCGTGGTAGACCCTAACAGCGAAAGCGCGCAAGCGCGGAAATGGCGACAAGCTTCTGCCAATAAAAGATCTTATAGTCGAAGATGAAATTACTTCGATACCCAAGGGGTTGGCCCTTCGAACCTCCGCCGAAAGAAGCACGACATCATTAACTAAGCGATCACGATCTTCGAGTAAATTTTTGAGTCTCTCATCGCCAAGCGCGCATAGCAGCTTCTCATCAAAGAGAACATCGTTAAACTTGGAATGATCTCCTGAAAGAGCCGCGTGAGTTGCTTCAAGATATGCTAAGCCGTACCTTAGGTCTGGCTCAAGATGACATCCTTCGCCCCATTCGTTCCAGGCATTTATAAAAATTAGTTGATCTTCAGGGGCATTCTGCGTCCGCGTATATTCGATCAGCTTTCGAAGCCAGTATGCATAAAGTGGCGGAGATGATTCTGCAAGGATGTGTGAAGTATTCTGTCGCCTGGCGGTATTGTCCCAAGATGGAACAATACCGCGATACCATCGAAAATCGGGCTTGGAACGGCCAATGGACTGTGCTATCACCTTTCTATAGTCCACCACACCACCGCGGAAATCCGAATTTGTGAACTCGATGTGATGTGTCAGTCGATTTTCGGCACCGATGAAGGTGTGCGGCGGAAACTCTACAGCAGCATCGAACCCCCATTCGCGGGGGTCGGTAATGCCATAAAACTGCACCGCTACCAAGTGGATCTCACCAATGCCGTGTTCTCTAGCAACTTCACGCCAGCGAGCGGTGGTTTCTTTAGAGTTAGGAAAAAGATCAGCACGATAGACCAACAGAATCGGCTTGCCATCCACACTGATTGCGCGCCGGTCGCCCAATAAAGGAAGAATATCCTCAAGAAATCGGCGGTCTTGATCCTCACCGTGCTTCTGCTCTAAAAGCACGTCTTTCTCAAGTCCATCCCAAGTTCGCGTCCAATTTTCATTCGCCCAACAGATACAGAAGGGGAAATCAATATCGCTATTAAGATAATTATCGATTGGTAGCTCAAGAATGCGGCGCCCATCGAACCAATAGTAATAAAAACAAAAACCATGAAGGCCATAAAGTTTGGCTAGTTCCGCCTGAGCCCGCATATTCTCGATCAAGCGGAGATCATAAAATCCCAGCTCGCGTGGAATATGTGGCTGATAGTGGCCAATGAAATTGGGCCGCCCCTTAACCACATTTGTCCACTCGGTAAAGCCAGGACCCCACCACTCGGAGTTCTCCGCCACAGGATGATATTGGGGCAGATAAAAAGCTATCGCTTTTATACGTTCCATTGATATTCCTAATATTCGAATCCGCTCGGGAACCCTCAGCAGAAGCTAAAACTCATCCTTGACCATGCGCTATACGCAGCGTATTCAGGATCAGCCACCTTTATCAAGCTCGCGCTTGAGCCCCAGTTAGGCTCCAGCAAGCTAGAAAATTCTAGCATCTTCGGTGGAACATAACTCACTCAAATCTACGGTCTAGAGAGGTTGCAGCTCATCGCACCTCGCATCCGCCAGCGATAGCAAGACTAAGATCGATATGGATAAGGGCTAAGGGCATAGCCCTTGGGCTGAAGGCAAGCTCTGAGTCGTCGCAGCCCCTGTCACTCACGGAGTGACAGATGCGTTGCCAATTAGACAAGGTTCCTGAGTAGTCTGTATCTGCTCGTGAAGCTTATGTCGCCATCCTCATAGCTTAGAAAGAGCGAACGAACCTGCTGAAGCTCACGTTCGCCACCAAGGCCGCGGTAAGCGATCTAATTTCTTGCCTTGATCCTCCAACTGCTTGGATATTCCAGACATCAAATCCTTCATCTGTTGAAGCTCTATCGCTTGCGATTGTGCTTGCTCTTGCGCCAGACGAAGACGCGCTATCTCGTTACGCTCCACCTCTAACGCAGCATATAGTCGCTCTATTTCCTCCAGATTTTTGATGTTACGACCTAGAGCATCGAACACCTGATTGACAGGCGCAAAACGTTTTGATGTGGCGGCAGCAACGAGCTTCATCAGCTCTGGATTACGTTCATCGCCCACCAAGAGCACGCCCAGTCCGTGCGTGTGGGTAAATTCAAAGGAAGGATATCTTTGGCTAATCTCCTCCCAATAGCGCCAGACCCCGAATTCACGTTCCCGCACGAAAGTGTCGTGGAAAAATACGACAGCGCGACTCGAAAGCTTTGGCCGCCAGCTTTCGAAATCTTCCTTGACCGCATCATAGGTATGCAGGCCGTCGATATGCAAAAGGTCGATCGAGCCGTCATCGAAGTTAGTCAGCGCCTCATCGAAGCGCATCCGCAGCATTTCTGAAACACCTGCGTAGTAGCGTTGCTGATAGGCGCGAAGTTCTGCGTAGATGTCCTCACCGTAAAAGCCGGCATGCTCGTCGCCCTCCCATGTATCTACAGCAAAGACTCGAGACATCAATCTCTGCTCCTCCACAGCCTGGCAAAACGCCAGAAAGGATGCTCCCCGATGTGTACCCAGCTCAACTATTAATGCCGGGCGCAACTGCTCGATTACCCATGATGCGAAGGGTATATGCCCTAGCCAGGCGCTTAGAGACAGTGAGCGGGGAATCATCAACATGCTGGTGGATAACGGCAATTCAATCATTAAGCAGGCTACCTAGAAGAGGGGATGATCATCTCGTCACTACTGGATACCGCAGAAACGAAGGCGGCGATATCATCACTTGATAGTAGTGACTCGTATGCGCGAATTTTTTCAATAGGCCAATTCCACCACCGAATTTCTAGCAAGCGCTCAACGATTTGTGATTCAAAGCGCATTCGTACCACACGCGCAGGATTGCCGGCCACGATGGCATACGGTGGTACATCCTTGCTGACAACGGCCCCAGCGCCAATGCAAGCACCGTCACCGATGGTGACACCGGAAAGCACGATAGCGCCATGGCCAATCCAGACATCGTTTCCGATCACCGTTCGGCCTTTTGTTGCGGGGAGACCATCTTGCCCTGCACCAGGAGAGCCAAAAGCGATCCGCAGGGGATAAGTTGTCACCCAGCTGGGTAGGTGCTCACCACCTCCAAATATGACCACGCCCTCCGCAATTGAGCAAAACGCACCGATCTCAATCCGCTCCGTCTCAGTCCATACCTTGAATCGCGCCTCGCCGTACGTAAAACGGCCAACGGTGATACGTGGATCATTCGACACCAAGGGTGGAATAAGTCCATGATTCATGATTTGACCCCTATACGCCTCATTGTAACCTCGTCGAAAGGAATGCCAATTAACCCGTAACGAAGCTTGGGCGAAGAAACTTGAATCAGCACAGCATCATGCAACCAGCAATGTTGCGTATTTGCATAGGGATCACCATCTGCAATCGACACCGTCATAGAATATTCGCCATTTGGCAACAGCGGCAGAGTGAAGCGGAATGAAGCCTCCAAGAGAGTAGCTGCCTCGACTTGCATGGGGGGTTGCACATACGTGTAGGTGTGTTCCCCGAATAAAGACTGGCCAAGTCGATCCTTAACGAAAAAACCTATCAATGGGCTCTGCAGCGACTGATGCGCAGTGGCGCGGATCTTCAGTACAACATGCTCACCACCTACGAACGACGTAAAGGGCTCATCTTGCTCGTTGCATAACATAACCGAATCGATGCTCGCCACACCGGATTGCCAACCATCGGAGTTTGCCACGTTGTCAAAAAGCTCGACCTTGAGTTCTTTTTCAATCGCGGGCGTCAAAGGCGCTCTAGCCATAGCGCTGCTTCCCGACTGTCGCGACTCCAGCTTGACAGTATCTCCGTAGACCTCCTGGGAGCAGTACTCCATATACGCTTTGCAGGTTTCCTGCGCGGTGTCATGCATACGCATCTGCCCACGATCGAGCCATACCGCACTTTGGCAAAAATTCAACACCGAAGAGGTGTCATGGCTGACGAACAGGAGGGTGCCATTCTCGCGAAACTTGCGTAAGAAGCGCATGCATTTCTGTACGAAGATCGCGTCCCCAACGGCAAGGGCTTCGTCGATGACCAAGATATCTGCATCGACATGGGCAATAACCGCAAATGCCAACCGTACGTACATGCCACTAGAATAGGTTTTTACTGGCTGCTCAAGGAAGTCGCCGATATCAGCAAAAGACACGATATCGTCGTATCTTTGATCTATCTGCTCACGCGACAAGCCCAGAATGGAAGCACTCATATAAACATTTTCGCGTCCGGTAAACTCAGGATTGAAGCCAGCTCCTAACTCGAGGAGAGCAGCGACACGACCATGAATAGCGACTTCTCCGACAGTAGGCTGTAACGTTCCACAGATGATCTGCAGCAAGGTAGATTTACCCGACCCATTGCGACCTATGATACCAACAGTATCACCACGGCGAACCTTGAAATTGACTCCCTTCAAAGCCCAGAATTCTCGATAGTAAATAGATCCTGGCTTACCAAAAAAACGGGACAGGCGAGGTAGGATAGCTTGTTTCAGACGATCCTGTGGCTGCGGATAAATCTGAAAGCACTTGGCGACGTTTGAAACTTGAATAGCGACATCTGTCTCATCGCTACCTGGCGCATTAAATGACATCTGAGAATCCTCGGCGCATTTTTTGAAAGCAGGCATAGCCCAACAAGGCGACAAAGACCGCGAAGAGAAGGTACTTACCCAATCCAACCAAATCCGGATTCACACCCCAGACCAGAACATCTCTCGACTGTTCAATTATGAACGTAAGCGGATTGATATAGATCCACTCTCGGATTTGCACGGGCAAGGCTTCGACGGGATAAAAAACCGGCGCTAAGAAAAGCAGGATGGTAGTTAGAATCCCGGTCATTTGGCCGATATCACGTATAAATACACCTAACGCTGCCAATAGCCAAGCCAATCCCATTGTAAAAAGTATGAGCGGAAATAAAACCAGCGGGAGATAAATTACGGTCGCAGGCAAGACCCCGCGGATAAAAAGCTGGGCAACCAGCAGGACAATCAACGATACCAGCGCATGAAATAACGCAGCACCCATCGCCACCCAAGGCAACGTATCCAAAGGGAAGACCACACGCTTGACGTAACTCGAGTTGCTAGTGATCAACGTGGGGGCTCGATTGATACACTCAGCAAAGATCCCATGCACCAAAATACCGACAAAAAGAATGATCGCAAACTCGCCCCTGTGCCCTGCCTGTCCACCCCATCGTGCATTGAATACGACGGAAAATACGAAAGTATAAACAGCTAGCATTAGTAGCGGATTAAAGAATGACCAAGCGAGCCCCATCACAGAGCCGCGGTAGCGGCTGATCACTTCACGTTTTGCGAGCTGATATATCAGCTTACGATGACGCAAGAAGCTAAATAGTGCTGATGCAGGTAAAAAATTGCTCATCAGAAATTCTTCTCGTAGAACAGTGTCAATGAAGGCACAAGAGCATAGATACGTTCTTGGATTTTTGGAGTAGGCGCACTAAAGAGTGTCAGCGCTTCCTTCGTCACCCCCGGTGTTGCCTGACTCTTAAATACTAGCAGCACAGTGCGAACACATAGGCCGGACTGGAATCTCTTGGGAGGCCTACCAAGTTGGCTGAAAGTTTGCGTACGAAAAACTTCGTATACACGATTACAACGCCTTAAATACGAGCATGACGATAATCGAGTGAAATCAAAAATATCGCCGCCGCCGGATAGCAATAATACGGACCGAAGAATCTTCCGAATGGGAGTGGATTGCTTTTTATTTTCTTCTGAATTTCCACTTATATTGCTCCGACGTACCCACATCCGAAATTAGAAGGAGAAACTTTTTGGCAGAGCCGGCACTGCGATCTGTGACCATGAAACCATAAACCCTGTCAAGACAAAATAGATCTGTCTAACTTTGGAGTATACAATGCCATTTGTTCCTAGCTCCAGTTCCCTGGTAGCTGGATGCGGATCTAGGCCAAACGGCCTTTCAGATTAGCGAAGCGTCGGGCCAAAGCAAACATGCTGTCTCGTATTATTCCGGCAGTGCTATGGAAAGCGATGAAGACGTCGATCAAAGCAAGGGCTGCACAGGCGCTCAACCAAGGAGTTCTGGCCTCAGCTGGTCAGGGCTGGCAGAGTCCGACCCTAGGCGTTCGCCCAAGGAGACCCTCTTGACCTCGCTCATGCTCGCCGAAGCCGCCGCCAGCGGGGCGGCCGTCGCCCGCCAACTGGCGACCGTCGACCAGGCCCTGGCGGACCTAGCTGCTGACCTCAGGGCCAATCCACCGCAGCTCGCGCTCACGGTGGCTCGCGGCAGTTCGGATCATGCGGCCAGCTACTTCGCCTACCTGGCCATGGCTCACCTGGGCTTGCCGGTGCTGTCGCTGCCGCCCTCGCTGGTGACCCTGCGCCAGGCGCCGCTGCGGGTCGAGGGCCAGTTGGCCCTGGGCTTTTCCCAGTCCGGGCGCAGCCCCGATCTGATCGAG
>Ga0157366_1000361_pt1 | contig 20995 bp, 17 predicted proteins | sample AttbisABBM1_FD_113149 | JGI IMG/M metagenome (GOLD analysis project Ga0157366, IMG submission 113149) | Fungus gardens microbial communities from leaf cutter ant in Botucatu, State of São Paulo, Brazil - Atta bisphaerica ABBM1 | ecosystem: Host-associated > Fungi > Mycelium > Unclassified ...
ATGTCATCATACCCTTTACCCATGTCCATGCTGTTTCCCAGAGGCATCGATCGTAACAACAATCCTAGTATTCTTCAGTGACATACTACTTATCAAAACTCACTTCTCTTGGACTCCACTCTATTTCTGAAGTTATAACCCCATGGCAGACAGACAGTGTAGTATATGTTGTGGCAACTACTAGTCACAAAACTAATAGAGGCATAATCAATAAATCTCAAGAGTAAATATTGTTGTGGAGATCACAAGAGAACTCAACAAGGAGTCTCTGCTGAATTGCTACCCTATTTATATAAATTACAGATGGTCTGTGCTACTAATAATTAACCCTACTCTAAGGTTTATGTGTTGTCCATGCCTCATCCTCATGTCTTCCATAAGGACTCCATACCATATACATGTGCCCTGATATAATTCTTCTAGTCCCTTCTAGCCCACTCTGGCCAAGTCTAGGCCTATGACCTCACATCATGTGATATGTCATGTGACTGCATACCTCTTCATCATCCAAAAAGAAAAAGAAAATCAAAATCAAAAGAAAAGAAATATTAAATCAAGAAAAATAGATAAAAGAAAAAGAAAAAGATTAGTCCTCATGCACATCATAACAGTATATAAGCTAAAGCCAAGATTGTTCAGGAAAGTCTGTAATACTGTTGCTCTTTGTATGGGTTTTTATACTTAGTACAACTTCAAGCAAACTTTATGGACTTTCACCCTCTGGTATGAACTACACCTAATATAAGGACAGTATGTATTTGTCATGAGTTCTGATATTTTGTTTCTAGTATCTTCTACTTCTTTTCATATCATGTGCTTTGTGACATTTTATCAAAAAATATAAAATCAAGAGAAATAAAGAAGAAAATCAAAATAAAATATAAGGGTTCAGAGTAATGATGTATATTATACATCATTACTTAGTGATTTTCTGTCATATTATAATTGATGTGGACTTGATTTCAAGATTGTGTTCTACTTAGTCAGTATTACCGGATCATATGTATACTGTAGATTTTTAATTCTTAGTTATTTACAGTCATTTTACTGGGTGACTGCTAAGTGGTTTCTAAATCTCTTATTCATCACCTACACTATGATTTTATCACTTAGTTATGCTATGCTGATCACAGTCATGAGTATGAATAAATGGAATGTTTATTCAACACTGAGAGTCCTTAAAAATCAAAACACTAAAATTGTCCATCTTTGAGGGAAGACAACAAACGTACAAGCTGCATTAAGTACTTGACTAGAAAATCCATGAATGTCTGGTCCATGAATGCATTGACTCAACCACTGCAATCAAAGAGATAGACTAGCATACCACTGACCTACAGATGGCCTCACTTTGGCTATATTTCATCATTGTTATTATCAGGGGACAGGTAGCCATCAGATCCATCAACACCATTGACATGGAAGGCAGGACTCTCATTGCCAGAATCGCCAAACACTGCAAATATAATCAACATTCATTCAAAAATTGCGGTTCATACTGTGATCTTACAAATAATTGTACACAATCCAGTGATCACGTCTACTGGAACGGTGACATTGACCTGGCCATCGTTGAGGTTGAATGGACCGGCTAGATGTTTCCATTGGGAGACTTCGGCTGGATTTGCGGGAACTGAGTTCCATGAATGTTGAGTCGTTGAAAATTACGTGCGAGTGGTCGTTCACATACGGGTCTTTAAGACAACATGGCCCTGGTTGGAAACACTCTTGGGAGCGTTGCTAGTATCCCTAGAATATCAAAGTCAAAATAGATTACCTCTACGAAACCCGCAAAATAATGCACATCGGATGCATCAAAATTTTACGACCCTTATATTCAAAGGTAGTCAGAGGGACATCACATACCAAAGGACTATTTCTTGTAACCCTGCGGTCCAGTTAGATTGTCCTGTTGGTTGGAGAATAGCGGGATTGTAAACATCGAGGGTGTTCCTCCTCTGGACAGATAAAGGGCCAGCGCTAACTCGAGTGGCGGCAACAAGTACGAAAGCCTGGAAGAGGACAGTAAAGCTTAAGGAGTGCAAGCATGCAATCATCGTTGAGTTTCAGGTTGTTAGAGGAATGAGTGTGGTTGAAAGAGATGCGAAGGGAGAAAATGTGCCACTTAATTCCACTAGAATCTTTTATCCTCGTCCGGACAATGGAGAGAGGTGAGTTAGGCTTAGTCTATTCCGCGTGGGAGCGGTCTAGGGCTCCTGACACAGAAGTACAATTTTGATTGATTCAGGCAAGATCGCAGATTGATCGCAGATTCTCCAGAACCATCAACTCTAATATCAGGGAGTAACTGAGGTGTTCCATGCATTAGAGTGGTTGACTAGTGGTAGGCGGCTCTTCCATAAAGCGCAATCCAGTCACTTTTCAATTTCTTGTATTTCAGACAAGTGGCTTTCTTCTGATCGAGAGTGGAGTATTTAGTATCCAGTACTTATCCAGTCGCGTCGTCAAGGACAAATTTACAACAGACACTGAGCGCAATCACAAAATGAATGAAAATTTGAGAACTTCATATGCACATGGCCCAATGAATCTGATAGACCTTTTATGGTGAACACTCGAAGGACGTCCGTGGATTCGTCGTTTTTGCTCAAAGGTTCATCTACGTGCTCAAAGGTTTTCTCGTAGGCTCTTTCGGACTAAAGCCGAGCAAGGGAAATTCAATTGTTGGAAGGTTTTCAGGCACATGTGTGAGGAACTTGGGGTTCTGAGAGGAGAGGTGGGTGAACAGCCACTAAACTCTTTAGTGATAACGCTCACCTCAAAGAAATGCCTCACGCTAGATCCTTCAACAAGCTTCGACATCATGTCGTGGCTACCTTTGAGCGAGTTCCGGTATTTAACCATGTTCTCTTCTGCAGTGCCGCGAATCGCAAGTGTTTTGACTAGGATATGATACCAGGTCATCACGAACCAACAAACTTCGTGAACGAACTCTCTCACTCACCAGTGACAGGGCGTGTCTGTCCAGGGCGGTGTGTCCGCTGTGGAACTGAGTCAAGATCGAGGCCAATAGATGTAACAGAAACTCGCACCTGAATTGCACGGCTTTCGACGTCGGCTTTCCATACAGGTTCGCAAAAAATAATGCGAGAGGCAGAAATAAGACTCCTAAAGAGATACAGTTAGGCAGGTAGTGCAGCTCAGAACTTGAATAAACATTACGATCCGTGAGCACCCTCTTCGAGTTCCATCAAGAACACTCTGCAGGTCTCCAAAGTCTCAAATCCCAACATAACTTGGTCAGACCAAGTTGTAAACCATAAGAATTTGACTTGAATGAGTTCCAGGGCTTCGGCAATATATGTCAGTGTCAGTTCAGAGTTAGAGAAAATGAGGATTTTCTCGTCAACCGAGTACTTGATTACCTGGCAACTATGGTTGAGCCCAGCTCCGGATGAATGTAAGCTGAATGGATACTTGCCTCGTTCATGATATAATTCAGCTTGCTGGAAGCTGAAGAGCCCACAACAACACCAGCCAAGCTTGAGGGTAATGAAGAGGCATCCGCACTAGCATCGGGTGCAGCCATAGGAGCATGGTTTTCGTTCTTCTTGAACCAAGACCGATATAGTCCTTGTTTCACCTGAGACCGATTATCGTCCATTCTCTGAGCCACATTCGAGTACATAAAGCAGGTGTGTAACTCAGCAGCTTCTGGAGGCTTTCCCCCCTTCCTTGCCTTAAATTTATCGATTGCTTTCTGCTCGTATGCCATGTAAAGATTTAAATCTGTGGTTACCACCTCTGAGCCTTGCTCGACGAGGCATTCCTCGGTTATGAGGGGCTGTGCGATAGCGTTGGCTTGGAGTTTGAGCAGACGGTCTGCATGCAGCATACCAGCTACAACCAGATCATCTGACTCTTCTACCAATGGAGTGCGGGACCAAGCATTAAGAATCTTCTTAGATATTCCCCGGACACGCCAAGACATGCCTACATGTGTTTGGGCCTGCCTCCATGATTTATCAGACGCAGCCAATTGTCTTGGCCGATTTTTCAACGAAGTGTACAGCATAGTAGACATAGCGCTTACATGTGATACATTGCATCCTGTGCAAGTTGAATATCTTCCTGAGACATGTTTCGTTGTATCGTGCGTTCTATATTGGCTCGAGCGTTCTCAACAATTTGATCAAGATTGTAAAGTGTCTCGTCGACGTGCCAAAACATGAGCCTACGTTCGTTAATGGATAGTTATGCTCTCAATTGACGGAATCTGGCTTACTGGGACAGCTTTTTCACGATCGATCGCAGGCAGTTGGTATTCTACACGAGTCCCAATCAATCACCATTATTTTGTAGTAACTAGAGCTCACCTTAGGGTGGAATAGATAATCCTTCGAAGGAATCGCTCAGACAGGTTGACCATGTTCCAAGGACGACCCACCTGCTCAGTGCGCTGCGAATCGACGGCGTTAGTCGCAATTATAGCTTGCAAGACATTGTACGACTTGACCGCCACAGGATCTAAATCTAGGAAGATTAATTCGTGCTCTACTGGAGGAGAGATCACATCTTTTTCAACATTTTCTATCCCATGTTGAACCATGATCATTCTCATAACCTGATTTAGCACTTGTATGGATCCAGGCTGAGGTCCGTCTTTGTTCTTCAGAGGATCACAGACATGTGTCTTCATCAACTCTGATTTCATAGATGAGATGAGACAAACAATCGTCTCAAGTTTTTTGAAGTCCTCCTGACAAAACCAGTTCCATCTCCTGTATCTAGACTCCATGCTTGAAAATCTTATTTCTTCAAAGATATTCAAAAGTCTTTCATCTTCCGAGACATTCAGAATTTCATCATCGTACGAGTAGTCTTTCTTGTCAGCGCGGAGAGTAATTTCAGATTTCCTTAGGCTGAGATCATAAAATTTCATTGTTGGTGTGCTGGTGATAATCCATTTCCTCTCGACGCTTAATTCTTCGGCAGGATTGTAGTATAAGCTGGCAGATACGGGTCCTTCGTCGATGACTAGACGTTTCCAGCGCACCAGGAAGAGAGGTGAGATGCAGGATAGGGAAGGACACTTGCAGTCGGGTATGCGTGAACCAGGGAGATCAGGGCATTGGCAGCGTGACCTCCATACATCCTTGTTTGCTCGTTCTGAGATATATCCTGTAAATGGGTGCACGTAAATATAGGGAAGATAAGGTTTTTCACAATACTCACGTTTATATGTCATCAAGATGATCTACCAAGTGTCAGTTTCAATGATCTTGACAGAAAGAGCAGTAACATACGTCAAAATCATTTGCCAAACTTATAGCTGATGGAACCTTGATATCAGACCTCAGAGTCAACACACGTAGGGACTGGTCGCAATGTTTGTTGATCTCCTGATGCCACCGACTTAGAAGATTCGGTGCAACGACAACAAGAGTGGCACGGGAAAGATACATAATTATGCCTCTTTGGCCTTGTTGAGAGGTCTGTACGTATAATGGAACATTTTTTTGCATGTAGTCTTTGAGAGGTGTCATCTCAAGTTTGCTCGTAAGTCCCAAGAGCTTTTCCTGACGGTAGTGGTCTTGAACCGTGGTCAAATCGGAAATATCTGGTAGGGGAACTACTCGAGCGGAATGGAGCATCAGCTCACTGAGCAAAGGAATGCGTGAGGCCTTTCGATGTGCATTCGGCTTCTTATACAAGATGGTATTGCGAGCAGTAGCGTACGGTCCAGATGGGAAAGTTCTAAGTGCAATTGGAGTAAGGTCAATTGTAGTTTTCTTGGGGGGCAAAGGCAGTTGGTTGAGAGTCAATTGAATCAGGGTAAGAACCGTTATTATTTCACCAGTGCCTAGTCAAATATAAGCCTTGTTTGAGTTGTTTGTAAACGGTTGTCAAAGTACCAAGTTCTTCGCAGAGCAACCCACCCTGGGTGGATGCCACCGTCTCGCGTTCAGTCGTGAACTTCATTATTCCGGGCTGATGGTAGAATTCTTTCCCATCAATAGTCAATGCTTTGAGATAAAGAGGATCAGGAACATCACGAAGGTTGAGTTCCCGAGTGATCATAGCAGCTATGGAACGGCGCTGGTGATGGTGTAAAACACTGTGAACTCCAAGATCCGCCAATTCGTCATCGGTATCAAGCAGACGTGCTACTGCATTATTACAATAAACGGTAGGGGAGGCAAGGTCACTGTATATGTCACTGAACGTATGACCATCCTAGGATCTCTCTTGAATACTTGGAGATTATAGATGATTCATGGCACAGACCGGTGATACATCTAAAAAAGACCCAGACAAGGGAGCTCCGGAAGGACACCCAAACCATCGATCTCTGTCCCCGGACACTTGTCGTATCAAATTACCGAGGATCTGTTTAGGAAGACGGAAATCGGGGGTTTGGTGGTAGCGTCTACCTTTCTTTTTCCTGAGGTTGTCAGGAATAATATAAATTCGCACAATGAGTTCTTCATCTACAACATTGTAGGTTGTCCTGATGAAATCTTTGGAGACCAGGAGTTGAAGTTGCTTGGCCAATTGGACATCATCATTTTCAAGATATCCTGAGTGCCATGTGCCATTAAATTGGTGCCAGCCATCGTCCGCATGAAAATGGTCACATAACGAAGGTTCAGAGTGAGGTGCTCTTTTTATGGCCACGGTTCCAACAGCTAGGAGATTATACGAGGCGAAGGGCTTGTTATGTTGGGTAGTTGAGTTGCCAAAGTCAGACTCGAGAGGCGTTCGCAACTGCTTCCTTGTACATGGAGTGCAGCAGACAGCACAGGGGGTACGGCACTGCATGATAGGACAAATTATTTTCTTCGAATTGTGCTGACTCATACAGAGATTTAGCACGGAGACGCTCACGTGGTCTTCCTACACACTTTTGTGTTCTGCAAGATAGAGCGTCATGACGGAGCGTGCTCTCGCTCGCACGCTTGTTCTTGCTTGCAGGAGTGTCACCCGCGGTTTTCAGAGGCAGCAAAGTTTTGTCCAACGCACGTATGCTTCAATTGGCCCAAGTCGAGCCTCAAATCTCTCGTGGCGTGAATATTTGGCTCTCCGGAGCAGCAAGCGAAAGTGGCAAGTCGTGGGTACTGGCCATTTCTCTGAATGTAAAAAGTGGACTCAGCTGTTTGTATAGGCTACGACATTTCCTTGCGCCCTCTTGGGTTTCGTTGGGGGTGTTGTTTATTTCGGAAATCTTGACACAGATCCGTCGAAAATGATCATGGTGCGTGCTCCTGGATTTGGCTTTCTTTTTAGTTGTCGGCAACGCGGAAAATCATAGGGAATCGACCCTTTCTTCTTCTATGGTATCTGTACTGTTGGCTGCGTTGGTACGCCTACCATACTTTTTTTGAAAACTACCACCACACAAATCAACATCTGTTCAGGTGCTGGTGCCCTTATCGGGCCAACCGTTGGAACAACACTTTGGAGAATGTCCCATCGACACAGCCTCGCTCTCATTGACGCAAAAGACGCGCAGTTTTACCAACGGATAGCAAAGAACCGTGTTGACGCTTCACTTCAAAGTCCGACTAGTCCAATCCCCGATTATTATGGTATGGTGTTTTTCCTAGGGGTCTCTTTTACGGGCTGAACGACTTGTACAGGCGAAAGGATTGGTTCTACGAGGGAATACCGTCTGGTTTGCCCTTACCTTTATCTTCTCCAGTACACCCCTAATCAAAATTACCAGTGGTTGAGAGATCAAGCCAAGTATAGACGAAAAGTAACTTTGGTTGAGAAATGAGTGTCTCTACATTATCTAATTTCGTCGTCGTCTGACAAGTCCAGTATGCTGTCTGATCCACTTCATTGGATTATTGACTCTTGTGTGCAAAATTATCATTGCTGCTGCTGATTCGATATGGTGCCAAGTTCAGTACTGCACGGAATATAAGATCCCACTGAGACTGGGTGTAGGGAAGCAGGGTTTCAGCGGCACACTAGGTCGCGAAACGTCCAGGTCATGGGTCCACATCTGATTGGATGTGCAATAAGCAAAGAAAACCAGTGCATAGGTTATTGAAACCTAAGAATTTAGAAGCAAATAGTGCTAAGACTACGTCTTTCGGCGGGAAAAACCTTGAAGTGAGTGTAACATTGAATAAATTATATACTATTCAGCAGAAGATTCATCTAATATGTTGAGGTCATCCGTTGTCATTATCGGGCGTCATTCAGCGATGAAATGAATTAGACCTCAATGAAGAGCTAGTAGATAACTTGTCAACAGGGAAAATACTTCGCTCTTGAAGACAAATTCTGGGCACAACACCCCTAGCTGAATTATCATTGTCCCCATACTGCACTGTACACCATCCATCCCTGAATTCCTCTAACATGCACACCGTTTCACCAACTTGAATGGAGAGCTCATCTTCTAGATTAGGCACAAACGTGTTGATCACGGTCATCAGCATAGGAAGTTCGCCATGCCCTGCGGTAGCAGAGGCACGACCAAAGGAGGTTTGAAAGTCGTTCTTGACATGACGGATGCTCGAAGAAGAGGAATATGACCCCGTGATGGCCATGGAAATACAAGACTCAGAGCGTGCAGGACCTGCGAGGGGTATCGTGATACCCATTATTGTATCCAAACTAGATCTCGATAAGGAGACTGGAGAAGGATTGTGATTATGAGTACTCTGAAGAGTCGAGGATGAGGCTGTAGTGCCTTCGTCCTTCTCAGTTCTTGGCCTGCATTCTTCAAGGATTTCGATATTCGCAACGCGACTTAACACGCCTCCGAGGCGATTGGCAGTGGAGTAAGATGGAGATACAGCGAAAAATTCATTCCTAGGTGCTGCGCCGTTGCTCTGTCTGCGCTCTGAGGCTAGTTGACCCGTACGAATAGACCTCATCATTGTTACACCCTCAGCATCATCCCTTATTCCTGGTGTTGGGTGAGATGACGTGGTTGGTATCGCATCGGTTATCGCGCTAGGTTTCTGAGATAACCCAAGCAAGGAGTATTTTTGGAACGATGATTTTGGCGTCAAGGTGCTCATCTGGGGCACTCGGCTATCGTCCTGATCCCCTATTTCAACACGCTTACTTATTCCATCAACACTGGAATTCCAAGGCGAGGTTTCGTCCACGTTGGTGTTCAGAATTGCTCGTTTCGATTTCTCCAGTTCCAACTCATCTGCCACAGCTTCCAGATCTACGTGCATGGGTTGCATATCCTGTCGTCTCTGTTTCTTTCTGGGTATCACAAAAGAGGATCTAATTCTCCTTCGCCGACAGACGTAGTAAACCCAACAAGCAACTGCTATGCCACATCGTAAAATTCGTTTCAAAACTTTGGTTTTGAAAGATAACTCACCCAAGAACAATAGTAAACCCACTAGACCCAACACAATTGTTACAATCAAGATCGGCATCGGTACACCTTTGGAGATCAAATTCATTTGACTACCGCTTCCGTCGTCCTTCACTATCAAGTATGGTTGGTGGTTAACTGAAGCCTCACAATCCTATTGCAACATCTCAACAAACTAGCTGGGTGAGCGGGGCGGGATACATGGAAAGACATACCGAAGTCAGGGACTTGGACTCTTGAGAAAATCAATTATCACGAAAAGGAAGGGTGTATCGCGAATGACCAAAGGGAAGCGAACGAACTGACTAAAGCCGGGATGAACGTGTTTAAGGAAAGGGAAAGGAAACATGCGCGAACTCTTAAAGCCTTGAACGGACAACGACGAGATCAGTTCTATCTGTCAGTGAATCTCCACGGTGCTTAATGGCTTACAGGTGTCAGAATCGGAATCGCTTCTATCTGTCTACCAACATCAACTCACGACCAACTCACGACTCACGACTCAGGCAATTCAGCGCCTCCCTGTGGGCTTCTCGATCATTTTATTAGACATCGGTCAGGGTGAATATGAAGATGTGGCGTTTAATTAAGCAATAGCAATAGAAAGCGAGCAAAGCGAAAAAATTCCTGAGGTGTCAAATAGCAATAGAAAGCAGGCAAATGCATCCGAAGCCAATCAACTAACTACGCCAGCCAACGAGTAATTAAGCATGAAAGTAAACGAACATTAAATGATATCTATCAACTGATTCGATATTGTTCTATGCAACGATCTTGCACCCTCAGTTGCACAGTAACTTGCCAAAGCATTTTGAATGACAGATTCAATAACTCGTGAAGATAGAGGCTGCATATCTTTCCCTCCCAATGAATACAAGGCCTCTGAGCAGATGGCTCTTTTCTCCTCTAGCGTGAAAGGAATGAACGGCAACACCGTCGTAACTCTAGACAAAACGGATGCCTGTCAATTGTCAATTTGAGCATGATAACCCAACCCAGTCTGTGCCAAGGTACTTACCCCCAGGCGTTCGCATACCAGTGGACGTAAGAGACCCATCAACTCCACATACTCTTCGCGCGCCATTAATTTGTCAGGGTGTGCCCGCGACTCATGGTGTTTGAAGACGAGGTCGTGCCCAATATTTGACGTGCCGAGCCATACAACATTATGGACGTCAATATGCCGATTACCAGCTTCGAACAAGCACCGGCCTAACTCCCAAGGCATAAGCAGAGACCACAACGTCTTCTCATCGGTTTTCTCGATCTCCTATGATAGTGATCGGTAATTTATATCGTAATTTATGTAACAGTAAAAGCTTACATCAAGCACAACAACACATCGCTTTCCTTCATTGTTGATCAGAAATTCTGCCAGAGTACACATAGTTGGGGTCTATTTGACTCAGGGCACTGTTCGTCAACAACGGGACAATGTTTACGAACCTCGTACGGACTGATGGAATACGATTGCCATAAGTCATGAGTCGACTTCAATGCCGTCATATTGATGGTATGCGTAGGCACATCGAGTAAAGATCCGACTATTGAGTGGCGATAAAAAGCATCCAGTCAGAACATCCAACATTCAATCCGCAAATCGAAGCATACATTTTCGTGCAAGAAGGCTCTTGCCGTGCCCACTTGGACCACATAGGAGCACCACAATAGAGGCTGTCGAAAGCCCACGCGACTGGATGCTCAGCACCCTAAACAACTGCTCAAGAACACAGTCCTGGCCAACTATTTCGTACCGCACTTTTGTGAGAGGACGGAAGTTGGACCGGTGTATAAGAGCAGAGGTACGGCGTGTGTCAGGAGCACTGGCTCTCTCAACGTAGTACCTAATTCATCGTGTCAATGGTACAATAGGTGCTGTCATGTAGACGGATCACGCACCTAATCGCTGGATCAATATTATCCATCAACAGCGCCATTGAGGGTTCTTCCGGATCTCCAGGAACCTCGCCTCCTACTACTCTAGAAGCACGCCGCTGCTTCACATCTCGAGGATCAGCGCCATATGCCAGGAGCATCTTGACGATCTCCATCTTGTGTTGCAGGTGCTCATTGGTCAGCGCAAACTCCAACGCCGTTTGTGGACCAACTTTGTCACTTGGCCCTACGTCGCCGCTCTCCAACACCCGCTTAACCTCCGCAACATCGTCGCTAGCAACAGCAAACATGAGTGTCGGTTTTGCGGTGGATATAGCGTGGTAGAATGGTCGACTTATCCGTTGCACAGGAGCAATATGCGGAGGTGGAATAGGAGAAGGTGTGATGTGTTGATGAGGATGATCATTTTCACCTTTGTATCCAGGTCGATGACATTGGTTTTCGTATTGGTCATCCTTTTCATCTATGGGTTGGATATCACGGTCGGAGGGCCCATTCGATGCACGAGAGTAATCGCAAAACGACGCTGTGGAGTTCATTGACGCTCTGCGCCAGATACATGAGTGAGGTAAAGTGGTCGACTGTAGGTGGCCGAAGTTCGAAAGTCGAGAAAAATCATTAGAAGTCAAAGGGGATGGTATATGGTTGTCAGAGGAAATCAAGTTGTTGCGCATGCAATCAGACACGAGTGAAAAGCGAGACGAAAGCTGCAGATATAGTTGGATGCAAGGTAGCTCTCTATTATGATGATAGCTTACTGAGCGATTGTGCGGCATTATATGATTTGATGGTACAAGCGGAATCGATGTAGATTCATGAGGACTTCCTTTATACACATGAGATCGTTAGTATTACCATCATAGATTCGGACTCACCAGACTGTTGATATCTATGTTGTGGTGCAGACGGTATATGCGTAAGCGTAGAGTACGATTGTTGTTGAGTATGAAAATTCTGAATGATTGACTACACATATTCAGTCCCATCTTATCCATTAGGCAGGAAAATCCCACATACCAGCCTTAAAGGCCGAAGGCGAGAAGAAGTATGAGGAGGAATCGGACATGAAGGTGAAGGAGTCAGAGAGGGAGGTTCGTCTGCCGGTGGGGGACTCTCGGAGGAAACTAACTTGAGCTTTGCTGTCGTACGTAAAGTCTGCAAAGCACAGGATGTTTTACTGGAGTGGTTCTATAGACAAAATGTCATTCAGACCTTCTGAAAAGGCGATTTGCTTACCGAAGCAAGAGAATTTCGCCATCCGAGAGGCACCTTCCTTGACCTATCACGTCCAAGAGAAGTTGAGGATACAGGATGACTTGAACTTCTGATACTGTCTTGGCCCTTGTGCTCGTCATTGAGATGTCCAATGCCATTTATGTAAGACGAGGTTGAGTATGAATGTTGAGAATGCAAGGGGGAGCTCAGAAACAAAGAGTCATTATACAGGATATGGTTTGGACCATCTCCAGAAGATGGGGTAAAAACTCGTTCTCGAGTAAAACTCAAAGGTGTTGAGATACTAGACGACTCTTCTGGGGTGACATCAATAGACTGATAGTCCCGAACTTCAACTGATGAAGCGGACTCTGGCCGAGGTGATGAAGAAAAGTCTGAATAAGCCTCGTATAATGATGTTAATGGGCCACCTTCCCCAGGTTGTGTGTCTTCTTTAGGAGACCCAGGATATGCCAATTGGATACCTTCACTAACATTGAACTTATTTTCAATCAACACAGGCTCTTTTTGTTCAACCGGCACAGATGCAGAGCTTGTATGAGGAACAGTCGAGAATTCCTGAGTCGTGGAAGGTAGGATTGCTTGAGTTTTTTGTTTATGGAAGAACATCCTGGATGTCAGGAGGGGGGCTTCAGGAATGGTTGAACATCGTTGGTTGGTTGGCTTAACATACTCTGCATCACTTTGGGTGCTTCTAGACACCTGAACGTCAGAAATGACTGACGAACTGGTATCTGTCTGTCTGAAGGATTCGATCCGAGAAGAACACAGATCACGGGAGGAGGTACATCTAAAATGACTGATGGAAGCGTGGACTTCCGGTCGAGATGGGTTCCTGGTGTCGTTATAGTTAGCCATATCGTCACCTTCGAAATAGAGGCGTTCAATCTCGGATCCGAATGATACACCTTCTCTGCCTTTCTCTATAATCCTCTCCTCGCATTTCTTCTCCTGTACAATAGTGTCTTCTTTTGCAGCATCTCCTTTGGCCTTCTCTTCGGTTCGATGTTCAATCTGATCCGAGACATTCTCAACAACTTCCTGCCCGTTTGATCTGTCAGTGAAAACATTAAACAAAGCCCCGGGAATAGCAGGAGCAACTTGTCCCGCTGTTGGGATAGGGTGCAGTTTGGGCGAGTCCAGATCGGAGTCATGAGTACTCTCGATGTCTGATTCCCCGCCAGGAAGTGTCAGGTGTTGTCTGATGAAAGGCGTGATGCAGGGGGAAAGCACGCGCTCACTTGGGCTGCCGAATGGTGAAACTTGAGTGGAAGTAAGAGGACTCTGGGGTGGTGATAGAGCGAGTGGAATTGGTGGATGCGAGGTGCCCATATCATTATCAATGCATTCTGTCATGTCCGTAGATGCCGGAGCAAAATTTGCCAACTCGAGGTGCGATATCTCGACAGGAGGCGGAAAGTCGTCCCGAGTAAGCAAGCGGGCAGATTCGACGAGTTGAGTTTCGTTTTCACTTTCGGCGGCGGGAGAACTGCTGACCGTATTGATTGAAATGTTGTCATGAGTCTGAGAATTATTTACAAAAGATTGCCGGTCGTCAAAGAGGCGTACATTAGTATCGGAGATAGAGGAAGAGGAAGGAGAGTATTTCTCTTCGGGACCTGAAGTGGATTCGTTGACGAAAGCCGCCGAACCAGCCGACCAGGAAATATTTACCAAGGTCGTTTTTGCATCTTGGTCCATGAATTTTGGGGCGGGCTGATCATCCGGATCCTCAATAAGAACATCCCTCAATGCCCAAAGCAAGTTCTCGAACCGAGGTGAGCGGGGTGAACGTGTTGAGTCAGGCGACTCAACAGGAAGTTTGATCGGTGTGGAATAGACGGAAGGGGATTTATTTTCTGCATATTCACTGCACGTGCTCACTTCCAGTATGGACTGCGATGGCGTGGCATGCAAGAAATTACAAGAGTCGGCAAAAATGCAACGTCCTTGTTGGTAGAAAAGACATGGTCGCGCTTTCTAAGGTCAGTCAAAGCTTGTGATAGATGGTGAGTGAGTAACACATACTCCTTACTCTCCAAGTGGGTTCCTGCAAGCTCATTACAGGGCATGGAACTTGCGCAGACGCGATTGGGGCATATAAGAAAGGAGCAGCAACGAGATAAGAGACGCACACTCGTGACAGGCATCACGTGTTGTAACCGATCCCAAAAAACGAATTTCTTTTGCCGTCACCGTTGATGAAATTGACACCCTATAGGACATTCTCCAACATCACCGCCTTTTTTAAATCGCTGAAATCGTGGTCGGACACACCTGATCTCGGTGATTTGGTGAAAGAGTTGACACTGAGATTTGCGCTGTCCATCACCATGGTAATAATGGACGCGTCTCGATCACGTGGATCACATCTTGTGACCAAGCACTGGCTAATCCTCAGACCATGGTTCGATTCCTTCCGACTCCTCGCCTGACACTGTTTTCTGGGCCCAATTGCTCCCTCTGCGATGTAGGTCTTCTCACTGAGCTCGTCAATATACTATGCCCATGACCGTCCAGATTGCAAAGGCTGAGCTTGCCAAAGTCCAGCAACAAGTGAGGGTCGATTTACTAAGCGGATAACTTACCAATGAGCGTAATTCCTATCCCAGCGTCCATTAGAATTGACAACTATCAACATCAGGGACAAGGGTCAGGAGGGTTGGAAAAAGAAATATGCGTATTGGATTCCAGCACTGCACCTGGAAGGCAAGGAGATTGCCAAAGGTCGCTGGGACGCTCAGACTGTGACACGAGCTCTCCAGGAATGGGATCGGCAGTCACAGGTGGCGGACGCATCAAAATCCCACTGACAGACACAACACTGACAGACTCAACTCCATCCGAATCCCTTTACTTCGCCGACACCTCTGGCGTCATAAATCCTCGGCACGAATCGCACATCTACGGTATCTACCAACGTGACACGAATGCAGTTTTGGGAGAAGATGAATCAGATGAAGGAGATGACAAGCCCTCTAATCGTTGCTTCAATTGCGGTTCCCCTGATCACTCCGTTTTCGCATGTCCTTTTCGGCGGAATAAGGAATTAATATCATTGTCTCGCCAATATTATAATTTCTACAGGGAATTGAAAGGGATTATAGACCATCCTCGTATTTATCTTGCCGAAGGCTGGCGTCAACAGCGGTTAGAGTGGCTTGATACCTTCCGACCTGGACATGTTCAAAATCCTCTCTTGCAAGAGGCTATCGGATTTGGGGATGGTGACTGGCTAAAGAATATCGCAACTTGGGGTTATCCCCCTGGTTGGAATAGTGTGCGAGATCCAAGGGAGGAAGTCCGTCTTAGAATCTGGGATGAGCATCTGGATAACGGTTATGAGTGTTCTGGAGACTCTTTCCACATTTTCAGCGATGCTGACGAGCCTGAGGATGTTTCCGAGAACATTTTGAGTAGGACAGAGTGCAGTTCTATCGACTTGACATCATCCGATTATAAGCCCACTCGTTGGGCAATTTATCCTTCAACTTACTTTTCTTCAGACCTTTTGTTTGCATATAGTCGCCAGGAAGCTCCGCCACTGTCTTCAATAGAGTGGAGTTCTGCCTTCGATGGAGAGGACGATTTTTCTCAATTTTACAGTCAACCGCCCCCGCCTCCCGAAGATCCACCTCCAATACCGCCCCCGCCACCTCTGATTACCCCTTCATTGCCTTCACCACCATCAAAATTTAGTCCCAACATCATAGTTGCCTTTTCGCCGATTGTGACACCTCTTGGATGCATCGGTGATGAGCAAGATATGGATATATCGGATTCCGAATAAAAAACTGTGTATTTCACGTGATTGCATTCATGTGTATGTTCAAATCCCGTGATCAGCGTGCCTGCTTTTGTGTGCCTTTATTTACGCGACCTCTAAGGTGTGGTTCAGATAGTGTGAATCACAGTAAAGGATGCTCTCCGCTGCCGCCTCCGACGTCCTCGTCGTCGTCGAACTCTCAACTCTCAAGTATCGTCCTCAAATATTACCACCATCTTGCAAGCCTGTAGAGGAGCATATCACCAGCGCATGGGCCCCCGACAACTCAGCTCTCTATCTTGCATCTTCCCACACGATCTCTCGATATGGTTTATCATCAAAACAGCTGGTTGCTCTACATACGCCGAAAGACGGATATCTTATACGATGTCTGGTTGTCAAGGACAAGTCAACCGTAATTTATGGAGCCGGATGTAGCATCCACATCCTGGGATGTGGAGACCAGAAACCCAAGGTCGCACAGTCCTTTGGTCCATATGAACAAGATATTCTATCCCTGTCTCTATCAAATGACACAACCCTGCTTGCATGCGGATTATCCAATGCAGCTTATATCCATAATCTTACAACCGGCTCGCAAACAACTCTTCGAGGCTTACCCTCAAATTCGTCCATTACAATATGCACATTTCACCCGCATGTGCGCACTCGCCTCTTGATTGGGTCTTTGGACCAGCTTCTTGTGTATGACACTACCCGGCCATCTATTCCTATGAAAATTATTCCGATGAACGATGCTGGAACATGCATTCAAGCTATCGCATGTAGCCCTTTTAGTAAGACCCTTGTTGCAGTTGCCATGTCGGATGGCGGTGTTGGCCTCATTGACTTAGATAAGGAGAAGGGGTGAGTAGTGGTGTCTCTAAACCCTTTCTGAACATCTGCTAACCGCCTCTCAAAAGTCTCTTTCGGGCGTTGCACTTGAATGTTCCCCTGACAACAATTTCGTTTTCTTCAGAGGGGGGATCAATCTATCTCGGGACAGAAAACGGAAAACTACTTGTTCAAGACCTCCGTGCACTTGTTAAACCACCAAAATCAATAATCGTCAGTGAGTCGGGGAACCCAATTAACACTTTGGCTGTTCAGGTGAGGAAGCCTCTCGAAGATATGTTATTCAGCTGAGGATTGCTATTAGCAAAAACTGAAAGAACTGCCCCAGAATATCAAAGGGAATGGAACCTCAAAAGTTCTTGTCAAGAGTATGTCGAGTACTCCGATCTCAAAGGCTACAGTAGCCACTCCACTGCGACCACGAGTGACCTGCACCAGCAGTTCATCCGTCACCACATCCATTCATAGAGGCTCAATAGCAACGGGAACACCCAAACATACTCCTATGTCAAGGAGTGTCAGATCCAAGAAGGTGTTGACACCTACCAGGGATCCGTACGGGAATTCTCCTCGCCTCGAAAGTATCACGGTCAAGGCCAAGAAGACTCGCCCTCCGGAGAATGCATCAATGAAACAGGGAGACTCATCGACGAGAGGCTCCTTGTCTCTGGGGGCCACAGTTCGGACTAGTTCTTCAGCTAACAGGAGAAGGATGCCGCCCGCTACAGCAGATGCCTTCATTGTCACTCAGCCGGGAAACTTGGTGGCTGATGAATCCTCTATCTCTAGTGCCCGAAGCCGCTCTCGCTCCAGAAATGCACCCTCTACTTTTGAACCTACCTCAGTAATAGCTGGATCAAGAAGTAATCGCTCGGTGTCTTCATCGTCTTTTGCAAGCTCATTAACACACTGTAAACCCTCATTTACTCCCTCTATTCCTCCTGTTTCCTCCATTTCTGCCACCTTCGTTGCTAATTCACGTCCAGCGTCACCTATCCCAGAGCCAGGTGACAAAAGTCAAACGCCTTCCCCCGACTTACCGGAAATGAAGGTGGACTTGAACACTCCAATTCCAGCTCAGAATAAAAAGAAAGCAATGACAATACTTGGTCTCGGGACACCTGAAATAAGCGCATGGATCAAGGCGGGTATGCCAAGAAGCCAGGTATCACACCAGAACGGTATTCAAGATAAAGCGAGAGTGAAGTCCGTTGGGTTCGAATATGACACCAATGACGCAAGGAGTGATCGAGATGACCATGCAGGAGAGAGAAACGGTCATGAAGATCAATTACAGGAACGCGAGAGGAGCCTGTCCTTACAGATCTCTCCTCGCAGGCCCCTCTCGGTCATTTTATCGCCCCAAAGCCATGGTCATGAAGCTGGGCACGCTTGGAATACATCGCCAATGACGCACCCCCAGCAAGCAGTAAATACACCTGGAACTCTATCCTCTGGGTCTGCGCATGAACTATTGAGGACCATTGTCAAAGATGTGATGTTTGACTTTCAGAGGGAGACGAGGGCAGAGATGATGGGCTTACATCTGGATCTTGTCAGGATGGGAAGAGGATGGAAACGGGAGTTAAGGACGTTGATGGATGAATATGTGGGTGACTTGAATGATTTGAGACAGGAGAATCGGAGGTTGAAAGAAGAGAATGACAGATTGAGAGGATTCTGATCCTTGGGCAGTTGTTATCTGTGCTCATCATCTTTCTAGCCAGTGTCTACTTAGCTGTTACTATGGTATTCTATGTGATTTGTGTAAACCATGTCTCTATATATCTTTGTCTTGTCATTTGTGATCTTGGTCTAGGCTGTTGTTGTATGAACTTTGTGTTGAGTGTTTCTCTTGTCAATATATATACATAAATTGATACTTGGCTAGAGGTTAGTTGAAAGAACTCAATAGAGTTTCTGTTGGAGCTATTGGACAGAAGCACAGATAGGCCTTGAGGCTCCAAGGAATCCTATGTTTGTCACATACCCATCCAAATACATCTGATCTATCCAACTCTATCACAGATAACACTTCCCTGGCATCTGATCTGCTCCAGACATCTGTGGAAGAGGATATCTTCCTTCCTAGTCTACTCATCCTCTTCTGGTATAGATCTACCTGGTTCTAATTCATGTCTGATCACTCCATAACTAATCATATGGTTCCTCATAATCTCCATAGAACTCTATTTCCAAGGACTTTAGTGTAGCCAGAGCAGTTACCTATCTTCTCCAGTCCTTATATATTGTTAAGTATAGCCTATACTTAGAGACCAAAAGTCTAATAAAAAACACAGAGATTGGATACAGAACTTGGTTCTATCTGTAAAGTGCATAAATGTGGACTTTGTGAATGACCTTGGCTTTAACTCATATATTGTGCTATCCTTAGTCATGTAGTTGCAATTTCAGAAGAAGACCTAGAGTTGACAGATTGGAATTTCTAGTGAACAAAGATCAGTGGATTGTTGCCAGTACCAGAGATTGCTATTAGTAATGGCTAACAAGTCACTATAGTTAGTGATAAGGGTAAAGATAGTATAGTATAATATATAGTATAATACTATCAACATCAGAGATCAATAATGAAGTATTAACAACATCTCAGAGATAAGTAAAGTACTCATCAGAGAGAGAAGCATTATTTTAGAATTATGATTCAGAATTAGAGTGTGTTGCTTATCAACACTGGAGATTGATATCAATTGTAGTCAGTTATTAGACTAGCTATTACTGTAACTTCTAGCCTTATACACTAGGAAATGTTTTAGAATAATAGAAGACTCAAGTAAAGACAGCTCTATATTGTGTGATGTCAATGTCTTAGAGTTTATCTATGTGAAACAATGATAGAGACTGGATAAACATAGGAGTAAACTATGTTCTAAAAAATGAAATATTCATAGAAATAGAAACAAGTGAAATTCACCATAAAAGATGAAATACTTGTAGGGTTTTGAGTGCTATCTTTTATTAGATGTGGTTCCCATTTGTTATCTGAGACCTGGAAGAGCATCTCAGCAGTTCAGAATAAGTAACTATGTATTATCAGAGAATACAAAAGATAAATCAGAATGATCTTTAGCTTCAGCTTATGTGCTGTGTCTCTACTAGTTGTATAGGTTACATATTTCAGATTAGGACTTAGAGACTTAGAGGGTAAAGAACAACCAGAAAGTGGTGAGATTTGTTGTCACTAATACTAGAAGAGATATAATAGTTTTAGTTGATTTTCAGGATGACTACTATAGTATAGGCTACTAGAATATATAATAGTTAGTATATCTAAGATAGCTATCTGGAATATAACTACTAAGTGAGTTACCCTGATTTCTAGTGATCCTTAGATGGAGATCCATAGAGTTAACCTAGACTAGCAAGAATATCCAAGGTGGGATAAACAGATGTGATTTGTATTGGAAGAGGTTAAAAAGTACAGATAAGAAGTAGTATCACATCTTGTATTCTAACCTCATCCATCCTAACCTATGAATAACTGCCTACTTTCATTTACACTTCTAAACCTCTTCCAGTGCAGATCAAACCCATCTATTTCACCTCAGATATTCTTGCTAGTCTAAGACAACTCTATAGATCTTCCCACCTTGACATCTGAAGATTACCAGTAATCAAGGTAACTCACTTAGCAGTTACATTTCAGATAGTTATCTTAAGTATACTAACTTGTCAAGATCGTTGACAGTGGACTTTATTTTATTTTCTCTTTTCACTTTATTTTACTTTACTTTACTTTTCTTTTTCTATTTTTAGAACAACTCGGGTTAGGGTTTATCAGTCATGCTGTCACATCAGTCACAAATTGATGGCGAAGTCACAAGACTGATCACGGAACTTGGGAGAATGGAGTAGAAGGATCTAGAACAAAGTGACGTCATACAGCATGGAAAATACATGCTGGCCTC